>Ga0256832_1000892_pt1 | contig 19903 bp, 18 predicted proteins | sample 134614metaG_FD_190534 | JGI IMG/M metagenome (GOLD analysis project Ga0256832, IMG submission 190534) | Hydrothermal vent microbial communities from Lau Basin, Pacific Ocean - 134-614 | ecosystem: Environmental > Aquatic > Marine > Hydrothermal vents | place: Pacific Ocean: Lau Basin | collected...
GGGGATCGTGGTGCAGGACTGCCAGCCCATCGCCCCCGAGCTGGAAGACGTGTTCGTCACCGTGCTGGAAGAGGTGGCGGCCGCGAAGGAGGAAACGGTGACATGAACGGGCAACGCATCCGCGCCATGGCGCGCAAGGAATGGTGGCATCTGCTGCGCGATCCGCGGGGTCTGGCGCTGATCCTGCTGATGCCCCTGATGCTGTTGTTCCTGTTCGGTTACGCCATCCGCCTGGACATCACCCAGGCCCCCATCGGCGTGCTGCAACAGGCCCACGATGGCCAGGCCAATGCGCTGGTGGCCCAGTTCGCCGCCAGCCGCAGTTTTCGCATCGTCGCTTATTATCCCGACCGCGCAGCCCTGGGCCAGGCCCTGCAGGCTGGGGAGATCTGGGCCGGGCTGGTGGTGCCCCGCGACTACGCCCGCCGCCTGGCCCGCGGCGACGCCCAGGTGCAACTGCTGCTGGACGGCGTGGACGCCAACACCGCGCGCCTGGTGCGCAACTACGCCCTGGCCCTGGTGCGCGGTTACGCCCTGAGCCTCAATGAGCGCGCCCCGCCCCTGCAGATCGACGAGCGGGTCTGGTTCAACCAGGCGGTGGAGAGTCGCCTGGCCATCATCCCCGGGCTCATTGCCCTGATCATGGCGGTGATCGGCGCACTGATGACCTCGCTCACCGTGGCGCGGGAGATGGAACAGGGCAACCTGGTGATGCTGCGCACCACGCCCCTGCGGCGGGGGGAATTCCTCCTGGGCAAGCTGCTGCCCTACTTCGTCATCGGCATGGCCGACCTGCTGCTGTCGGTGACGGTGGCGGTGTGGGTGTTCGAGGTGCCGCTGCGTGGTTCCTTGCTGGAGCTGGGCCTGGTGTCGGGGCTGTTCCTGCTGGTGGTGATGGTGCAGGGGGTGGTGATCTCCATCGTCGCCGGCAACCAGCTGCTGGCCAGCCAGATGGCCATGATCTCCACCTTCCTGCCGGCCTTCCTGCTCTCCGGTTTTATCTTCGCCATCGACAACATGCCCGTGGTGTTGCAATACCTGACCCTGATCGTCCCGGCGCGCTACCTGGTGGTGCTGTCCAAGGCCCTGTTTCTCAAGGGCGTGGGTCTGTCATTGTTGTGGGGCCAGGCTGCGGTGCTGTTGCTGGTCCTGCTGGTGTTGGTGCGTATCATGTTGCACAAGGCCAACAAGCTGGGGCTGTTGCGGTGAGGGATGCGATGAGACCAATAATGGCCAGCCTGCTGCGCCTGCGGGTGTTGTTGCCCAAGGAGTTCCGCCAGCTGTTGCGCGACCCGCGGATGCGCTTTTTCGTCCTGGTGCCGCCGCTGATCCAGCTGGTGATCTTCGCCTATGCCGCCACCTTCGATGTGCGCAACGCCCAGGTGGCGGTGGTGGATGCCGCGCCTAGCGCCCACAGCCGTGCCCTGCTGCACACTCTGGCGGCGGGCGGGCACTTTTCCCTGCAGGTCTACGCCGACATGGCCGCCGCGCGTCGGGCCATGGATCGCGGCACGGTGCGCGCCATCGTGCAGTTCCCGCTGGACTTCGAGCGCAGCCGGCGGCTGCAGCTGGTGGCCGATGGCTCGGACTCCAACAGTGCCCTGCTCATCGTCGGCCAGCTCAAGCAAACCCTGCTGGCCTCCCTGGATCGGCGCCCGCCCATCACCGTGGAGACCCGTGCCTGGTACAACCCCAACCTCGATGACCTGGATTTTTTTATCCCCGGGATTATTGCCAACGTGGTGCTCATCTCCACCCTGATCCTCACCGCCATGACGGTGATCCGAGAACGCGAGCAAGGCACCCTGGAACGCTTGATGGTGACGCCGGTAGCGCGGTTGGAATTTCTTACAGGCAAGATGATCGCCGTGGCCGCCGTGGGCCTGTTCGACGTGTTGCTCATCACCGGCGTGGGCGTGCTGCTGTTCGCGGTGCCGTTTCGCGGCAGTCTGCCGGCGCTGGTCATGGGCAGCCTGCTGTTTCTCACCAGTACCCTGGGCATCGGCCTGCTTATTTCCAGTTATGCCCGCACCCAGCAACAGGCCATGCTCACGGCGATCTTTATCGTCCTGCCTGCGATTATCCTTTCCGGCTTTGCCTTCCCCATCAACAACATGCCGGAGCCGGTGCAGTGGCTGACTTACATCGACCCCTTGCGTTATTTTCAGATCATCCTGCGTGACCTGTTTCTCAAGGGTGGCGGCCTTGGCGATCATCTTGGTGAATACGCCGCCATGGCTCTGATCGGTCTCTGCGCCATGGTGCTGAGTCTGTGGCGGGTGCGGTAGCTCGATTAATCCTTGATTACCGGTACATAAAGCTCAATACTTAACTGCTCAATGTTTTCCGCGCTAAAAAAATCACTAAAAAGCAAACCTTCATCCGCCGAAATTCAGGCAAATATTCTGGCAGGACTGACAGTGGGAGTGATCGCGCTTCCCCTTTCCATGGCTCTGGCAATTGCAAGCGGTATGGCCCCGCAACATGGATTGTACACGGCCATCGTAGCCGGCATCGTTATTGCGTTGAGCGGTGGCTCAAAAGTCAATATATCGGGACCGACGGCGGCGTTTGTGGTTGTTTTGTTACCCATTGTCCAGGAGTTTGGCATCGGAGGGCTACTTGTCAGTGGCTTCATGGCTGGCTTGATACTAGTCCTGATGGGTATCGCCAAGCTTGGTAAGCTCATCGAGATTGTTCCCTATCCTGTGACTGTGGGCTTCACGGCAGGAATTGGTGTGGTGATTGCCACTTTTCAGATTAAAGATTTTTTCGGGCTCTCTATCGAGTCATTGGATGGCAATTATCTGGAAAAGGCCGCGTTGATTATTCAGTCATTGCCTACGATCAACGCGCAGGAAACCGTGATTGGCGGTGTCACGTTGGTTACGTTGCTGCTTTGGCCAAAACTCCGCTCAAAAGTCCCCGGACATCTTGTGGCACTATTATTGGGGACAGTGGCTGCGTGGCTGCTAGGTCATTTTGTTTCAGGTTTTTCCATCGCCACGATTGGTAGCCGGTTTCATTACGAGGTCAATGGCATAACAGGTAGTGGAATACCTCCGGTTCTACCGACATTTGAATGGCCCTGGAATCTTGATGATGCCAATGGCAAACCCATTGGCCTTAGTTTTGAACTCGTAAGATTACTTCTGCCTTCCGCCATCACCATCGCAATACTGGGATCACTGGAATCTTTGCTGTGCGCGGTAGTCGCTGACGGCATGTCGGGTAAAAAACACAATCCAAATGATGAACTCATTGGTCAGGGAATCGGAAATATGGTGGCTCCCTTGTTTGGTGGCCTGCCAGCCACTGCTGCTATTGCGAGGACGGCAGCAAGTATCAAGGCAGGGGGAAGTCTGCCCTTGGCATCAGTGGTTCACAGCCTGTTCATACTCATTGCAATATTGCTGCTGGCGCCCCTGCTGTCTTACATTCCGATGGCGTCAATGGCTGCGCTACTGTTAGTGGTGGCATGGAACATGAGTGAAGCCAGGCATTTCATTCGCACGGTAAAGATAGCTCCGAGAGATGATGTCCTGATTCTGCTTTTGTGTTTTTTGTTAACCGTGCTTTTTGATATGACCGTGGCGGTGGCTGTTGGAATGGGCCTGGCGGCAATGCTGTTTATCCGTAAAAGCATCAGTCTCGCACAAACCACGGAGATGGAAACCGATCATCATGACTATAATCTCCCGGATAAAGTGGCCGTCTATGACATCAATGGCCCATTGTTTTTTGGTTCAGCACAAAAGGCGTTAAAAACCATTTCCACCGTAACCCCAGAGATTCAGGTTGTGATTCTTGACATGTCCGAAGTAACCATGCTCGATATGAGCGCGATCGTGGCAATGGAGTCCATCGTCTCGAACCTCGACAAGAAACATATTGGTTTGATCATTAACAATCTACAGCCGCGGATGATACTGAAGCTGCGACGTGCTCACATCAGAAAGAAAACCGGAAAAGTGGCATTTTCCAGGACTCTCAACGAGGCCTTTACGCTGGCGGATAAAATGCTTCAGGAGGTTCGAAATCACTGAGCCGGGTTCTCCTTGTCACGCGTCATCTGCGGGGGGATATTTTCCGGGCAGTTGAAAGATTCCCGCCACGAAGGCCAGCGGGTATAATCAGCGCCTTTCGCCGTTTTGCCACAACGGCGCGGCCAACCGGTTTTGAGCAAAACACCACAATGTCAAAAAAAGCGGACGTTTCCACCTTCCAGGGGCTGATCCTCGCCCTGCAGCAATACTGGGCCGAGCAGGGTTGCGTGATCCTGCAGCCGCTGGACATGGAGGTGGGCGCGGGCACCTTTCACCCGGCCACCTTCTTGCGCGCCATCGGTCCCGAGCCGTGGAGCGCCGCCTACGTGCAGCCCTCACGCCGCCCCACCGACGGGCGCTACGGCGAGAATCCCAATCGCCTGCAACACTATTACCAGTTCCAGGTGGTGATCAAGCCCTCGCCGCTGGATATTCAGGAACTCTACCTGGGCTCGCTGGAGATGCTCGGCATCGACCCGCTGGAGCACGATATCCGTTTCGTGGAAGACAACTGGGAATCCCCCACCCTGGGCGCCTGGGGTCTGGGATGGGAGGTGTGGCTCAACGGCATGGAGGTGACCCAGTTCACCTATTTCCAGCAGGTGGGTGGCCTGGAATGCAAACCGGTGAGCGGCGAGATCACCTACGGCCTGGAGCGCATCGCCATGTATCTGCAGGGCGTGAAAAGCGTTTACGACCTCACCTGGACCGATGGCCCGCTGGGCAAGATTTCTTACGGCGACGTGTTCCATCAGAACGAAGTGGAGCAGTCGGCCTACAACTTCGAACAGGCCAACACCGAGGTGCTGTTTGCCGCCTTCGACCATTGCGAGCGCGAATCACAAAAACTCATCGAGGCCGGGCTGCCCCTGCCCGCCTACGAACAGGTACTCAAGGCCTCGCACACCTTCAACCTGCTGGACGCCCGCCACGCCATCTCGGTGACCGAGCGCCAGCGCTATATATTGCGTGTGCGCACCCTGTCCCGCGCCGTGGCCCAGGCCTATTTTGATGCGCGGGAGAAATTGGGTTTCCCGATGTGTTATTAGCCACAGAGGGCACAGAGGACACAGAGTAAAAGCTGAACAACAAGCCAACAATGTTTTTACCTCTGTGAACTCTGTGCCCTCTGTGGCAAAAACGGAAATGATTAACAGGATTGCTGAAAGCAGAGGGAAAATATGGCGGATGAGCTGACGAAAAGGATTATCGCAGCAGCAATTGACGTACATAAGATTTTAGGTCCCGGTTTATTGGAATCGATTTATGAAGAGGCGTTGTGCCATGAACTTGGCCTCCGGGACATCACCTTTGAACGACAAAAGGCGGTCGAAGTACGGTATAAGGACTGCGCGATAAAGGGCCAGCGAATTGATTTGCTGGTTGATGCCAGCGTGGTTGTGGAAATAAAAGCGGTACGCACATTGCCAGATGTTGCTCTGGCGCAAACCTTGTCTTATCTCAAGGCAACAAAACTGAAAACGGCATTGTTGATGAATTTTGGTGAAACCAAACTTGTAAACGGTATAAAGAGAATATCTCTGTGAACTCTGTGAACTCTGTGGCAAATTGCCATGACCTGCTAATTGAAATCGGCACTGAAGAATTACCGCCCACGGCGCTGAAAAAACTCTCCGAGGCCTTTGGCCGCGGGATTGCCGAAGGGCTGAAGGCCGCCGATCTGCAGCACGGTGCGTTGACCAACTACGCCAGCCCTCGACGCCTGGCGGTGCTGGTCACGGACTTGGTGGAACGGCAGGCCGACAAAAAGATCGAGCGCCGTGGCCCGGCGTTAAAGGCGGCCTTCGATGAGGAAGGCTGCCCGTCCAAGGCCGCCACCGGTTTTGCCAAATCCTGTGGACTGGCTTCCGTGGATGAACTGGAGCGCCTGGAAACCGACAAGGGGGCGTGGCTGGTGTATCGCGCCGAACAGCCGGGACAGAGCACCGCCTCGCTGGTGCCGGGCATCGTGCAGACCGCGTTGGACACGCTGCCCATTCCCAAGCGCATGCGCTGGGGGGATCTGGATGCGCAGTTCGTGCGCCCGGTGCACTGGCTGGTGCTGTTGTTCGGCGACCAGGTGATCGAGGCCGAAATCCTCTCGGTGAGCGCCGGGCGCGAAACCCGCGGCCACCGCTTTCATCATCCCCAGACCATGTACCTCGCCGAGCCCGCCGGCTACGCGCCCCTGCTGGAAAGCGAGGGCTATGTGCTGGCAGATTTCGCCACGCGCCGGGAAGCGGTGCGCGCCCAGGTGCTGGAGGCCGGTGAACAACTGGGCGGCACGGCGGTGATCGACGAGGCCCTGCTGGAAGAGGTCACCGGCATGGTGGAATGGCCGGCGGCCATTGCCGGCAACTTCGAGGAGCGCTATCTCGAGGTGCCCGCCGAGGCGCTGATCCTCACCATGAAAACCAACCAGAAATATTTCCACGTTGTGGACGGCTCAGGGAAATTGCTGCCCCACTTCATCACCGTGGCCAACATCGACAGCAAGCGTCCCGAGGTGGTGCGCGCCGGCAACGAGCGGGTGATCCGCCCGCGCCTGGCCGATGCGGAATTCTTCTGGAACCAGGACCGCAAACAGAAGCTCGACAGCCACATCGAACAACTGAAAACCATTCTGTTCCAGAAAGCACTGGGCACCCTTTACGATAAAAGCGAACGCGTCGCCCAACTGGCCGGCAGCATCGCTACGATGATCGGCGCCAACCGGGAATGGGCCGAGCGCGCCGCCTGGCTGGCCAAGTGCGACCTGATGACCGAGATGGTGGGCGAGTTCCCCAGCCTGCAGGGCATCATGGGCCGCTATTACGCCCTGCACGACGGCGAGCCCGAGGAGGTGGCCCTGGCCCAGGACGAGCAGTACCTGCCCCGCTTCGCCGGCGACGAGCTGCCCGCCACCCCCACCGGCCAGGCCCTGGCCATCGCCGACAAGCTGGACACCCTGGTGGGCATGTTCGGCATCGGCCAGCCACCCACGGGCAGCAAGGACCCCTTCGCCCTGCGCCGCTCGGCATTGGGCCTGCTGCGCATCATCATCGAGCGTCAGTTGCCCCTGGATCTGCAGGCGCTGGTGCAACAGGCGGTGGAGATTCTGGCCGACAGGGTCACGGCGAAAAATGTCGTGGAGCAGGTGTTCGATTTCATGATGGATCGCCTGCGCGCCTACTATAAGGAGGTGGGTGTGTTGCCGGAGGTGTTTGAGGCCGTGCTGGCCCAGCATCCCACCCAGCCCCATGATTTCGACCGCCGGGTGCGCGCGGTGAATCATTTTCTCAGCCTGCCCGAGGCGGACAGCCTGGCCGCGGCTAACAAGCGCATCGCCAATATCCTGCGCCAGGCGGCGGAAAAGGGCATCAAGGTCCCCGATGCGGTGGACAGCGCCCGGCTGGTGGAGCCCGCCGAACAGGCCTTGGCCGAGCAAATCTGCACAATGGAAAAGGCCGTCATCCCGCTTTTCGACCAGCGCGACTACGAACCGGCCCTGGCCCAACTGGCAGGCCTGCGCGAAACCGTGGACCAGTTTTTCGATGAGGTCATGGTGATGGCCGACGATGCTGCGTTGCGCGACAACCGCCTTGCCCTGCTCGCTCAATTGCAAAACCTGTTCTTGCGCGTGGCTGATTTGTCGCATTTGCAGGGCTGATTGAAGTTAGCCACAGAGAACACAGAGTTCACCGAGAAAAACACAGGCTGCCTCTGGTGCACACCCTCTGGGGCATAAAGGCCGGAGTCCAGCAGTATTTAACCGACAATTTTTTCTCTGTGTCCTCCGTGTTCTCTGTGGCTAAAATCCCCTACACCCAGCTGATGTAACAAATAAAGGGAAAGAAAATGCAAAACCGCGATTCCTACCAGGCCATGCTCGCGGCCGTACAGGCCTTCCACGACAAACACGATTTCAAGAACACAGGCGGCGAGGACATGACCTACCGCATGGCGCTGATGGCCGAGGAGCTTGGGGAAATGGCCGCCTGCGTCACCAAGGGCAAGCCCACCGAGGCCCTGGCGGAGGAGACCGCCGACCTGTTCATCCTGCTCATAGGCACCGCCATTGCCGGCGGTTTCGACCTCAACGAGGCCTTCTGGGCCAAGATGGACAAGATCATGCAGCGTGAGTCGCGCATGGTGAATGGCCGGGTGAGGGTGTCGGAATTCCGGGATTGAGTCACAACCTCGAAAAAACCTCCTTGACAGTGAGGAAATAGCGACTAGGCTTTGAGCGCTGTTTATGCATTTTCCGCAAATTCTGAGCGGTTTTCTAAGGAGGTTGTCTATGAATACAGCGATAATCCTGTTCGTCGTTCTGTTCGGTTTCGCCTTTTTGTGCATGGCCGAATCCTGATTCTTTTTCCTTTCATCTAACCCATTCTTTTTTCAGCATGAGTTCGGGGGCCGTCATCGCGGCCCCTTTTTTTTGCCCCCGCCCCGCTTCTGTTAGAATACGCACCCCATTTGGGGTGTGATCAATGCCGATGAGAAGGATGTGGATGAGTATGTTGTTTGTGGGCGTGGGAAATGACTCGACTGGTAATCCTTGACCGGGACGGGGTGGTCAACCAGGACTCTGAGGACTTCATCAAATCGCCGGAAGAGTTCGTGCCTCTGCCGGGAAGTCTCGAGGCCATTGCCCGGCTCAATGCGGCAGGCTATTCCGTGGCGGTGGCCAGTAATCAGTCGGGGATTGCCCGCGGGCTTTTTTCTGAAGCCACCCTCGAGACCATGCACCAGAAGTTGCATGATCTACTTGAGGCAGTGGGCGGACACATCGATGGTATCTTTTATTGTCCCCATGGACCGGATGATCACTGCGATTGCCGCAAGCCCGAGCCGGGGTTGCTGCGCCAGATTGGCGAGCATTTTGGCGTTGACCTTGCAGGCGTTCCTGTGGTCGGTGACTCCCTGCGTGATTTGCAAAGCGCCATGGCAGTGGGTGCCATGCCCATACTGGTGCTTACCGGTAAGGGTGAATACACCCATCGTCAGCTAAGTAATGCGCCATCGTTGTCGGCGACGCCTGTTTACGCCGATCTGGCCCAGGCCGTGGATGTGCTGTTGGCGGGTGCGTTGTCAGGGGACGCCCACGAGGACCATCATTAATGCTGTTTTTGCGTTCGTTATTGTTTAGCGCCACCATGATCAGCGCGACGCTGGTGACATCATTGGTATTGATACTTTGTGCTCCTCTGCCTTTTCGCCTGCGCTCGGGGGTGGCCAGGACGTACGCCATGTTTGTGGTCGGGGCATTGAAAAGCCTTTGTGGTCTCGATTACCAAGTTCGCGGTCGGGAGCACATCCCTCAGGGCCCGGCGATTATTTTCGCAAAACACCAGTCCACCTGGGAAACCTTTGCCCTGCAGCTGATTTTTCCACCCCAGGTGTGGGTGCTCAAGCGTGAATTGATGTGGCTGCCGTTTTTTGGCTGGGGCATGGCCACACTGCGACCCATTTCCATCGATCGCTCATCTGGACGCAAGGCGGTGAAACAAATCGTTGAACAAGGCAGGTCACGCCTGGAGGCGGGGATCTGGGTAACGGTGTTTCCCGAGGGCACGCGCGTGGCACCTGGTCAGCATAAACGCTGGGGTATGGGTGGCGCCATCCTCGCGGAACAAACCGGGTATCCGGTTGTGCCCGTGGCGCACAATGCCGGTGAATTCTGGGCCCGGCGGGCCTTTGTGAAACGTCCGGGCACCATCACTGTTGTGATTGGGCCCACCATCGAAACCAAGGGCAAAAAGGCGGCAGAAATTAATACCGAGGCGCAGATCTGGATGCAGGCCGCCATGGCGGAGATCAGCGATGTGGAAAAAAAAGCCCTTGCTGAGGTGCAGGGGGATAAGCGCAAATAGACGGCTTGGGTTGCAAGCGGTATGCTTGCGTCTCTGCTCACATTACATTTATTGCGCCTGTAGCTCAGCTGGATAGAGTGTCGCCCTCCGAAGGCGAAGGTCACAGGTTCGACTCCTGTCAGGCGCGCCATTATTTCTTGCAGTGTAATTCATGCGGTGTAACTCTTGCGGTGAAATTAATGCTGTTCCGGAACATACGACGAAAGCAGGATATTCGGACGTGCTGCCATGCTCTGGCCATGTTGCTGTTATTTGCAGTCTCTTCTTCAAGCCATGCCGCTTTTGAAACGAGCCTCTCTACCGGGCAGATCGAGAAAGTGCTGGAGCAATACTTCCCGCTAAATGAATACGCGGCATTCGCACGTATGGAGATGCATCGGCCACAGGTCCGGCTGGTGAATGGGAATGAAAAAATCGTTCTTATTGTGCCTGTTGTGGCCAATATCGTTGGCGGAGAAAAACACCAGGGCCACGCCACCATTAGCGTCAGCCTTGCCTACAAACCACATATCGGCGGCGTCTATTTCAGCCAGCCCGAACTGCTCGAACTGGCGATTCCCGGCGTGGATGGACAAATGCAATCGGCGCTGAAAGGGATCATCGATGTCATGAGCCAGAATTCGTTCCCGGTAGTGAAAATTTATACGGTGAAAGAACGTATGCTGAATCATACCCTGGCTAAAAGTACACTGAAATCCTTTCGCGTGGCAGATGACAAACTCCATCTGGTGATAGGTTTTAAGTGATATGCGTCAATCACCGCATGAATTTATTATGTGACTGATCCTACCCGCCGACACTTTTAACCTTATTCTGATATGTGCGGCATCGCCCTCTACTGCAACACCCATGGCATCTTGGTCGGGAATCAGGTCATTCAGCGCATGGTTGGCGCTATTGAACACCGCGGGCCGGACGCGCTAAATCATGTTACGCGCGGGTCGGTCTCCCTTGGGCATAGCCGCCTGAGTATTGTCGACATCGAGCAAGGCAATCAGCCAATGCTCAGTAATGACGGCCTTCTGGCTTTGGTGTTCAACGGCGAAATATACAATTATCAGGACTTGCGCAGGCAACTGGAGGCGGGTGGAGCCCAATTTAAAACCCGCTGTGATACGGAAGTGGTTCTGCATCTGTTGGCGCGCGATGGGCTTGCCGGAGTCAGATTCTTGCGCGGGATGTTTGCTTTTGCCCTGCATGATCAACAAAGCGGTGCTGTGCATCTTGTACGTGACAGGCTGGGTATCAAGCCATTGTTCTACCATTGGGATGGCGAAGTCCTGCTGGCGGGTTCCGAAGCCAAGGCCTTGTTTGCCAGCGGCCTGGTGGAGGCTCATCTGGATCCTGCCGCCATCCGCGACTATTTTCGCTATCAATTTGCAGTTAGTCCAAAGACCCTGTTTAAGGGTGTGATGGAGTTACCCCCGGGGCATAGCCTGACACTGGAGCCGGGAGGTGAGCCACAGCTTTGCCAATACTGGGATCTGCAGTTTCCCCGTGACGGGGAATACGAGAGCATGGATGAGGACTACTGGGCAAGGCGTTTCGCAGATGGACTGGATGAGGCAGCGGCGTGCCACATGATTGGTGACGTGCCCATTGGTGCCTATCTGTCAGGTGGAATAGATTCAGCCGCTACCACTTACCTGCTCAATAAGCATGCGCCGGAATCTGCCACCGGCAATGTGCAATCCTATACCATCAAGTTCAGCAACCCGACCAACGACGAATCTGCCCTGGCGAGGGAGATTGCCGATCATCTAGGCGTGCCCAATCAAACCATTTTACTGGATGACGGGCGTGTGACGGGTTTTCTAAGCGAACTTGAGCAGAGTCTCTATCACCTGGAACAACCCCAACGACTGGCGGTGGACGTCCCCCACTTCATGTTATCCGCTCTGGTGCAGAGTAACGGGCAGAAGGTTGTGTTTACTGGAGATGGTTCGGATGAGCTTTTCGGCGGTTACGATTGTTACCGGCAGGATGCCATTCGCGTGTGGGGCAATAAACAAAAAAACCAGCGCCAGCGGCGGCGTTTCTACCTCAATGAATTTGGCGGGGATTTCGCCGCTGAGCATCTTCGTCTATTGAGTGAATTACATCGTGTAAAAAATCAGCGTTGCGTGGAGCGGCGTTTTGGTTGTTACCCGGCATGGCATGATTTCTGGCATATCCTTGATGATATCAGCGCCCCCTTGTTCGCCCAGCCCCGTCCAAGTGATGATGATCAGACAATGAGTGATTTGATGAACACCCTGCGTCCCAGACTCGACGGCCTCCATCCATTGAACCAGTCACTGTATATCGAAACCAAGACCCGTTTGCCTGGTTGGATTTTATGGAAGAGTGACCGGTTGTCCATGGCTCATAGCGTGGAGGCGCGGGTGCCGTTTATGGATCATCCTCTGGTTGAGATGGCGGCTCAAATTCCTCCCGGCCTCAAACTCAATGGAATGGATGAAAAATATATCCTGCGCAGGGTCATGATGCCCCACTTGCCCGAGCATCCCAGTGCCTACAAGAAACGCGCATTTTACACACCGATCCGCGACTGGTTCTTTACCGCAGAGCGGCAACCGGCATTGGCGAACTATCTGTCGGCACAGGCCATTGAAGAGGCGGGCTACTTTCGGGCGCATACGGTGAGTAAGTATTTAAAGTTAATTCGTGAGATGCCCCCGGCACAGAGCATGGATGAATATTATCGCATCATGAAACTGGAGTGGGTGTTGTTGATGGTATTGAGCGTACAAATCCTTCATCGTCAGTTTGTGTTACGTAAGGCTGCCTGTTTTCGGTAAACATTACTGTTGTTTGTCGTCACAAACTAATTGCCATAGGGTTATCCCTCCCCACTTTTGTGTGGGAGCGCCTTTCCGGGCGCGATTCAATCCCGGGCTGGTGTCGCCGCGGGATTCGGCATTGTGTGAGGCGTGTTATGGGCTAACCTGTGCTCATTCACTGCTGTTTCAGGCCTTCCTAAGGGGGGCGGATACTCACCGATATTTGTTAAACCAATTTTGTGACCCATACTGCCACATCCTTGACGGACTCCTAGGCCTTGTTAAACAACCAGGGAAACAGTTTGCGTAATTGGGATTCGTTGAGTGTGTTCATGCGTTGAATATTACGTTGCGGAATTTCTTCCGGGTGTTGTACATCGGCGAGCACAGTGGTCAGGCTGTCTTCGCGTATCAGATGCAGTAAGGGAAAGGGCGCGCGATTGGTGAGATTCCCTGCATCCCCGGGGGCTGTCCCGGCAAAGCAATACTGCGGGTGAAAGCTGGCTACCTGGTAGATACCTTGCCAGGAAAATTCCGTCAACAGTGCGTCCACCTTGTCCAGAAAGGCATTGAATCCGCGGAAGTCCGCGAGCAGGTGCGGGATCACCAGCAGAGTGGTTTCCAGCTGACTTGCCGGGGTTTGGTCCAGGCGGTGGAGTTCTTCATGGAGGGAATGCAACAGGGCAAGTTCATCCCTGGCCTGACAATGCTGGATACGCACGCGGCCCTCGTTCAAGGGCTGTGCGGCGAAGGGGCACAGGCCGAGGCCCACCACAACCTGCTCGAGCCATTGCCGGGTTAGCTGCACAGGATCGCTCCTTTTCCCATTGGTTGTATCAGCGCTTGTATATGGGGTCGCCAAGGCGCACCTCTCCTGCGGTGATGATTTTTGCATACACGCCCCGCAGGCGATGCAGGTCGCCCAACGGAGAATTGACGTGTCGCAGGGCAGTATCGCCAAAACGCCGGCGAAATTTTTCACAACCACGATGGGGCTCGGTGGTGATTTCTAGCTCGGCCTCACCCACCTGCAGTCGTTGCCCGTGGCTGAGGTGCGTCCTGCTCAGGTTGAAATCCACAAACAATTGATCCCCCGCAAGGGGCCAGTGTTGCGGCGCGCCGGCGATAAGCTCAATCATCCGTGCATTCATAATGGCTACCTGTACCTCGGTATCGGCGGGTTTATAGGCCTGGCTGCTCCAGTTATCACCCGCCACGCCGGTTTCGGGGGTGAAGCGTGTCTTTTCCGGTGTCATACGCTGACCGGTACTTGGGCGCACCACCAGCAAGGCCACCTTGCCCTGTTGCCGAGGTGATTGCAGCACCCAGGGCATACGGGCGTTGATCTGTTCCTGTGTCACGTATTTCATTGGCGCATCAGTGTATGCTTCGAGGGAAAACTTTTCAGGCTTATGGATAGAGTGCCGCTAAATATGACCATGCAAATAAAAGAAATAAAGCCCCTGCTGGATGCTATCACTCAGCAGGCCAGCGAAGTGGTGCTGGGCAAGCAGCACGAGATTCGCCTGGCCCTGGCTTGCCTGCTGGCCCGCGGCCATTTGCTCATTGAGGACTTGCCGGGAGTGGGCAAGACCACCCTGGCCCATGTACTGGCGCAGACCCTGGGCCTTCAATACCGCCGCATTCAGTTTACCAGTGACCTGTTACCGGCGGACATCCTCGGTGTGTCCATCTTTGACAAATCCGAGCAGGGTTTTCATTTCCATCCCGGGCCTATTTTTGCCCAGCTGATTCTTGCCGACGAAGTGAACCGCGCAACGCCCAAGGCCCAGAGCGCCTTGCTGGAAGCCATGGAAGAGGGTCAGGTCACCATCGAGGGCGAGACACGGTCGCTGCCCGAGCCGTTTTTTGTTATCGCCACACAAAACCCAACCGAACAAATCGGCACCTTCCCCCTGCCCGAATCCCAGCTCGACCGGTTTTTGATGCGCATTTCCCTGGGGTATCCCGATAGCGCTGCCGAACGCGCCCTGCTGACCGGTGAAGACCGCCGCGACCTGCTGAAACACCTGGAGCCAGGCATCCGTCCAGGCCAGCTGGCGCAGATGCAGGAACACGCCGCAAAGGTACATGCCTCAGACGCCCTGCTGGACTATATACAGGCCCTGCTGGACGCCAGCCGGCGCACACTCACTGTGGCTAATGGTCTCTCACCCCGCGCCGGACTGGCCCTGCTGCACAGCGCCCGCGCCTGGGCATTGATGGCGGGGCGGGACCACGTCATGCCCGAAGATGTTCAGACCGTGTTGCCACATGTGGTGGGTCATCGTTTGCAAGCCGAACGCAGCGCAGACGATCCCCTGACAGCCCTGGAAGCCGTCCCCATTCCCTGACCGGTTGCCGGTCGGCTGGCAAAGACTGAGCAATGCAAGGTATGGTCACTTCGTCGAGCAAGCCTATGACCCTGCGGCAGCGCTTCAGCCTGCAGCGTTTTCTTCGCGGTGAAGGCCCGGAGCCCGGGCCTATCCACCTGGTGCAACGCCGTGTGTACATCCTGCCCACCAAGATGGGTATCTATTTTGCGTCGATGTTGCTGGTGATGTTGCTGGGGGCAGTAAATTACAATAACTCCCTGGCCTATGCTCTGACCTTTCTTCTTGCCAGCATGTTTTTCATCGCTATTCTTCACACTTACCGAAACCTGTTGCATCTACGTATCGATATGGGGCAAGCGGCACCGGTGTTTTGCGGTGAGACCGCCCAACTACCGGTAATGCTGGACAACCGAAACAACGCCCCGCGGTATGCCATCAGATTGCAGTTAGCCGGCCAAGCCCATGTCACCGTGGATGTCCCGGAAGATAACTGGCTGCAGATCAAAATCCCCCTGCGTGCAACACAACGGGGCAGGTACAAGGTGCAGCGTCTGCGTCTTGAAGGCAGCTATCCGTTGGGACTTTTTCAGGCATGGGCCTATGCGCAGAGGGATGTGGACTATCTGGTCTATCCGGCGCCCGATGAAGAACATTCATTTCCCAGCGTCCCCGGTTACAGCGAGACGCAGCAAGGTGATCGTGGCAAGGGCATGGATGATTTTGCCGGTCTGCGAAACTATCAGAGTGGGGATTCTCTGCGTCAGGTTCACTGGAAAACCGTGGCCCGGGGCCAGGGTATGCATACGAAATTGTTCGCTGGTAACCAGGCCGTTGAATTATGGTTAGACTGGAGTACGTTGCCCCAACTCGATATTGAAGCGCGTTTGTCCCGCCTTGCCCGCTGGGTGCTGGATGCCGATGCCCAAGGTCTGGCTTATGGGCTGCGCATACCTGGGCTGACAATCCCCCTGGGTAGTGGCGGCACGCATCGTCATCGTTGCCTGGAAGCATTGGCATTGTTTGAAACAGGTAAACAAGAAAATGATAGTGGCTGATTTGCAGCAGCGGATACATCGGGCAAAGGCCGAAAATCTCTGGCTGTTGGCGGCCTTGGTGTTGGCCTTTTTGCCACATTTCCTGCGCCTTTCACCATGGATTATCCTGCCCAGCGCCATCCTGCTGGGATGGCGTCTGCTCTTCGAATTGCAGTATCTCAGGTTGCCACCACGCAGTGTGCGTTGGTTGCTGACCCTGTTGGGCATCGCGGCAACCTATTTGTCGTTCGGTACACTGGTGGGGCGGTTTGCAGGCGTGGGCCTGTTGGTGATCATGCTGTCCTTGAAACTCATGGAAATGAACAGTCAGCGTGATGTGGGTGTAGTGATCGGCCTGTCATTCTTTGTTGTGGTAACAGTGTTCATGTTTGACCAGTCGATTTTCATGGGCGGCTATATGTTGTTAGTGGTGACGTTGCTGACTACCGCGTTGATTGCATTCAGCCGGGATCGTAGCCAGGTATCGCAAGGATCGAATCTGCGTCAGGCCCTGTGGATGCTGGCGCAGGCTGCACCGTTGACCCTGTTGTTGTTCATGTTGTTCCCGCGTATCCCCGGCCCGCTATGGAATCTGCCCAGTGACAGTGGCGCGGCAGGGACGGGATTATCCGACAGCATGAGCCCGGGCAATATCAGTCAACTCAGTGACAATGACAGTGTGGCGTTCCGCGTACAGTTCGAGTCCGCCTTGCCGGCACAGACAGCGCGTTACTGGCGTGGCCCCGTGTTTACTTCGTTTGACGGCAGAACCTGGCGCCAGGCACAGACAGGTGAGCAGGCCGGGTCGAAAAAAGTTGAAAGTCGTTTCGAGACCCTTCTCGAAACAAAAGGCAATCCCGTACGCTACAGCGTGACCCTGGAGCCTCATCAGCAGCGCTGGTTGTTTGCCCTGGATCTGCCGTCCCTGGTTCCACCACGCAGTCGCCTGAGCCTGGATTTTGCAATCATTGCCGATGAACCGGTGCAGACCCTGCGGCAATACGAAATGCGTTCCTTCATCGATTACCGTCTTGCGGCGCAAAGCCCTCCTATGGCTTCACGCTATTTGCAGTTACCCGGTGAGGTGGGAAGGCGGGCGCGGACCCTGGCACGGGAATTGCGAAGCTCGTCGGCGAACAACGCGGCCTATGTCCAGGCGGTGTTGCACTACATCGCCAGCCAGGCGTTTTATTACACCCGGCAACCTCCTTTGTTGCTGCGTGACGCCATTGATGAATTTCTGTTTTCCAGCCGTCGTGGATTTTGTGAGCATTACGCCTCGGCCTTTACATTTTTGATGCGTGCCGCGGGTATCCCGGCGAGGGTGGTAACGGGCTACCAGGGGGGTGAAATGAACCCGCAAAGTGATTATTTCATTGTTCGCCAATCGGATGCCCACGCCTGGGTGGAAGTCTGGCTGAAGGGTGAAGGCTGGCGGCGAGTGGATCCCACGGCGGTGATTCCCGCGGCGCGTATTGAAGACCCGCAGGACCTGGCCCGCATACGTCCACGTTTGGGAGAAACGGGAGAATCTGTGCACTGGTTGAAATCCGTCGGCAGACAGTTGGGTTTTACCTGGGACCGAATCAATCATGCCTGGAATCAATGGGTGGTCAATTACAATACACGTCGTCAGCAGGCCTTCTTGACGCGGCTTCTGGCGGGTATGGGTTTTGGCGGCATCGATTGGCGGGCAATGATTGGGCTGCTGGTGGCAGGTATCACTATGGTATTGTTGCTGGTGGGGGTGTCTCTGCTGCGGTCCCGGCATGGACCGGCGATGGATCCTGCGCAGCAGGCCTATGAACGATTTTGCCGGCGCCTGAAAAGACAGGGTTTGCATCGTGGTCTGGGTGAAGGCCCAATGGATTTTGCCCGCCGGGCCAGCGCGCACTGCCCGCAACGGGCGGCGGAGATCCAGCGCATCATCAATCTGTATACACGCCAGCGCTATGCCCCGGGAGCATCACGAGATACCTTGCAGCAGTTACGGCAGGCTGTACAACATTTCAAATGTTGATGTCGATTGAGGCGCAGCTGCCGGGATGTCGCGGTGGTGCAGGGTGTTTGGAATTCATGAAAAAGTGGAGAGCAAACCTCCACTAGAAACAGCGGCGTTAAGGGGACACTGCGTGGCGAGGGGTGCTTTCCAAAAACGGTGTATGATGCTTGCATGAAGGTCCGAGTCGGAAAAGCCGTGGCACTGACGTTGATGCTGAGTCTGGTGGCATGCGCCACCACGCCCGAGAAAAAACCACCGTTGACAGCCGAGCAACGGCAGGCGGAACAGGCGGCGCGGTTTGCACAGGCGAAGCAATTATTTGCACAAAAGCGGTACGGTCAAGCGGCAGCGCTGTTACTGCCGCTGGCACAACAGGGTTATCTGGATGCGCAGTACAGTATTGGTTACATGTACCATTACGGCCTGGGTTTGCCGCGTAATGAGAAGGAGGCCATCCGCTGGATTACCCTGGCCGCTGCCCGGGGGCATCCCCTGGCCAGGGAGGCCCTGGCGCGTATCAATACCATGGAGGACCGGCAGGGTATTCTGGCAGAGCCGGGGAGAAAACGCTGAGCATAAACAACGGGGCGTATGGCCCCGTTTGTTTTGTTGCGTCTGTGGAAGGCTTATCAAAAAACCATGCCAAAGTGGATGCGCAAATTGCTGGCATCGAGTGTGCTTGAACCGATCTCGTAGTCTACGTTGGTGTATCGGGCACCCCAGAACAGAATGTCTGTCCACTGGTGGCGCAACTCCAGCACCAGGCCAAGGGCATCATCAAAATTGGCGGTGCCACAGCCGGTGCCGTCAACACACAGTTCCCATTTCGGATTGAGAAAGTAGGCAAGCCCTGCGCCAAGCCGCAGATTGTCTATCTTGTAGAAGGCTACGGCATCCACGGGGATGACGCTGACGGTGGAATCGCCATTGGGCCCGGTAAATTCCACCGTATCGAATTTGTAGCCCAGGGAAATCTGATACATCAGTTCACTGTGGTCGGGTTCAAACATTACCCCGGCGCCGGCGTAGATAAATCCACCGGCATCCAGGTCTTCACCGGTTGTGCTCACCAGGGTTTCACCACCAAAGGCGAAGCCACCGATAATAAATGGTTTGGCGGTGTCCGCTGAAGCCAGTGTAGGCATACCCGTGAGGCAAAATAGGGCCAGCAGAGTCTGGGTGATTTTGTTGATTTTTTGGAAACGCATATTAACTCCTGTTTGTTTGCGTAGGTGAGTAGGTTGAAGGCTGATGGAGTGAGGTTAATCAATCTCGACGTATATGCCCAGAAAATAAAATGGGATTACGTCGCAAAAGTCACTCTGTCACAAACAAGGCAAGCAGGTCGTCGAGAAAACGTTGTCCCTTTTCCGTGGCCTGGATATGCCGGGCGCTGCGTTGCAACAGGCCGGCCTGTTCAGCCTGCACGAGAGGTTTGTCCACCAGGGAGAGCTGCTGACCGGTGTGCGCGATGAACAGGCCGGTGTCAAAACCCTCCTTGAGGCGCAGCGCATTCATCATGAATTCCAGCCCCACCTCCTGGCGGGTCAATGGGCGTTCGTTTTGAATACCCCGGGGTGTGCCTGCGCTGTCCATGTAGGTCCGGGGCTGGCGCTGCTTGGCCAGGCGGGTGATGGTTTGCTGTGAGGCGTCGGTGATTTTTCCATGGGCACCGGCGCCAATTCCCAGGTAGTCGCCGAACTGCCAGTAGTTGAGGTTGTGCGCACATTGGTGTTTTTCTTTGGCGTAGGCGGAGACCTCGTATTGTGCATAACCGGCCTTTGCCAGTTGGCCTTGCCCGGCCTGTTGCATCGCCCAGGTCAGGTCATTGTCGGGCAGCACAGGTG
>Ga0256832_1000893_pt1 | contig 19902 bp, 15 predicted proteins | sample 134614metaG_FD_190534 | JGI IMG/M metagenome (GOLD analysis project Ga0256832, IMG submission 190534) | Hydrothermal vent microbial communities from Lau Basin, Pacific Ocean - 134-614 | ecosystem: Environmental > Aquatic > Marine > Hydrothermal vents | place: Pacific Ocean: Lau Basin | collected...
GGGTCGGCAACCGCCAGTATGGCCCGCTGCTGTATCGCAAGCTGGGCGAGCTGTACATCCACCAGGATCGCATCCTCGATGCGGCCAACGTGTTCATGGCCTTCGTCAAGGGCAACCCCGACAGCCCCCTGGCGCCGGAATTCCATACCGATGCCATCGACGCCTACACCAGGGGCAACTTCCCCAAGCTGGTGCTCCAGGCCAAGGAGGAATTCGTCAAGCGCTACGGGGTGGACACCCGTTTCTGGCAGGCCCAGGACGAAGCGGCGCGGGAGAAGATCAAGCCGTTGCTGGCCCGGCACATCCGCGAACTGGCCACCCACTATCACGCCGTGGCCAAGAAGACCGGCAAGCCCGCCGACTTCCAGCGCGCCGCCGGCTGGTATCGCCTGTATCTGAGCTCCTTCCCCAGGGACAAGGACGCGCCACAGATGCACTTCCTGATGGCCGAGGCCTTCTACGACGCCAGGCAGTACGCCACCGCCATCGACGCCTACGAGGCCACGGCCTACGACTATCCGCGGCACGCCAAGAGCGCCGAGGCCGGCTATGCCGCGCTGGTGGCCTACGAGGACATCAAGCAGATCCTGCGCCAGCGGGCGAAGCAGAAGAAGGGGGCGGAGGAAGCCACGCTCTACGATCCGCGCATCTGGCAGGAGCGGGCCATCGTCAGCGCCCTGCGTTTCGCCGACACCTTCCCCGAGCACAAGCAGGTGCCGGCGGTGCTGGCCCGCACTGCCGAGGAGCTGTTCGCCCTCAAGGACTATCCGCGCGCCATCAGCACCGCGCAGAAACTGCTGGCCCGCCAGGACATCGCGCAACAGCCGAAGCTCAAGCGGGTGGCGCTGGTGGTGCTGGGCCATTCCCGGTTCGAGCTCGGCCAGTACGCCGAGGCCGAGCAGGCCTACCGGGCGGTGCTCAAGACCATGTCGCCCAAGGACAAGCAATACGCCGGCATCTACGATCGCCTGGCCGCGAGCATCTACAAGCAGGGCGAGGCCGAGCGCAACAAGGGTGCCTGGCAACTGGCGGCAACCCACTTCCTGCGCGTGGGTCAGGTCACGCCGGCCTCCAGCCTGCGGGCCGTGGCCCAGTACGACGCCGCCACCATGTACATCAAGCTCGGCAACTGGCCCCAGGCCACGCAACTGCTGGAAGACTTCCGCAAGCGCTTCCCCGGCCACAAGCTGCAACAGGGTGTGACCGAAAAGCTGGCCGTGGCCTATACCGAGACCGGGCAGGGCGCCAAGGCCGCCCGGGAGATGCTGGCGCTGGCCGCCGCCTCGCCCGATCCCAACTATCGCCGGGAAGTGATGCTGCAGGCCGCCGCCCTGTACGACAAGGCCGGCCAGCCCGAGAAGGCGGTGCAGGTGTACAAGGACTACGTGAAAAAGTATCCCGCGCCCCTGGAGCCGGCCATCGAGGCCCGGCACTTCATCGCCGAGTACTATCGCAAGCGCAACGATGCGAAACAGTGGGGCTACTGGCTCAACGAGATCATCCGCGCCGATGCCCGTGGCGGCAAGCAGCGCACTGCCCGTACCGCCTACCTGGCGGCCAGGGCCACCCTGTTGCTGGCCAAGCCCTATCAGCAGGCCTATGCCCGCGTGAAGCTGACCATCCCGCTGAAGAAGAGCCTGAAGAAGAAGAAACAGCTGATGCAGACCGCCCTCAAGGCCTACCAGCGGGCCATGCAGTACAAGGTGGCGGAAGTGACCACCGAGGCCACCTACCGCATCGCCGAAATCTACAACGACTTCGCCAAGGCCCTGATGGCCTCCCAGCGCCCGCGCGGCCTGTCGGCGGACGAACTGGAGCAGTACGACATCCTGCTCGAGGAACAGGCCTATCCCTTCGAGGAAAAGGCCATCGACATCCATCTGGCCAACGCCAGACGCACCCGCGACGAAATCTGGGACGAATGGGTGCAACGCTCGCTGGCGGTGCTGGCGAAGATCCAGCCCATCCGGTATGGCAAACAGGAGATCATCGAGCCCTATGCGGAAATCACGCCCTGAATTCGCCGGCTGGCGCCGCGGGCTGGCGCTGCTCGGCCTGATCCTGCAGCTGCTGTGGCTGGGCGGCTGCGCCACCGCGCCGCCGGAGGCAGGAGCCGGCGCGGCCGAAGCGAAGAAGAAGGGCGCCCTGCCGCCCGAGGCCCAGGCGGCGTACGAGCGGGCGCGCTGGTCGGTGCAGGCCGGGCGCGATCAGGAGGCCGTGGATCTGTTCCGGCAGATGACGCAGAAGTGGCCGGATCTCGAAATCGGCCACGTCAACCTGGGCCTGCTGCTGCTCAGGGCCGGCAAGACCGACGAGGCACTGGCCGCCCTGGAGCGGGCCGTGCAGCTCAAGCCGGACGATGCCGTGGCCTGGAACCATCTGGGTATTGCCCTGCGCCACAAGGGGCAGTTCCACAAGGCGCTGGACGCCTACCGGCAGGCACTGAAGATCCGGCCCGACTACGCCAATGCCTATCGCAATCTGGGGATCCTCTACGACATCTACCTGCAGGAACTGCCCCAGGCCCTGGACGCCTACAAGCGCTATCAGCAACTGACCGGCGGTGACGACGAGACGGTGAAGAAATGGATCGTCGATCTGGAGCGCCGGGTGGCGGCCGCACAGAAGGGGAAAACGGGATGAGACGAACGACGCTGATGTGCGTACTGCTGCTGGCCAGCCTGAACCTGCAGGCCAGGGATGTGATCGAACTGGAAGGCACCGAGGTGCGCGGCAACCAGGAGCTGCCGAAGATGCTGTACATCGTCCCCTGGAAGCAGTCCGAGCTGCCGGAGATGTCGGAGCCGCCGCTGGGCAGCCTCATCGACGAGGCCCTGATGCCGGTGGACCGGCGCGAGTTCCGGCGCGAGATCCGGCACTACGAAAACCTCCAGCGCCAGCCGGCGAGCGCCGGAAAATGAGAACCGGTTTGCAGTTTGCCCGCAAGATTCGTCTGCGACAGGAAAAATGTGTTAATTATTCCGGCGATCGACCGTTATCCGCAGATACCGGGCCGGGCCGCCCTCCACCGGGAGGACGCGCCGTTGTCGGCAGGTTCGCCTCGAGCTGTGATCCCCCCGAAGCGGCCCCCCAAGCGAATCGTGACCGTCTAGCCTCGAATCCGTAGCATCCCAGGAGAAAAACACCATGTTCACTACCGTTATCGACTTCTTCCAGAAGGGTGGGCCATTCATGTACCCCATCCTGCTGGTGCTGGCCATTGGCGTGGCCATCGCCATCGAACGCTGGATCTATCTGTCGGTCGCCCGCCGCAACAACCGGCGCATGCTCGCCAAACTGATGCCAATCCTGCAAAGCGGCGACTTCCAGCGGGCCTATTCGGAGACCACCAAGTCGAAGACCGCCGTCAGTCACATGCTCGGCCAGGGCCTGGCGCGGATGAAGACCGCCACCTCCCGCGACGAGGTGGAGATGGCCATGGAGGAATCCATGATGGAGACCATCCCGCGGCTGGAGAAGCGCACCCACTACCTGGCCATGTTCGCCAACATCGCCACCCTGCTGGGGCTGCTGGGCACCATCATCGGCCTGATCAAGGCCTTCACCGCCGTGGCCCAGGTGGATCCGTCCATGAAGGCCGAGATTCTCTCCACGTCCATCTCGGTGGCCATGAACACCACCGCCTTCGGCCTGATCGTGGCCATTCCGCTGATCTTCATCTACACCGTGCTGCAGACCAAGACCACCGAAATCGTTGACAGTCTGGAGATGGCGACGGTGAAGTTCGCCAACCTGATCATGCAGCGCAAGAACATCAGCGGGAAGTGACATGGCCGGCCCACGGCGTCTGAGGACGCGCAAGAAACACCCGGCCGTCGAGCTGAACATCACCGCCTTCATGAACCTGATGGTGGTGCTGGTGCCGTTCCTGCTGATGACGGCGGTGTTCACCCACATGTCCATCCTGGAACTGAACCTGCCGGGCATGGATCAGGCCAAGAACACGCCGAACAAGCCCAGTTTCGAGCTGCGGGTGACCATTCGCAAGAACGCGCTGATCCTGTCCGACAACAAGGGCGGCCTGATCAAGCGCATTCCGAACACGCCCAGGGGGCCGAACTACGCCCAGCTCACCGAAACCCTGAAGCTGATCAAGGCCCGCTTCCCCGACAAGACCAATGCCACCATCCTGTCCGAGCCGGACACGCCCTACGACACCCTGGTGCAGGTGATGGATGCGGTGCGCATGTATCGGGCGGTGGTGGGTACCGAGGTGATCGACGCGGAACTGTTCCCGGACATCGCCATCGGCGACGCGCCGCGCCGCCGCTAGACGGAAACCGAACACGACGATGAAAGAATCACGACGTATCCGCCGGATGGAACGCCATCACAAGCGACGCGAGGATCGCAACGCCTCGCTGAACATGGTGTCGCTGATGGACATCTTCACCATCCTGGTGTTCTTCCTGCTGGTGAGCGCCGCCAACACCGAAGTGCTGCCCACGCCCAAGCGGCTGGTGCTGCCCGAGTCCACCGCGCAGAAGGCGCCCAAGGAAAACCTGGTGATCATGGTCAACCGCGAGTCGGTCCTGTTGCAGGGCCGGCCGGTGGCGCAGGTGCGTGACGTGCGCCGGGATCGCAACACCGTGATCCGCAACCTGCTGGTGGAACTCAAGCGCGAAGTGGACCGCAAGAAGCGCAAGACCCGGGGCAAGTTCGATCCGAAGAAGCAGGGCGTGACCATCATGGCCGACAAGCAAATCCCCTATGCGCTGCTGAAGAAGATCATGCTCACCTGCGCTTCGGCGGATCTCACCAATATCTCGCTGGCGGTCACCCAGAAGGCGCGGGAGGGGAACGCCGGATGAGTGTCAACTACTACAACGAACCCTTCCTGCCCTGGGTCGAGAGCGAGAACGATCGCCGTTTCAAGCGCATCGTCACCGTTTCGATCCTGGTCTTCGGCATCCTCGGCATCATCATCGGGATGTTGCCGGTGCCGGAGCCGGAGCAGAAGTCCCTGCAGGAAGTGGCCCCGCGGCTGGCCAAGCTGATCCTGGAGAAGAAGACCCCGCCGCCACCGCCGCCCAAGCCCAAGGTCAAGAAGAAAAAGGCCGAGAAACCCAAGCCCAAGCCGAAGAAGAAGGTCACCAGGAAGCCCAAGGCCAAACCGAAGAAACAGGAAGCGGCCCGGCAGAAGGCCGAGCGCACCGGCCTCGTGGCCCTGAGCGACGAGCTGGCCGATCTGCGCGAATCCTTCGACATGGCCGAACTGTCCGACAACAACCTGCAGAAGAGCGCCACGGCCAGGGCACCGCGCATCAACACCCGCAGCAACGTGCTGGCCGCCAAGGCCGGCAAGGGCAGCGGCGGCATCAACACCGGCAAGCTCAGCCGCGACACCGGCGGCAGCGAGCTGGCCCGCCGCCAGACCACCAACGTCAAGAGCAGCCTGCCCACCGGCCGCAGCGGCGCCAAGGTCAGCCGCGGCAAGGGCAGCAAGGGACCGATGCGCGATCAGAACGAGATCGAGCTGGTGTTCCAGAAGAACAAGGGCGCCATCAACCGCCTCTATCAGCGCGCCCTGCGCCAGGATCCCACCCTCCAGGGCAAGGTGGTCCTGGAGCTGACCATCGCGCCCAATGGCAAGGTGATCAAGTGCGTGGTCATCTCCAGCGAACTGAACAACCCCGCGCTCGAAAAACGCCTGGTGGCGCGAGTGAAACTGTTCCGCTTCAAGCCCCGCAACGTGGAGACGGTGACGGTGCGGTATCCGATCGATTTTCTCCCAAGCTAGTTAGTGGCGAGGGACGAGGGACGAGTGGCTAGGAAAGGCGTTGGTTGTTTGGCTTTAATGCGAGTGGTTTATATTTGAGGCCTTGGGTTTCGTTCGTCGAGGCCAGGCATGTCGCGTTTTAGCCAATCTGCAGACGGTTTGATAATTTCGCGTCATTACTCGAGGTCGTGAGCAAACGTTTTTCCTCGCTACTCGTCCCTCGTTCCTCGTCCCTGTCTTTTCGCGGCGAGGGCGCCGCTCCTACAGGTTGTTGCCATCCTGTTCCGCGCCGAGCCTTTCCAGAATCGTCTCCACTTCTTCTTCCGATACGTCGTACCAGTTCTGGTAGGCATCGGCCACGGCGTAGCTGAAGCCGCCGCGGATGTTGGCGCAGTAGAGGCGATCGACTTCCGGGGCCAGGCTCAGGACCGACTGCAGGTGGCCGGTAGGGACGGCGACGACGATGTGGCGGGCGCCCTGGTTTTTTGCGGCGGTGATGGCGGCGCGCAGGGTGGAGCCGGCGGCGAGGCCGTCGTCGACGAGGATCACGGTGCGGTTGGTCAGATCGGGAAAGGGGCGGTCACCGCGAAAGCGCCGGACACGGTGTTCGACCTTCTTGCGGGCCGCGGCCACGCCCGCCTCGACGGTCGCCTCGTCGAGGCCGTAGTGGGCCACGTAGTCGGGATTGATCCAGACGCTGCCATCGAAGGCCACGGCTCCGTAGCCGGCCTCCGTGGTCCAGGGCAGCAGCACCTTGCTGGCCACCAGCACATCCAGCGGCAGGTGCAGCCTGCGGGCAACGGGCGCGGCCACGGGGACGCCGCCGGCGGGGATGGCCAGGATCAGGGCATCGCTGTCACGGTATTCGGCCAGCATGTCCGCCAGTACCTCGCCGGCGTCGGTGCGATCGCGAAAGACCCGGACGCGATCCCGCAGTTCCGGGCGTTCGATGACATTGTCGGGCAGGTCGTCCATTTCGATTATTAAATGTCTCAAAATTGTTTTGACGCGAATTTCATGTAGGAGCGGCGCAAGCCGCGATGGGCGCTTTTTCGCGGCTTGCGCCGCTCCTACAGAATATCGCCTCCAAATTATGGTCAGGATAATTATGAGACGATTAATAAATGGTGGTGGCGGCCGTTTGAATCAAGCCGGATGTGGGCGTGTCGCCTGTCTGGCCGGTTTATTCGCTGTCCAGGGGCGCGCGGCGCAGCGACAGGGATTCTTCCAGCCGGCGGGTGAGGCGCACGATGGGCGCCCAGTCGTGGGTGACGATGTCCTGGGCGTGGGCCAGGTGGTTGCGCAGGGATTCGAGTTCCTTGAGCACCTGGCGGGCCGCGCCCTTGGAGTCGAAGCCCAGATAGCGCAGGGTGACCGGATCCTCGAGCAGGATCTGGCCCTTGTCGGAGAATTGCAGGCAATCCAGCAGATCGCAGGCATGACCCCGGCGCTGCCGTTCCGCGAGCAGGGCCCGGGCCTTCTCCAGCCGGCCGCGGGAGAGGCTGGCTTCCCAGCCCCCTTCCGGGTAGCGCTCGCGGATCATCTCGGTCACTTCCATCTCGATGAAGGTGACGATGCCGAACAGCCACATGCGCACCACCGGCTTGTTGATCTCCTCGCGGCTGACGACGCCGATGACGTCGCCGAGGGCGGTAACGAAGGCGTACTGGTGAATGGTAAGGACGTGGATCACCTCGCTCAGGCTGGCGTCGGCGGGCAGGCGCTGGCCGGTGCGAAACTGGCGCAGGGGCGGCGGGCCGCTGGCATCCTCGAGTTCGCTGCGGCGCACGTAGCCGGTGATGGCGCCGGCCTCGCGCAGGCCGATCAGCGGCAGGCCGTGGGTGTCCATCACTGCGCGCAAATCGGCGCTGTCGTGGCTGGCGTCGAAGGAGCGCAGCGGTTCGGCGATGTCCTGGGCAGTGAAGGACTCGGTGAACAGGCGCATCAGATGGTCGTGCCGCTCCGGCGGGCGCGGCGGTGGCGGCGGTTCGTCCGCCAGCGGTTTGCCGGCAAGGCGCTTGCGGCACTCGTCGAGGATGTTGCGCGCCTCGGCCATCAGGGCGGGATCGCCCAGCTTCAGGACCTCGAGCAGGGCGGCCATCTCGTCGAGGTACAGGCGCGCGAAGCGGGGATCGTGGCGGCAGATGTCGCGGGCGTTGTCGATCAGATCCGCCAGCTTCACGGTCTGGGCGCGAGGCTCGGCGCGGGCGAGGTGTTCCCGATCCAGGGCCTTGCGCGCCGCGCGATTGCCGTCACCGGGGCGGCTCACGTCGGTGAGCTGTTCCACCAGCCGCGCTACTTCGGCACCGAAGGTCTGCTCGATGTCGTGGAAGGTGGCCGGGGTGTCCTCCACCGTGTCGTGCAGCCAGGCCGCGGCCAGGGTCACCGGATCGTCCGTGACCGCCGCCACCCGCCGCGCCACCGCGGCCAGGTGCACGGTATAGGGCTGGCCACTGTACTTGCGGCGGTGATCGATCCGCTTGTGCGCATTGATGGCGTATTCACGGGCGCGGGCGACGAGGTCCATGGGTTTCGGGTTTACCGTGGTATCAGGGCCGGAAAATCCAACGCAAAGGCGCGAAGGCGCGAAGGGCGCAAGGTATTCGGGTGCTTCTGAACTTTGCGCCGTCTCGTGGCATGAACGGTGATGCGCATGATCATGATCACAATATAGACGAATTGTCTGTAGGAGCGGCGCCCTCGCCGCGATTTGTCGGTAGCTTGTGACGGGTAGCTGGTGGCGGGGAAAGATGATGGAACGGTTTTGCCCAGCTACCCGTCCCCAGCTACCAGCTACCGTTCTATCGCGGCGAGGGCGCCGCTCCTACACAACACGATTACCAGCCCTCTGCGCCTTCGCGCCTCTGCGTTGGGTTTTAATGCCGGTCGGCAGGTTGCCATCCCTCACGATTCGGCCAGCATCGCCCGCAGGTTGGCGAGGTGGGCCTGGCCGCGTTCCTGTTTTTCTTGCGGGTCGGTTTCCACGCCTTCGCCGGCCCATTGCAGATCCTCGGGCGGGAGTTCGTCGAGGAAGCGGCTGGGCTGGCAGTCCACCTTCTCGCCGTAGCGCTTGCGCTGGCTGGCGAAGCTGAGGGTAAGGGTCTTTTGCGCGCGGGTGATGCCCACGTAGGCCAGGCGCCGTTCTTCCTCGATGTTGTCTTCCTCGATGCTGGAGCGGTGGGGCAGCAGTTCCTCTTCCATGCCCACCAGGAACACATGGGGGAACTCGAGGCCCTTGGCGGCGTGCAGGGTCATCAGGTGCACGCGATCGCCGCGCTCGTCCTCGTTCTCCCGCTCCAGGGTGTCGATGAGTGTGAGCTTGGCGACCAGGGTAGGCAGATCGGCTTCCGGATCGTTTTTGGCCATGCGCTCCAGCCACTCGAGCAGTTCGTTGACGTTGTCCATGCGCCGGCTGGCCTGGGCCTCGTCGCGGCTGTTGTCGAGCAGCCAGGTCTCGTAGTCGATGTCGGCCACCACGCGGCGGGCCACGCTCACGGTCTCGCCATTGTCCATGGCGTGGCGCAGGTCGAGAATCCAGTCGGCAAAGCGCTGCAGGGCTTCGCGGGGGCGGGGACCGAGCTGTTCGGCCAGGCCCAGTTCCAGACTGGCGGTGAACAGGCTGTGGCCACGGCCGGTGGCGTAGTCGGCCAGTTTCTCGATGGTGGCCGGGCCCAGTTCGCGGCGCGGCGTGTTGACGATGCGCAGGAAGGCATTGTCGTCGTCGGGATTGGCCAGCAGGCGCAGGTAGGCCATGATGTCCTTCACTTCGGTATAGGCGAAGAAGGAGGTGCCGCCGCTGAGGTAATAGGGAATGTCGTGCTCGCGCAGCAGCCGTTCGAACAGGCGCGACTGGTGATTGCCGCGATAGAGGATGGCGTAGTCGCCATGGCGGGTGCGATGGGTGAAGCGATGATGGATGATCTCGGAGACGATCTGCTCCGCTTCGTGTTCGTCGTTGCGGCAGCGCAGCACGCGGATGGGATCGCCGTAGCCCAGTTCGCTCCACAGTTTCTTTTCGAAGGCGTGGGGATTGTTGGCGATCAGGGTATTGGCGGCCTTGAGGATGCGCCCGGTGGAGCGGTAGTTCTGCTCCAGCTTGATCACCGTCAGATCGGGAAAGTCGTCCTTGAGCAGGCTCAGGTTCTCCGGCTGGGCGCCGCGCCAGGCATAGATGGACTGATCGTCGTCGCCCACCACGGTCAGGTTGCCGCGCACGCCCACCAGTTGCTTGACCAGTTCGTACTGGGTGGCGTTGGTGTCCTGGTACTCGTCCACCAGCAGGTGGCGGATGCGGTTCTGCCACTTCTCGAGGATCTCCGGCCGTTTGCGGAACAGCAGCACCGGCAGCATGATCAGATCGTCGAAGTCCACCGCGTTGTAGGTGCGCAGGTGATGGTTGTAGGCCTCATACAGGCGGGCGGCGGCCACCAGGGTGGCGTCGCCCTCGGCCTCGGCCAGAGCCTGTTCCGGCAGCACGAAGGCGTTCTTCCAGCGGGAGATGCGCCACAGCATCTGTTCGGCCTGGTTGCCGTGATCGCCGAAGGCCTTGACCATCAGCTCGCGCAGCAGGGCGGTGCTGTCGGTGTTGTCGTAGATGGAAAAGCCCGGCTTGAATTCCAGGGCCCTGAGTTCGCGGCGGATGATGTCCAGGCCGAGGGTATGGAAGGTGGACACGCGCAGGCCCCGGGCCTTCTCGCGCGGAATCAGCCCGGCCACCCGGCTTTTCATCTCCCGCGCGGCCTTGTTGGTGAAGGTGACGGCGGCGATGTGGCGGGCGTCGATGCCGCATTCGCCGATCAGCCAGGCGATCTTGTGGGTGATGACCCGGGTCTTGCCCGAGCCGGCGCCGGCCAGCACCAGGCAGGGGCCGTCGATGTGGCGCACGGCGGCGAGCTGACGGGGATTGAGGGCAGGTGGCATGGATTCACGCAGGTCGGAACAGGGAGGAATTGTAGGGAGGCAGGCCTTCGGCGTCGAGATTGACATTCGCGCCGGTTTGTTCGCGGATTCCCCGATGCTTTGCAAGTGATTGTTTTGCAAAGAGCACAAACGTGGCATCGGCGCATCGGCATTGAAGCGCGGGCGCGGGAATGTTACATTGTGCGCAAACTTTCACCAGCCATGCCCATTCCGACGGGCCGCCATGTTCCTCGTTGCGCGGCCAGTCGTCGGCAGCTTCCCGGAACGTGCCCCGTGCACGGCCACCGAGCCTCGGTAGCCGGGATACGCTTGTCATGGAAACGGGCATGCGCAACCAGGAGCCCGTCATGACGCCCGTGCAATCCCTGCAACGCAAGGCCGTGGCCGAAGTCACCGCCGAACCGCCCCGTTTCAAGGTCTACACCGAGCGCCATCTCGATCGCATTCCCCAGTTGCAGCTCCTGACAGCGGAACAGCGCTTTGCCATGCGCGTGGTAGCCAGGGTGCTGCCCTTCCGGGTCAACCAGTACGTGCTGGACGAACTCATCGACTGGCGCGAAGTGCCGGACGATCCCCTGTTCCGGCTGGTCTTTCCCCAGGCCGGCATGCTGGCCGAAGCCGACTTCGACCAGATGGCCGATGCCCTGCGCAGTGGCGACGATGCGCGCATCCAGGCCACCGTGGCCGACATTCGTCACCGGCTGAATCCCCATCCCGCCGGTCAGCAGCAGCTCAACGTGCCCCATCTGGACGGGGAGCCGCTCGACGGGGTGCAGCACAAGTATCGGGAGACCCTGCTGTTCTTCCCCAGCCAGGGCCAGGTCTGTCACAGCTATTGCACCTTCTGCTTCCGCTGGGCCCAGTTCATCGGCGACAAGGATCTGCGTTTCTCGGCCCGGGAGGCCGAGCACCTGCATCGCTATCTGCAGCAGCATCCGGCCATCAGCGATCTGCTGGTGACCGGGGGCGACCCCATGGTGATGAAGACCAGCCATCTTGCGGCCTATCTCGAACCGTTGCTGCAGCCGGACTTCGAGCACGTGCAGACCATCCGTATCGGCACCAAGTCGCTGAGCTTCTGGCCGCAGCGCTACGTGAGCGATGCCGATGCCGACGATCTGCTGCGCCTGCTGGAGAAGCTGGTCCGCGCCGGCAAGCACGTGGCGCTGATGGCCCATGTCAATCACTGGCGGGAGCTGGAGACGCCCGTCGTGCGCGAGGCCATCCGCCGCCTGCGCGATGCCGGGGTGGTGATCCGCACCCAGGCGCCGCTGCTCAATCACATCAACAACGATCCGGCGGTGTGGGCGCGCATGTGGCGCGAGCAGGTGTCGCTGGGCATGGTGCCCTATTATCTGTTCGTGGAGCGCGATACCGGTGCCCGTCACTACTTCGAGGTGCCGCTGGCGCGGGCCTGGGAAGTGTACCGGGAGGCCATGCAGCGGGTCTCCGGCCTGGGCCGCACCGCCCGCGGGCCGTCCATGAGCGCCGGGCCCGGCAAGGTGGAGGTGCAGGGGGTGACGGAAGTGGCCGGCGAGAAGGTCTTCGTGCTGCGCTTCATCCAGGCCCGCAATCCCGACTGGGTGCAGCGGCCCTTCTTTGCCCGCTACGACGAAAAGGCCACCTGGCTGGATCAGCTCCGGCCGGCCTTCGGCGAGTCGAAGTTCTTCTTCGAGGACGAGTACGCGGCCATGTGCCGGGGCGAGGCGCCGGTTCGCTTCACGGCCTGAACAGGGACGAGAGACGAGTGGCGAGGGACGAGGTTCTCGAAGCCAGGCAACCCCGTTTTACCTCGTTCCTCGGCCCTCGGCTCTGGCATCCTGCTTCGCTCTACCTCCTGCATCCCTGCAGTCGTCGCCATTCGTCCCTTCAGAGATGATGGCTGAAATAGCCGTGCGGGGCGGCTTCGGTCAGGTGCTGGAAGTCGCGGCCCGAGATGTGCACCAGCTCGGTGTGATCGCCGGCTTCCAGGTAGATGTCCTCGCAGTCGGTCAGGGCGTCGTCCACCACCGTTTCGTAGCCGTAGGCTTCCGGCAGCGGCGGGATGGCGCCCAGTTCGCAGTCCTCGAACAGATCCGCGATTTCCTCCTCGCTGGCGAACTGCAGGTTGCGGCCGAGCTGGCGGTTGAGGGCCTCCAGCTCCAGTTCGTGGGTGGCGGGAATGACCGCCATCAGATAGCCGTTCTCGTCTTCCAGCACGACGCACTTGGCGAGCTGATCACCGGGCACGTGGGCCGCCTCGGCCGTGTGCAGGCTGTCGAAGGCCGGTTCGTGATGCAGCAGTTCGTAGTCCACGCCTTCCCATTCCAGGAATTCGAGCAGGGTCAGTGAAATGGCCATGACGCTTGTCCCTCCGTTGTTGGGCAGTGAAGACCGGTACGGAACCGGGCCGGACCACCATGACCGCGGGATGCAACGACCGGGTATTGCGGAACCCGGACAGGTATCGGTTGGTTTTCCTTTTCTCCTTGGCTATAACCCAATATAGACCAGTCCGCCGGAGTGTGAAGCCGCTTGGAGACGAAAAGGACCCTGCCCCTGAACGGCTTCCGCCTCGCCTACTGGATCGATCGGCCGGCCGGCGCCCGCCAGACACTGATCATGCTCCATGGACTGGCCTCCAACCACACCCGCTGGTCGGAGTTCGTGGCCCACACGCGCCTGCGTGGCCGCTGGACCCTGGTGCGGCCGGACCTGCGCGGCCACGGCGAGTCCATGTACCGGGGCCGGATCAGCCGGCCGCGCTGGGTGGCGGATCTGCACCGGCTGGCGGCGGCCGAGAACCTGGCACCGGCGGTGGTGGCCGGCCACAGCCTGGGCGCGGAAATCGCACTGGACTGGGCCGTGACCCATCCACGGGACTGTGCCGGGCTGATCCTGGTCGATCCGGTGGTGCCCCGGAACCTGCGCGGGATCCTCGGCGTGCTGCGGCGCCTGCGCTGGCTGTTGTGGCTGCCCATCCTGGTCCTGTGGTTCTTCAATGCCCTGGGACTGCGCAAGCGACATTTCCCGCAACGGGATCTGTGGGCCCTGGATCGCCAGACCCGCGCCACCCTGGCTGCTCATCCCGAACTGTCCATCGCCGATCTCTATACCCGGCCCCAGGCGGACTTTCCCTACATCCCCCTGGCCAACTATCTGCAGGATCACTTCGAGGTCAGCCGGCCGTTGCCGCCGCTGGCGAAGATCACACAGCCCGTGCTGGTGATCCGCTCGCGCCGATCGGCGCTGGAGGAAGCGGCCGACAACGATGCGATCCTGCGGCAACTGGCCGATGTCACCTTTGCCGACGTGGACTGCGATCACTGGCCGCTGACCGAGAAGCCGGACGAGGTGCGCCGGATCATCGACGACTGGTGTCAGCGTCGCTTCGAAAGGAGAACGGCGGACACGACGGCGTGACCGCAGACGGACGTCAGTCTTCCTGCGGGACTTCGGCCAGACCCAGTTCGTAGTAGGAGCGGGCGATCTTGGTGATGGCCAGGGAAAAGGCGGCGGTGCGGTAGTCGCCGAGCGCGGCATTGCGTTTGATGGCGGTGCGGATTTCCTGGAAGGCGGTGCGCATGGTGTCATCGAGACCGGAGCGGATCAGATCCAGTTCGCTGGCGCCGTGCACCAGGCGATGGCGCAGGGGATCGGCGACGGTCTTGCCCGTCAGTTCCTCCAGCGCTTCGAGGATGGCGCGGCCGCGCAGTTCATCGTAGCGGCGTTGCAGACGGCCGAAGCGCATGTGGGAGAGGTTGCGGGTCCATTCGAAGTAGGACACGGTCACCCCGCCGGCGTTGACGTAGATGTCGGGCAGGATGCGGATCCCCCGTTCGCGGAGGATTTCGTCGGCGGTGTAGGTCACCGGCCCGTTGGCGGCCTCGACGATCAGCTTCGCCTGGATGCGCATGGCGTTTTCCGCGTGAATCACCGACTGGACGGCGGCCGGGATCAGGATGTCGCATTCCCGTTCCAGGGCGGCGTCACGGTGTTCGCTGTATTCGCCGTCGGGGTAGCCCTTCACGCCGCCGGTCTCGGCCAGATGGCGGCGCACTGCCGGCACGTCCAGTCCGTCGTCGTTGGCGATCACGCCATCGTGTTCGATGATGGCGACGATCTTCGCGCCGTCTTCCTCGGCCAGGAACTTGGCCGTGTGATAGCCCACCTTGCCGAGCCCCTGGACGATGATCCGCTGGCCCTTCAGGCCATCCCTGAGCCCTGCGGCTTCCACTTCGTCGTGATGGCGAAAGAATTCGTGCAGGGCGTACTGCACGCCCTTGCCGGTGGCCTCGGTGCGGCCGGGCACGCCGCCGCGTTCCAGCGGCTTGCCGGTCACGCAGGCGTCCTGGTTCACGTCTTCCGGATACAGGGTCTTGTAGGTGTCGGCGATCCAGGCCATCTCCCGGGACGAGGTGCCCAGATCCGGCGCCGGAACGGACGTGGCCGGGCCGATGATGTCGTGGCGGGCCATCTCGATGGTGAACTGGCGGGTGATGGCATGCAGGGCCTCCTCGTCATAGTCGGCGGGATTCAGGCACAGGCCGCCCTTGGCACCGCCGAAGGGCACGTCGGCAATGGCGCACTTGTAGCTCATCAGCGCCGCCAGGCCCTCGATCTCGTTGGCATTGACCGAGGGCGCGAAACGCAGGCCGCCCTTGGCCGGCAAACGATGCGTGCTGTGGATCGCCCACCAGCCGGTGAAGATCTCGGGTTTGCCATGGATGGGGACGGCGAACTTGAGTTGCAGCAGGGAATCGCAGGCCTGAACGATCTTGGCGGTGGCCGGTTCCAGGCCGATGGCCAGCGTGGCGCGATCGACCATGCGATCGATGCCTTCCAGAAAGGTCATGCTTTCCTTGCGCGGGTGGGCGGGACTCATGGCATCACCTCGTGAAGCGTCTTGCGCCCACTATACCGTGAACCGATCCAGCAGTTCATCGATCCGTGCCAGCGGACGCCCGTGGGCATCGGCGATGGGCGCCGTGGCCGGTATGCGCGCCGGCCAGGCCGGCTGCAATCGCTGCAGCGCTTCGGCAAAGGGCGCAATGCTGCGATCCTCGAGCAGCACGCCGACGGCAAGGGTCGTCTCGTCGTCGAGGATCCGGTGGATGGCGGTGTGCAGGGCGTTGCGGCGGCTGACATCGCTGCCCGGGGGCAGACAGGGATCGTGGTCATCCAGGCGTTTTACGCGTGCGGCGTACCAGGCCTTGTCGTGCGCCGGATCGTAGTGGGGACAGGGCTGGCGGATGTCGAGAAACGCCAGCCCCGGATGGCGGATGGCGCGGATGATCAGATGGGCCAGGTGATCCACGTCATAGGCATAACCGCGACCGATCCAGGTATAACCCGCCGCCAGGGCCAGCCGGATCGGATCGAGCGCGCGCTGGGGATTGGGCGCGGCCATGCCGCGGGTCTGCTCGCCCTGTGGCAGGGTGGGTGAGGCCTGGCCCTTGGTCAGCCCGTAGACGGCGTTGTTGAAGAACAGATAGGTCAGATCCAGGTTGCGCCGCCCGGCATTGACGAAGTGCCCGGCACCGATGGACAGCCCGTCGCCGTCGCCACCGGCGGCGATGACCGTGAGCGCCGGATGGGCCAGCTTGGCGCCGGCAGCGAAGGGCAACACCCGCCCGTGCAGGGTATGGATGCCGTTGGCGCGCAGGTAATAGGGCGTCTTGCCCGAGCAGCCTATGCCGCCGAACACGGCCACCTGCTCCGGTGGCAGCGACAGATCCGCCAGCGCCTTCTGCAGGGCGCGCAGGATGCCGTAGTCACCGCAGCCCCGGCACCAGTCGTTGTATTCCGGCGAGGCGTAGTCCCTGGGGGTGAAACGAACGTGTTGGGGCATGGTGTTTTTCTCGTTGTTTTCTGGGACCGTAAATATGCGTAAATCCGGTTAATGGTATGTTGCTTTACGAACACACCATACGGAATCGGAGCCATGAACCCGGTTTTCCTCGCCTCTCGCTACTCGCCACTCGTCCCTGTTTCGTAGGGTGCGTTCGCGCAGCAACGCACCGCATGTGAATGTTTGTTCGTTTTCGTGCATTCTCGACCCCTTGCCATGTTTGTCGATGCCTTCACTCGAACGGATTGCGCAATACCATGCGCGCCTCGCCCTTGCCATTTGCAATGGCCTGCAGGGCGGGCAGCAGGGCTTCGGCAGAAATCGGCCGGCCGCTGTACTTGAGGATGCGATGGTCGGCGCGATGGCCGGTGTGCGCGGCGATCAGATCCGCCAGTTGTCCCGAGTAGTTGTTTTCCACCACCACCAGCGTGTCGGTGTCGGCGAGTCGCTCGATCAGTTCCGCATCAGGGAACGGCCACAGCAGGCGGAGCTGGAGGACGCGCAAGGCGGGAAAATCGTGCAGTACCTCGCGCAGCGCGCCGGTGGTCGAACCCCAGGTCACGGCGGTCAGGGGCGCATCGGGATCGCCGAATACCGCCAGCTTTTCCCTTTCCGGGATCTCGCGCGCGGCGGTTTCCAGCTTGCGGGCGCGCTTTTCCATCATCTGTTCGCGCACCACCGGATCCTCGCTCACCCGCCCCTCGATGCCGTGTTCGACGCCGGTGGTCCAGAACTGCTGGCCGGGCCGGCCCGGCAGGGGGCGGGGCGAGATGCCGTCCCCGGTGAGGCGGAAGCGTTCGGCCGAGCCGGCGTCTGCCGTCCCGGGCCAGGGCTTGCTGCGACGGATGGTATGGCGTGACGGGTCGAAGCGGGGCACGGTCTGCAGGCAACCGGTCAGGGCGCGATCCAGCAGATGGATCACCGGCAGCTGGTAGCGCTCGGCGTAGTCGAAGGCGCGCAGGGCATCGTCGAAGGCGTCGCTCACGTCGCCCGAGGCGATCACCATGCGCGGAAACTCGCCGTGCCCGCCGTGGATGACGAACTGCAGATCGCCCTGATCGGTGCGCGTCGGCATGCCGGTTGAGGGGCCGCCGCGCTGGTAGTGGGTGATCACCAGCGGTACCTCGTTCATACCGGCCCAGCCGAGACCTTCGGTCATCAGGGACAGGCCCGGCCCCGAGGTGGCGGTCGCGCAGCGGGCACCGGTGAGCGCGCCGCCCGCGGCCATGTTCACGGCCGCCAGTTCGTCCTCCACCTGCAGAACCAGCGGCCCGCCGCGGTTGCCGTCGGCCAGGGGCACGCTGGCGTGGGCCTCCAGAAAGGCGCTCTCGTCGCTCGCGGGGCTGATGGGATAGTAGGTCTGCAGTCCGAGTCCGGCGGCCAGCTTGCCCAGGGCCACAGCCTCGTGGCCGCCGAGCAGCAGGCGTTCGGGCCGATCGCAGCCGGGCGGAAGCGTGACGGGAGAAGCGGTTGCGGCGAATTCGCGATAGGCCAGCCCCACGGCCGCCCGGTTGAGATCGATGACGTCCGGCTTGTGGGCAAAGGCCCCGGCAACGGCGGCCTGCAGATCGGCTTCGGGCAGGCCGAGCAGGCGGCCGGAAGCGGCGACGGCCAGAGTGTTGAGCACCCTTTGGGCGGCCTTGCGGTTGCCGGCCTCGCTTTTCAGCCGGGCCCGCCATGCGCGCAGGGGCAGGGGATGCAGGCGGATGCCGCGGCGTGCAGCCCGCTCGAGCAGCCCGGACGTGGCGCGGGGAAGATCATCGGTGTCCAGCCGCCGGTTCAGTTCATCGCGCAAACGCGTATCGAGCAGACGTAGTGCGTCCAGGGCCACGTCGCCATCGCTGTCCGCGTACAGGATGGCACCGGGGGCCTCGACCGACTCGGCGTGACGGGCCAGCGTCTCGGCATCGAGGCAGACCAGCAGCCGGGGCGATTCGCGATGGGAGAACAGCGGCCGGCTGCCAACGCACACGTCGAAGTAGCTGTGCCGGCCGGTGATGTTGGAATGGTATTCCCGACGGCTGTAGATCTCCCGCCCGCCCCGGGCACAGGCGCGGGCGAAGATCTGCGCCATGCGCAACACCCCGCTGCCCTGGGGGCCGCCGATGCGCCAGGCAAGACAACGGTCTTTGTTCACCATCGTGCCGTCCATGCCGGATCCGGGAGACACCGAGGATAGCATGCACGGCAATCCCGGCTGCGAATGAATGCGGTTAATTAGAAAGTATGACTTATTATTTATGATGATTTTATTAACACTATATCAATCAATAAGTTAGAAAACACAAAAATAATACGTCATTATTTTTTCAGAGAAAATTTACCTCATTTGAGGGATTACGAAGAAAGTATGAACGTCTAGCCTTCCCCCGAAGACGACACCAGGGGCCGGGCCACAAGGTCCGGTATTCGGCTGCGGCACGATTGCCACGACGAACGAAGGGTAGACATTCATGGCTAGACGACAACACAACCGGAAGATCTGGCGGGCGATACGCCAGACGCTTGGCATGACTCTGGCGGTGGGCCTTGCCGCCTGTTCAGGAGGAGGGGGTGGCGGCGACCTGGCCACCGGGACGACCATTTCCGGCGGCGGGGTCAAGGGACCGATGGCCAATGCCACGGTCACGGTATATGCCTTCGACGCCAGCCAGCCCGGTTTCAAGGGGGCGGCCGTGGGCAGCGGCACCACCAACAGCAGCGCGGCCATCACCGGCCTCAGCCTGCCCTTTCCGCTCAACCCGCCCTACATCCTGGAATTCACGGCCAACGCCGGGACCACCGACATCACCACCGGCCAGGCGCCGGTGATCACCGAACTGCGCACGGTCATCACCCAGAGCCTGCTCGACAAGGGCGAACAGATCTATGCCACGCCGCTGACCACCATGGCCGTGGATCTGGCCGTGGCCAATGCCGACAAGAACACGCCGGTCACGACGGGCAGCGCGACGACCTGGCCGGGTGACAATGACGGCACCACGACGGCTGCCGAATTCGAAGCGGCCCTGCCGCTGGCCGCCACCCAGGTGGCCTCCACCGTCGGCTTCGGCATCGACAGCAACGTGGACATTTTCGACACGCCGCCCCTGCTCGACAGCACCACCGACAGTCTCGAGGAACAGGCGAACGTGGCCGCCTACCGGACCGCCGTGGAGGCGGTCTCTGCCGTGGTCTACGAAATGAGCCAGCAGGCGGCCGGCGACACCAACACGGTGCTGGCCGAACTGGCCGGCGATCTGGCCGACGGTGCCATCGACGGCACCGTGGACGGCCAGCCCAGTGACGTGTTCACCAGCACCACGCTGGATGTGCTGGACAAGGATCCGGCCACCCTGCCGATTCCAAACTCCGACGATGGCAATGGCAATCCCATCACGGTCGGCGAGGTGGAGAGCAAGGTGCTGGCCAC
>Ga0256832_1000894_pt1 | contig 19885 bp, 19 predicted proteins | sample 134614metaG_FD_190534 | JGI IMG/M metagenome (GOLD analysis project Ga0256832, IMG submission 190534) | Hydrothermal vent microbial communities from Lau Basin, Pacific Ocean - 134-614 | ecosystem: Environmental > Aquatic > Marine > Hydrothermal vents | place: Pacific Ocean: Lau Basin | collected...
CGACGGCATGGACCCGCCGGCCGCGAAAGGCCTCCAGCGGCCGGGGTTCTCCCCCGGCCAGCGGCCGCGCCGTGCGCACGCGCGATTTCAGGGTGTATTCGCCGGGACCCGGCGGGCCGTGACAGACGACAAGGTCCACGCTGCGCAGACGCGAGAGCGGCTCCCGCAGGGGGCCGGCCGGCAGGCACAGTCGATTCCCGTGGCGGCGAACCCCGTCGATCACGACGATCTCCAGATCCCGTTCCAGCGCCAGATGCTGGAGACCGTCGTCGGAGAGGATCAGGTTCACGTCGGCGTGCTCGAGCAGCGATCGCGCCGCCGCCGCCCGGTCCGGCCCCACGGCCATCGGACAGCCGGTGAGCCCGGCCAGCAGCACGGCCTCGTCGCCGACCGCGGCCGGGTCGCTGTCGGGGCGTACCTGCTGCGGCCAGTGCCGCGCCCGGCCGCCGTAGCCGCGCGCGACGAGGCCGGGCCGCCAGCCGGCATTCGAGAACAGGCGCGCCAGCTCGGCGACCAGCGGCGTCTTGCCGGTCCCGCCCACGGCCAGGTTGCCCACCACCACCACCGGCACATCGAGCCGATGCCGGCGCAGCACGCCCCGTCGATACAGGGCGCGGCGCAGCATCACGCCCGCGCAGAACAGCCCGGAGAACGGCAGCAGGGCGAGCGCGGCCAGCGGCCTGCGGCCGTACCAGACATGCTCGATCCACCTCACGTGCCCGCCTCGCGAAACTGCAGCCGGTACAGGGCCGCATACTGGCCATCGCGCGCCAGCAGCTCGGCATGGGTGCCGGCCTCCACGATACGGCCCTGTTCGAGCACCAGGATGCAATCCGCCGCCTCCACCGTCGAGAGACGGTGTGCGATCACGAGCGTGGTGCGGCCTGCCATCAGCTTGCCCAGGGCCTCCTGGATCACGCGCTCGGATTCCGAATCCAGGGCCGAGGTGGCCTCGTCCAGGATCAGGATGGGCGCATCCTTGAGCAGCGCACGAGCGATGGCGATGCGCTGCCGCTGCCCACCGGAGAGCAGCGCGCCGCCCTGCCCGATGCGGGTATCGAACCCCTGCGGCAGTCGCTCGATGAATTCGAGCGCATTGGCCATCTCGGCGGCCCGGCGGATGTCCGCCATCGAGGTCCTCCCCTGCCGGCCGTAGGCGATGTTGGCGGCGACCGTGTCGTCGAACAGGATCACGTCCTGCCCCACCATGGCGATCTGGGCCCGCAGATCGTCGAGCCGGAACTCGCGGATGTCGACCCCGTCGAGCCGGATGCCTCCGACCTGAGGATCGTGAAAGCGCGGCAACAGGCCGACCAGCGTGCTCTTGCCGCTGCCCGAACGTCCCACGATGGCGATCATGGCGCCCGGCCGGGCCTCGAAACTCACGTCCTCGAGCACCCAGGGACCGTCCGGCGCATAGCGGAAGGCGACCCGATCGTAGACGATCTCGCCGCGGGCTCGCTGCAGCCGGCGGGTGCCCGTGTCCCGCTCCTCCGGGGCATCGAGCAGTTCGAAGATGCTGGCCGCCGCCGCGATGCCCCGCTGCAGGCTGGCGTTGACCGCGGTCAGCCGCTTGAGCGGCGGCATGAGCAGCATCATGGCCGTGATGAAGGAGACGAAATCGCCGGCCGAGATGTTCTCCTGCAGGGAACGCTCGGTCGCCAGCCAGATCACCACGGCCAGCAGCGCCGCCCCCAGGAATTGGACCACGGGCACGCTGGCGGCACTGGTCGCGATCATCTTCATCTGCAGGGACCGGTTGCGGGCGTTGATCCGGCGGAACTGTTCCAGAATATGGTCCCGGGCGCCGAAGATCCGGATGATGCGGTGCCCCTGCACCGCCTCCTCGGCGATCTGCGTCACATCGCTCATCGAGTCCTGGATGCGGGCGCTGATCCGCCGGAACCGCCGGCTCACGTAGCGGATGACACCGGCCATCACCGGGCCGACGAGCAGAAACAGCATGGCGAGCCAGCCGCTGATGTAGAACATCCAGGCCAGCAGGAAGAGCACGGTGAAGCTGTCCCGGATGAGGATGGTGACCACGTTGGTGCTGGCCTGGGCCACCTGCTCGACGTGATAGATGAGCCGGGTGACGATCTCGGAGGTGCCCAGGCGTTCGAAGACGGGTTCGGGCAGGGCGAGCACCTTGGCGAACATCTCCGAGCGCAGGCGCTCGATCACCCGCCGCCCCACCCAGCTCATCCCGTAGGTGGAGACGAAACCCGTCACCCCCCGGAACAGGAAGAGCAGGATCAGGGCCGCGGGAATGAGGCGGATCATCTCGCGGTCCCGGGCGACGAAGCTCTCGTCGAGCATCGGCTTCATCAGCGCGGCGAAACCGGCATCGGTGGCGCTGTAGGCCACCATCACGAGCGTTGCGAAGAGGAAGATGCGCCACTGGGGCAGCACATAGCCGAGCAGTCGCCGATAGTGCTGCAGCGGTGTGGACGCGGACGTTGCGGGCATGCCCGGATTCAGTCGCCGCCACCCGCCGGCTGCACGGTGGCGAGCGACAGGCGTTGCAGGCCCAGGCCGCCGAGCACGTCCATGACTGTGACCACCGCCTGCCAGGGCGCCTGGGCGTCGGCCCGCACCACGACCGGCACGTCCCGCTTGCCGTCGAGCACCTGCTCGATGGCGCGCCGCAGGGTCTCCGGCCGGGCATTGAGCACCTGTTCCTTGCCGACGAAGTAGGCGCCCTCGCGCGTGACGCTGATCTCCAGCACGCGGGGCGGCGCCTCGGCCGGCTCGCCGGAGGCCTCGGGCAACTGCAGCTGCAGCTGCGTGGCCCGGTCGAAGGTGGTCGAGACCATGAAGAAGATGAGCAGCAGAAAGACGACGTCGATCAGCGGAGTCAGGTTGACGTCGGCGGGCGGTTCCTCGCGTCCGGGACGAAAGTTCATGGCAGTACGGACTCCGAGTCGGGATCGGCCTCCCGTTCGCCCTGCATGACCTCGACCATCTTCATGGCCTCCTCCTCCATGCGCACCACCAGCATGTCCACCTTGCCGCGGAAATAGCGGTGGAACATCAGGCTGGGGATGGCCACCGAGAGGCCGGCCGCGGTGGTGATGAGGGCTTCGGAGATGCCGCCGGCCAGCACGCCCGGGTCGCCCACGCCATGAGTGGTGATGGCGGTGAATACCTTGATCATGCCGATCACGGTGCCCAGCAGGCCGAGCAGCGGCGAGATGGCGGCGATGGTGCCCAGGGTGTTGAGGTAGCGTTCCAGCTCCAGCACCACCTGCCTGCCGGCATCCTCGATGGCCTCCTTCATGATCTCCCGGTCGTGGTGCCGGTTGACCAGCCCGGCGACCAGGATCCGACCCAGCGGCGAGCCCGTGCGCAGCTGCTGCAGCCTGGCCGCATCGAGCTCTCCGTTGCGCATCCACTGCCAGACCCGCGCCACGAGGTGACGCGGGATCACGCGGGAGACCCTGAGCATCCACAGGCGCTCGACGATGATGGCCAGCGCGACGACCGAGCAGGCCAGAATCGGCCACATCAGCCAGCCGCCCTTCATCACCAGTTCGATCACCGCATCCGCCTCGTCACTCGTCGATTGGACCGCGCCATCATACGATGTTGCCCTCGGCTTTTCATCCTGCCGGATCTCCGTTGCGCCAGGGCGAAGGCGGCGCGCCGAGACGGCAACTCACCGGGCCCGGTCCGCCGAGCCGGCAGGCGATGGCGCCATCGATCCCGGTCACCCGAACGCGGCTGCCGATCCTGCGATAACGCGCCAGCACTTCGGGTGCGGGCAGGCGATAGCGGTTGAAGCGTCCGGCCGGCACGAGCGCATGGCGGGGCCGGACCGCGCGGACGAAACCGGGCGACGAGGAAGTGCCGCTGCCGTGATGGGGCACCACCAGCACATCCGCGGCAAGATCCCGGACCCGGCGGACCAGCCGCCGTTCGCTGCGACGCTCGATGTCTCCGGCAAGCAGCAGCCGCTGCCCGTTGGCCGCCTCGACGGCGAGCACGCAGCTGGCGTCGTTGCCGTTCTCCTCGCCTGTCGGCGCCAGCATCTCGAAGCGCACCCCGTCCCAGTGCCAGGCCTGTCCGGCACGGCAACGCGTCACCGGTCGCCAGTAGATTCGCTCGGGCGCGCTGGTGAACAGGCGGCAGACCGGCATGGCCCGGTCGATCGAGCGGGCGCCGCCGCGATGATCGAGATCGCCGTGGCTGACGATCATCACGTCCACCTGCGCGACGCCCTGACGGCGAAGCCAGGGCAGGACCACGGCCCGCCCGGTATCGAATCCCGAAGGCGAACGCCAGCCGGTATCGTAGACGAGCGCATGGCGGGCCGTCCTCACCACGGCCGCCACCCCCTGCCCCACGTCCAGCAGCACGAGATCGAAGCGTCCCGGCTGCGGTGCGTGCGCCGCCGGGAAAAGGACCGGCAGCGACCACAGGAGGGCGAGGCGCCGTCCGGGCAGACCGGCCGGCGACAGCAGCATCAGCACGAGCCCCGTCATCCAGGCGATCGCCTCCGGCGCCGGCGACCAGTGATATTCGGCCAGCGGCAGCGCCGCCAGCCATTGCAGGAATCCGGCAAGTGCCTCCGCCAGCCGTCCGGACAGCCACCATGGCCAGAACAGCGTCGGGTGAACCGCCAGCAGAAGCAGTCCGATCAGCGCCCCGGGCAGGATCAGCATGCCGAAGACCGGGATCGCGACCAGATTGGCCAGCGGCGCCAGCCACTGGACCTGCTGGAACAGGACCACCGTCAAGGGGACCATGGCCAGCGAGAGCAGCCACTGGGTCCGCAGGGCCCGCACGATGACGGCGAGCCGCGACCCTTCGCCCTGCCCGTCGGAGCGAGCGATCAGCCACAGGAAAAAGACGGCGCCGAAGGACAGCCAGAAACCGGGACCGCCCACCGCGAGCGGATCGAGCAGCAGCACCGCCAGCAGCGCCATGGAGAAGGCGTGGACGGACGATGTCCGACGACCGGTCAACGGACCGGCATGCAGGACGGCGATCATCAGCAACGCCCGTTGCGTCGGCAGAGAGAAGCCGGCCAGGGCGGCATAGACAGCGGCTGCGAGCAGGCCGGCCAGCGCCGCCGCACGAGGCGCCGGATATCGCTGGCACAGCCTGGCGCTCAGGCGCCAGAGACGCCGCACCAGCAGGAAGACGAAGCCGGAGACGAGGCCCACGTGCAGCCCGGAGATGGCGAAGAGATGGGCGGTGCCGGTCGTGCGGAAGGCCGTGGCCTGCACGGTATCGACACGGTCGCGGATGCCCAGGGTGACGGCGCGCAACATGCCCGCGCCGGGCAGGGGCTCAAGGTGTTCCATGCGTCCCGCGAGCCAGCGGCGTGCCTTCTCGACGGGCCCGGCGATATCCGCCTCGAGCCGGGGCGCCGGCCACCGTTTCACATAGCCCGTCGCCCCGATGCCTGCGCGAAAGAGCCAGGCGCCGTAGTCGAAGCCGACCGGATTGCGCATGCCGGCCGCCGGCTTCAGGCGCACGGTGAGAGACCAGAGCTCCCCCGGCCGAGGCAAGGCCTCGGGATCCCGCCAGCGCAGCCGAAGGCGCCTGGACAGTCCGGTCACCCGAGCATCGCCGTCGACGCGATGGGCACTACGCGGCCTGCAGATCAGGGTGATGCCGGTGGGCGTGTCTCGGGGAAAGTCCTCGACCAGGCAGGCGACCCGAAGATCCTGGCCGACCAGATCCGTCGGGAGCCGGTCCTGGCGATGCGCCTGCGCTGTCCAGCCGGCCCAGCACAGGCCCGCGAGGCACCAGGCCAGCCAGCGCCAGCGGCCTCCACGGGATCCGGCAAGCAGGGCGAGTACGGCCAGCGCCGCCAGCCAGAGCGGATTCAACGGTGGCCAGTCGAAAAAGTGAAGCAGCAGCGCGCCTGCCGCAAAGGCCGGTCCAGCCATCTCCCTGCCGTCCATGACGGGCCCTCCATGGCCCGGGGGCGAGCATACCGGCCGGTTTCAGGTTTTCAAACACCCGACCGATATTGCGGATATAATCGGGAGCAGCCCATCGGGTGAGCCTGCCATGCCCAGACGTCTGATCAAACGCTACCTGCCCGATTCGCACGAGGTGCGCAGTCACCCGTGGATCAGTCGTTTCGGTCACCGGCTGCACGACCCGAACCTCTGGCACCTCAACCGCCGTTCCTTTTCCGGCGGCGTGGCCGTGGGCCTGTTCTGCGCGCTTCTCCCCTTTCCGGGCCAGATGCTGGTCGCTGCCGCACTGGCCATCGCGCTGCGAGTCAATCTGCCCACTGCGGTGGTGCTGGTCTGGATGACGAATCCGCTGACCATCCCGCCCGTGTTCTTCGGCGCCTATCTGTTCGGTTGCCTGCTGCTGGGCAGGGTACCGGTGACGCAGAATCTTTCCGAATGGCAGACGATCCTGACCCAGCTCGATGCAGTCTGGGTGCCGCTGTTCGTTGGCAGCCTGGTGCTGGGCGGTGTTCTGGCGCTTGCGGGCTTCGTCGGTGTCCGGCTGCTGTGGCGGTGGTATGTGATCCGCAAGCGGGAGCGACGCCACCATCGCCAGGGATCCTTGTCGCAGGCAGGTGCGGAAACGGCGGCCCCGGACAGGGTTCTGTCCCTGAATCAGACGCCGCCTGCCCGGGTGAAGGAAACGCCCGGATCGCCGCCGGAGCCGGCGGCACGCACTGCGTCACATCGGTGATAGCCGCCCGTCCTCGAGCCGCAGGACCCGCTCCATGCGCGAAGCCAGGTCCGGATCATGGGTCACCATGACCAGTGCCGTGCCTTCCTGTTGCTTGAGCTCGAGCATGGCCTCGTAGACCTGGGCGGCCGTGCCCCGATCCAGGTTGCCCGTCGGCTCGTCCGCGAGTATGCAGCGCGGCCGTGTGACCATGGCGCGTGCGATGGCCACCCGCTGGCGCTCGCCCCCGGAAAGCTCGCCCGGCTTGTGGCGCTCGCGCTGTCCCAGCCCCACCTGTTCGAGCAGCGTCCTGGCACTGCGCCTCGCCGCACCCGCCGGTTCGCCACGGATCAGCAGCGGCATGGCGACGTTCTCCAGCGCCGTGAACTCGGGGAGCAGGTGGTGGAACTGATAGACGAATCCGAGCGCCCGGTTGCGCAGGAGACCACGCCGGGTATCGTCGAGCGCGGTCATGTTCCTCCCGGCGACGAAGACCTCGCCTGCCGTCGGCGTATCGAGTCCGCCCAGCAGGTGCAGCAGGGTGCTCTTGCCGCTGCCGGAAGCCCCCACGATGGCCACGCTCTCCGCCGGCATGACTTCCAGGTCCACGCCGCGCAGCACTTCCACGTCCAGGCTGCCCTGCCTGAAGACCCGCCTGAGCCCCCGGCATGCGACCACGGCCTCACTCATAGCGCAGGGCCTCTGCCGGCTGGGTGCGCGACGCCCGCCAGGCGGGATAGAGCGTGGCGAGCAGGGTCAGCAGGAAGGCCAGCCCGGCGATCTTCCAGACATCGGGCCAGTGCAGTTCCGAGGGCAGTTCGCTGATGTAGTAGACATCGGCGGGCAGGAACTGGACGTCGAAGAGCCGCTCGATCGCCGGCACCAGGGTTTCCACGTTGAGCGCCAGCGCCACCCCGCCGACGGTGCCCAGCAGGGTGCCGAGCAGGCCGATCACCAGCCCCTGGACGATGAAGATCTCCATGATCGAGCGCGGTGTCGCGCCCAGGGTGCGGAGGATGGCGATGTCGGCCTGCTTGTCGGTGACGACCATCACCAGGGTGGATACGATGTTGAACGCCGCCACGGCCACGATCAGGGTGAGGATGACGAACATCACCCGCTTCTCGGTCTTGATGGCCCGAAAGAAGTTCGCGTGCTGATGGGTCCAGTCGGTGACGCGATAGTCCGGTGACAGCCGCGACTGGAGGTCGCGCACGACCCGGGGCGCCAGGAAGAGATCGTCGAGGCGCAGCCGCAGGCCGGTGACGCGGTCTCCCATGCGGAACAGCCGCTGGGCATCGTTCAGATGGATCAGGGCCACGCCCCGGTCGTATTCGTACATGCCCACCTCGAAGATGCCCACCACCGTGAACCGCCGCAGTCGCGGCAGGTTGCCGGCCGGTGTCAGGCTGGCCTGCGGACTGATGACCGTCACCCGGTCGCCCAGGTCCGCACCCAGGGCCATGGCCAGTTCGCGGCCCAGCACGATGCCGTAACGCCCGGGACGCAGAGCGGCGATGGCGCCCGAGACCATGTGTTCGTGGATGGTGGACACCCGGGGTTCCTGCTCGGGCAGGATGCCACGCAGGATGGCGCCGCTGACCGCGCGTCCGAAGGTGAGCATGGCCTCCTCGCGAACGAACGGCGCCGCGCCCGTGACATGCGGCGCACCGGCCACCTCCCGGGCGAGCGACTGCCAGTCGGCGATGCCTTCGGCTCGCTCCGTGACGATGACATGAGAGGCCATGCCGAGTATCCGCGTGCGCAGTTCGCCCTCGAATCCGTTCATGACCGACAGCACCGTCACGAGCGCCGTCACGCCCAGCGCGATGCCCAGGATCGAGATCAGCGAGATGAACGAGATGAAATGGTTGCGCCGCTTGGCACGCGTGTAGCGCAGGCCGATGTAGATTTCGTAGGGACGGAACATGCGGCCGGATTATACCCGGATTCGGGTATCGTCCGTGCTCAGCGCCGCGCCAGTGCCTCCGGACGTCGGGCGAACCAGACCGTGACCCTGCGATTGGCTGCCCAGGACGCCTTGTCGTGTCCCTTCCTGACCGGCCAGCGTTCGCCATAGGCGTGCACTTCGATGAGTTTGGCCGGTATGCCCCGGCGCACGAGATACTTGCGAACCGCCAGCGCGCGCTTGAGCGAGAGCGAATGATTGTACGCTTCGGTGCCGCGTTCGTCGGCATGCCCGCCGAGAACGATCTTCTGGGCTCCTTTCTTCCTCATCCTGTGCCAGTCGCGGATGAAGCGGTCCAGGATCCGGCGTTGCCGGTAATCGAGCATGTAGCTGTCGGTCTCGAAATGGAGCACGTGTTCCTTGAGGATGTCGAAATCGAGCTGGATGAGCCCCGCGACACAACGCTGGAATTCGGGCAGGGCATCGCGAATCCGCAGCGAGGAGAGCAGCACCTCCACCTCGTCCCTGCCGTCGGCCAGATCACGATAGGAGATGGTCGGATACATGCCCGCCTGCAACTCGTAGAGCAGCCGCAGCGCCAGGGCGCGTTCGAACTCGAGCGGATCGAGGCTGGACAGCAGGCGGAATTCCCCGAGATCACGGATCGGCACCCCATGCTTCCAGGGCGGCGGCACGGAACGCACGCGCGCGACCTCCAGCCGCTCAGGCAGCCTTTCCACGTGCAGACGGAAGGCCAGCGGCTGACCGTCGGCCTGCTGGAACTCGGCCTGCCCGTAGAAGGGAATGTCGTGCGTCAGGCGACAGCTGCCCGCGCCGGCCTGCACCTTCCATGCGGCCTCGTCGTAGGGGGCCTCGAAATGCTGGCGCATGGCCCACGCGGGGGCGGCAACCAGCATCGCAAGCATGACCAACAGAGCACGCCTCATGCCACGATTGTCGGCGCCCGAGCCGGATTCTTTACCGGGCCGCCCGGCTCCCCATCGCCGCAGCAGATTGGCCCCGGGTCCGACAGGCTGCTATAGTCCAACGGAATCGGTAGCCACGGGGGAAGCCCGAGATGAGACGATTCCGGACCGCATTGCTGTGTGCCAGCCTTCTCGCCCTGCCCGTCATGGCCGATACGCTTCGGATGCCGGCAGCCGGCGAAGTCGCGACCGATCTGCGTGGCCTGACGATGGATGCCGTCCGCGCCCGGCTCGGCGCACCCCGCAAGATGCTGCCACCCGTGGGCGATCCTCCGATCACCCGCTGGGTCTATGACGATCTCACGGTCTACTTCGAACACGACCGGGTGATCCATGCCGTTCGTCACCGGAAACGCCCCGGATCCTGAACCGGCGATGAAGCCCCGCCTTCCGGCCGAGTGGGAACCGCACGACGGGGTGATGATCGCCTGGCCTCATCCCGACAGCGACTGGGGCGAGATCATCGACGAGATCGAGGCCGTCTACGAACGCATGGCGGTGGCGATCGCCGACCAGGAGACGCTGGTCATCCTCTGCCGGGACGACGAGCACCGTGCCCATGTGGCCGACCGGCTGCTCGAGTCGGACGTGCATCTGGAATCCGTGCGCCTGCACACCGTGCCCTTCAACGACACCTGGGTCCGGGACTACGGCCCCGTCACCGTCTACGAAGGCGAACAGCCGTTTCTCGAGGACTTCCTGTTCAACGGCTACGGCCGCCGCTATCCCTTCGAGGACGACAATCTGGTGAACGCCCGGCTGCTCGAGGCCGGCGCCTTCGGGGAGACCCCCATGCGGCATCACGATCTGGTGCTGGAAGGCGGCGCCCTGGATACCGACGGCGCGGGCACGCTGCTGGTCACGGAGCGCAGCCTGCTGGACGAGAATCGCAATCCCGGCATGACCCGACAGCGCTGGGAAGAGGCCTTCGCCCGCCTGTTCGGTATCGAACGGGTGTTCTGGCTCGGAGAAGGCCGTCTCGAGGGAGACGACACCGATGGTCATGTCGACATGCTGGCCCGTTTCTGCAATCCGACCACCATCGCCTACTGCACGGCCGAACCGCGCGACGAGCCGCATCATGCAGCGCTGGCCGCCATGGAATCCGAACTGCGCGCCCTGCGCCGCCCCGATGGCGCGCCCTACGAGCTGATCCCCCTGCCGCTGCCCGACCCCGTGGTGCACGAGGGACGTCGTCTGCCGGCGAGCTACGCCAATTTCCTGATCCTGCGCGAGTCCGTCCTGGTGCCCACCTATGACGACCCGATGGACGTTCGCGTGCTGGAGCGCCTCAAGGACGCCTTCCCCGAACGGGCGCTGATCCCGATTCCCGCCCGCATCCTGATCCGGCAGAACGGCGCCGTGCATTGCGCCACCCTGCCGCTGGGCCGGGGCGTGCTCCCTTCCGAGGAATAGCCGTGCGCCGCTGCCGGACCGCCCTGATCCAGCTGGCATTCCCGGACACAGGCGACGCCCTCCGGCAACGCATCGAGGCGCGCCTCCGGGAAGCGGCCGCCGGCCGCGCCGATCTCGCCGTGCTGCCGGAGCTCCATCAGGGCCGCTATTTCTGCCAGACCGAGGACCCGGCGGCGTTCGATGCCGCCGAACCCTTGCCCGGCCCCACCACCCGCTGGCTCGGCGAACTGGCGGCCGAACTGCAACTGGTGATCGTCGCCTCCCTGTTCGAACGGCGCGCTGCCGGGCTGTATCACAACACCGCGGTCGTGATCGATCGTGACGGCACGCTGGCCGGCCGCTACCGCAAGATGCACATCCCCGACGACCCGGGCTACTACGAGAAGTACTACTTCACGCCCGGAGACACCGGCTTTCGCCCGATCCGCTGCTCGCTGGGTTCGCTGGGCGTGCTCGTCTGCTGGGACCAGTGGTTCCCGGAAGCGGCCAGGCTCATGGCGCTGGCCGGCGCCGAGCTGCTGGTCTATCCGACCGCCATCGGCCGGGATCCGCGCGATGCCGCCGAGGAGCAGGCCCGGCAGCGCGAGGCCTGGCAACTGGTGCAGCGGGGCCATGCCGTGGCCAACGCGTTGCCGCTGGTCGCCGTCAACCGGACCGGCCACGAGCCCGATCCCGAGGGCCGCACGCCCGGGATCGACTTCTGGGGCTCGAGCTTTGCCACCGGCCCGCAGGGCGAGCTCCTGATCGAACTGCCGCAGGACGACGAAGACCTCGCGCTGGTGGACATCGACCTCGACCGCAGCGAACGGGTCCGCAGGATCTGGCCCTTCTTCCGGGACCGCCGCATCGATGCCTATGAAGGCCTGCTGGCGCGCTGGCGCGAGGAGGACTAGCCCGCTAAATCTCTGCCACCACCTCGCGGATCGCCCGGCAAAGCACGGCGAGCGATTCCTCGTCGATGACATAGGGCGGCATCACATAGACCAGGTTCCGGAACGGACGCACCCATACGCCCCGCTCCACGAAACGCGCCGGCACGACCGACATGTCGACCGGTCGGTCCAGTTCCACCACGCCGATCGCGCCCAGTACCCGGACATCGCGCACGCCGTCGATCTCCCGGCAGGGGGCGAGCCCGGAGCGCAGCCCCTGCTCGATGTCCCTGATGCGCGCCTGCCACGGCTGTTCGAGCAGCAGGTCGATACTCTCGCAGGCCACCCGACAGGCCAGCGGATTGGCCATGAATGTCGGCCCATGCATGAACAGTCCCGGCTCGCCCCGGCCGATCGTCTCGGCAACCTCGCGCGTGCACAGGGTCGCGGCCAGGGTCAGCATGCCGCCCGTGAGCGCCTTGCCCACGCAGAGGATGTCGGGACTGATACCGGCCTGCTCGCAGGCGAACAGGGTGCCCGTGCGACCGAAGCCGGTCGCGATCTCGTCGGCGATCAGCAGCAGTCCGTACTCGTCGCAGAGCGCGCGCACGCCGGCCAGGAATTCCGGGCAGTAGAAGCGCATGCCGCCCGCGCCCTGGACGATCGGCTCGAGTATCACGGCAGCGAGTTCATCGGCATGCCGTTCGATCCGTTCCCGGAACGCCTGCAGGTCCGGTTCGGCCTCTCCCGATCCCGGTCGACAGGCCGGGGCCGGTGCGAAGACCTGGCGGGGAAGGATTCCGGCAAACAGATGGTGCATGCCGCCCTCCGGGTCGCAGACGGACATGGCGGCGAAGGTGTCGCCATGGTAGCCGCATCGCAGGGCCAGCAGGCGGCTTCGGCCGGTCTCGCCACGGGCGATGCGGTACTGCAGCGCCATCTTGATGGCGACCTCCACGGCCACGGAGCCGGAATCGGCGAAGAAGACGTGCTGCAGCGGTTCCGGCGTGAGGCCGACCAGACGCCGGCCGAGGGCGACCGCGGGCTCGTGGGTCAGTCCCCCGAACATGACATGGGACAGGCGCGCCGCCTGCGCCTGAAGGGCGGCGACCAGGCGCGGGTGACGGTAGCCGTGGATCACGGACCACCAGCTCGCCATCCCGTCGATCAGGCGGCGACCGTCCTCCAGGATCAGGTGCACCCCCTCGGCCTCGCGCACCGGCCAGGCCGTGATCGGTTGCGTCATGGAGGCATAGGGATGCCAGAGATGTTCGCGGTCGAACCGCAGCAGCGCCTCACTCCTCACTCCTCACTCCTCATCCAATGCGGTATCCTCGCCGTCGGTCATACGGATCGGACAACCGGCATGATACTGATTCTCGAACCCAACACCTCCCCCGATTCGCCCGAGCATCGGGCACTGATGGCCCATCTCGCCCGCCTGCCCAACATCCAGGCGCGCACCCATCAGGTCAGGGGCGCGCAACAGACGCTGACCGAGATCTATCTCATCGGCGACACCTCGAGCCTCTCCGTGGAGGACATGGCCCAGCTTCCGGCCGTCGACCGTGTGATCCGTGTTTCCGAGGAATATCGGGTCATCGGTCGCCATGACGACCAGCAACCGGGATTCGAGTTCGAGGCCAACGGCGTGCGCTTCAGTCAGGACAACCTCAACATCTTCGCCGGTCTGTGCGCGGTCGACACGCCGGAGCACGTGGAGGCCATGATGCAGGCCCTGCAGGCGCACGGACAGTTCTGTACCCGCATGGGCGCCTACAAGCCCCGCACCAGCCCCTACGCCTTCCAGGGACTCGGCCGTGACTGCCTGCCCTGGGTGTTCGAGCTGGCCGGGAAGTACGGCATCCGCCTGATCGCCATGGAGGTCACGCACGAGAATCACATCGACGAGATCCGCGAGGCCCTGGAGAAGACCGGCCATCCCACTGCCGTGATGCTGCAGATCGGCACTCGCAACACGCAGAATTTCGAGCTCCTCAAGGCCGCCGGACGGCAGACCGAGATGCCGGTGCTGCTCAAGCGGGGCTTCGGCATCACGCTCGAGGAGTCTCTCAACGCCGCAGAATACCTCGCCAGCGAAGGCAACACGCGGATCGTCTTCTGTCTGCGGGGCATGAAGACCCACCTGGGCGATCCACACCGCAATTTCGTCGATTTCGCCCACGTGCCCGTGGTCAAGCGCCTCACGCGCCTGCCGGTCTGCATCGATCCCTCGCATTCCGTGGGCAGCCGGCAGCGCGCCCCGGACGGCATCCTGGAGATCGTCCATGCCACGGCCCAGGGCCTGATCGCCGGGGCCAACATGGTGCTGGTCGATTTCCATCCGGCGCCCGAGAAGGCGCTGGTGGACGGTCCCCAGGCCCTGCTGCTGGAAGAACTCGGTACCTTTCTCGAGGATGCCCGCCTCGTGCACGAGACCTGGCACCGGCGCCGGGCGATCCATGCCGGACCGGCAAAGCGTGGGCCGACAGATACCACACAGTGAGTGCGGATACGTTGGCACGATCAGTGCTTGTCTCCATGACGACCATGCCTGACGGCATGCCCTGCATCGAACGGAGGAGACACATGTTTTCCACGATCCTGAGAATTCTCATTCTGGCAGGCCTGCTGCCGATCAGCCTGGGCGCCCATGCCCAGATCACCGATTCCTTTTCTTCACCGATCTGTTCTCCCGCCGCCACGGACGGCGAGGGAGGCGGCACCGACGAGGAAGAGGAGCCCGATTGCGACGAATGACGTCGCCACCGGCGCGGCGGTGTTCCGCCGCACTTCGTCATCCACAACCACCAACATGCAACGAGAGGAGTACCCTTCATGAAAACCGTCAGAAACCTGATCGTGACTTCCCTGCTGACGCTGGGTCTGAGCCTGGGGGGGAATCTGTCCGCCGAGGAGAAGATCGCTGTCAAGATCACGCGTGATCTGCCCTACATAACGGTGACCCACAACGGCAAGAAGGTGCGCATCATGCGCAACCAGAACCAGAAGAACACCGTCAATCCGGCCTTTGCCAAGACCTCGCGCAAGTGCCCGCCCTTCTGCATCCAGCCGATCAAACTGGCGCCCGGCGTGGAGACCATCGGCGAGGTGGAGATGCTGGACTACCTGCGCCGGAAGGAAGCGGGTGACGACAGCATTCTCGTGATCGACTCCCGCACGCCCGACTGGGTCAAGCGCGGCACCATCCCCGGTTCGATCAACATCCCCTGGACCAAGCTCAATCCGACCAAGTCGGACCCGCTCACCATCGCGGACATCCTTGAGAATCAGTTCAACGTGAAGCAGCAGGAAGGCCTCTGGGACTTCACCCACGCCAAGACGCTGGTGATGTTCTGCAACGGCATGTGGTGCGGACAGTCGCCGAACAACATCAAGGCCCTGCTTCGCTACGGCTATCCCGCACACAAGATCAAGTGGTATCGCGGTGGCATGCAGGACTGGGAAATCCTGGGCCTGACCACGGTGCCGGGTGGCGAATGATCGTTCGCTGACTCGGCACATCGAAGAACGAAAGGCCCCGCTTGCGGGGCCTTTCTTCCTTTTCCTGGGTATTCGAGCCTCTGTTCAGACACCTGCGCCACGCAGCTTGCGTATGTAACGATAGAGCGTGCGCTCGCTCACGCCCAGCTTCTCCGCCGCCTGCGCACGATGCCCGCCGGTTTCCTGCAGGGCCCGGATCACATCCTGCTCGGTCAGCCTGCCCGTGCGCCGGTTGAGCAGCTTGACCGCCCGGGCGCTGCGCCGATCCTGAACCACGTTCGCCTCGTCCGTGATCTGCTCCTCGAAAACGATGTGATCGGGCCGGATGATGTCGTCGCAGGCCAGGATCGCGGCTCGCTCGATGACGTTGCGCAGCTCGCGCACGTTGCCGGGATAGTCGTGACTCATCAGGACCTCGATGACCTCCGAGGAAAGCGGCACATGCCGGTCCGAGCCCTCCATCTGGATCAGGAAATGCTCCGCCAGCCGGGCGATGTCGTCCTTGCGCTCCCTGAGCGACGGCACATAGACCGGGAAGGCGGACAGCCGGTAATAGAGATCCTGGCGGAAATCCCCCTCGGCCACCATGCGCTGCAGATCCCGGTGGGTGGCGGCGATGATGCGCACGTCGACCTTGACGAGCTCGGTCCCCCCAAGGCGCCGGATCTGGCCCGATTCGATGACCCGGAGCAGCTTGGTCTGCAGAGTCAGGGGAAGCTCGCCGATCTCGTCGATGAAGAGCGTGCCGCCGTTGGCGGCCTCGAGCAGCCCCTTCTTGCGCTGGTTGGCGCCCGTGAAGGCGCCCTTCTCGTAACCGAACAGTTCGCTCTCGATCAGGTTCTCACCGAGCGCGGCGCAATCCACCACCACGAACGGACCCTCCGCGCGCGTGGAGAAATGATGCAGATAACGCGCGGCCTGCTCCTTGCCGACGCCGCTCTCGCCCAGCAAAAGCACCGTGGTCTGGGTCGGCGCCACTCGCTGCAGCAGACTGGTCATGCGCAGCAGCGGCTTCGAGCGGCCCACCAGCAGCTCGTCGCTGCCGCAATGGCTCGGCGTCACATGGAAGATGGTCTCGCCCATGTAGCAGACCTCGCCATGCTCGTCGAACAGCGGGCTCGAATGGAGCTGGACGTACTCCTCCCGACCATTCTGGTCGTAGTGGATGTGCATGACCTGGGTGGCGTGCTTGCGGGTGAAGACCTCTTCCAGCGGGCAATGCTCACCGTTCCGGCTGCAGGGGACCGTGGAATGGTGGGATACCTCGTGGCACTTTCTGCCGACCACGTCCTGCTGCGAGACACCGTAATGTTCACAGTAGCGCCTGTTGGCCGACACGATGTTGTAGTTCCGGTCGATCACGACGAACGGGTTGGGCATCATGTCGATGATCTGCTCACAGCTCGGCTTTTTTATTTTCTCGTCTCCCATGCCTCGCCCCTCCTTGTTCAAGCCAATGGATGGCAATGAGCCTGCCATGTCATGACATGCCATGTCAACATGTCATGAATGGCAGGCCCGTTTCCTTATTTCAGTTTCACGATACCCGCGGCCTTGAGGATGTATTTTTCGTAGACCGGTTCGGTGGAACCCTTCTTCATCTTGTTGATGAAATACTTCTCGAAGGCCACCTTGGCGTAGTGCACCCACTTGCCCTTCTTCATCCACTGAAGATTGCGCGGCGGGATCTGCGGCAGCGCCACGAAGGCCACGCCCGTATCGCCCATGTCGGCCAGGCAGATGGCGTTCCAGGTCGCCTTCTGGTCGGCCGGCTTGCCCTCGATGTCGTTCTTGATGTTGTGCGCCGTGGCCAGCACCATGGATTCGATCATGTAGCCCGTCTTGGGCGTGCCGGTCGGCACCGGGGTGGCCTCGACGGGCGGAATGGCGATGCACACGCCGACACCGTAGATGTTCTTCCACTTCGGATTCTGCTGATACTCGTTCACCTTCACGAATCCGCGCGGATTCACCAGATCCTCGCCGACATTGGCCACGGCGTCGACACCCTTGAAGGCCGGCAGCATCATCGAATAGCCGAACTCCAGCTCGTGCTCGGTGACCGGCTCGCCTTCGCTGTTGTGCTCGGTCACGTACATCTTGCCTTCCTCGATCTTCGTCACCTTGGCATTGGTGATCCACTTGATGTGCTTGTTGCGCAGCTCGGACTCCATCATGCCCTTGGAATCGCCCACGCCGCCCAAACCGAGGTGGCCGATGTAGGGCTCGGAGGTGACGAAGGTCATGGGCACCCGATCCCGGATCTTGCGCTTGCGCAGGTCCGCATCCATGATGAAGGCGAACTCGTAGGCCGGCCCGAAGCAGGAAGCGCCCTGCACGGCGCCGACGACGATCGGGCCGGGGTTTTCGACGAACTTCTTCCAGGATTCGTAGGCCTTCTCGGCGTGATCGATGGTGCAGATGGATTCCGTGTAACCGTCGATCGGCCCGAGCCCCTCGACTTCCTCGAACGCCAGTTTCGGTCCCGTTGCGATGACCAGATAGTCATAGTCGACCTCGCGACCATCGGCGAGAATCACCTTGTTGTCGTCCGGCTTGATCTCGGTCACCGGCACGGGAATGAAGTCGATGCCCTTCTTCTTCACATAGGGCTCGATCTTGAAGGTCACATCGTCCCGTGTGCGCCAGCCGACTGCCACCCAGGGGTTGGACGGCACGAAACTGAAGGTGTCGGTGGCGTTGATGAGGGTGATCTTGTGGCTGGAACCCAGCTCGTCACGAATGTCATAGGCCGCGGGCAACCCCCCGGTGCTGGCACCGATTACGACTACATGCGCCATGGATTTCTCCTCCTTGGTCGGGCTTCGATGAATGTCACACATGACATAGCATATTTCATGCCATGACATGATGACCGTCATGACATATTGTCAGGCGAGAGTATAGGCGGTGAATGCAGCAATAACCAGATGCCGGACAGGGGAAAATGTCCGGCGGGTCGTGACGGAAGGTCGAAAGCGGGTGACCGGCAGCCATCCGGACCCGAGGCCGGAGCCAGCGGACTGCCAGTGTCAGGAAGGTCTGCGAAGCCGTTCCAGCATTTCCGCCAGGGTGCGCAGGCAGTCACGCAACAGCCCGCGATCCTGGGCCGTCTTGGACAGGCCGATGCATCCGGAAATGCTGGCGATGATGAAACCGGCAAGTCGGCGCGTATCCGCCTCCGATCGCAGATCCCCTCGCGCCTGCGCCCGTTCCAGCGCCTGCTCCAGGCTCGCCTGCCATTGCGAGTAGACACGGTCGATGCGCGTGCGAAAGCCCTCGTCGAGCGGGCTCATTTCCTGAGCCAGATTGTTGAGCGGGCAGCCCAGGACCGTGAGATCGTCACCCATGCGCTCATCGATCCCGGTGAGGGTATCGATGATGCCCTGCAGGGGATCCTCGGCATCCTCCAGCGGGCGCGTCCAGAGCTCGTGCATCATCTCGGCGATGATCTCGTCGACGACGGCATAACCAAGTGCCTGTTTGTTCGGAAAATGATGATACAGCGCACCCTTGGTGAGCCCGGTGGCCTCCACGACCTCGTCGAGCCTCATGCCCTGAAAGCCATGCCGATGTATGACGCGGAAGGCGGCTTCGAGTATCGCCCGGCGGGTCCGGTCCGGATTGCGTTCGTGCTTTCTGACGGCTGCTTCTGGCATTTGTTGTCTCTCCACTGCAGTGCATCCGATGGGCTGTCACGGAGACGGGCCATGGATATCGAACCTGCGGGTCACAATAAATTTAGAATTTCCTTATATACCTGGCTGCCGACCTTTTCAACCCGTCGACGTCGCAACAGGTTTTCGGTGCCTCAGGTCACTGCCATTTCAAGCCATTCGTCACAGAATGCATTGACATGAATGATTGACATCCTGGTGTCTCGCGGTTTAGTGTATCACATACATACTGGTTGGTATTGATGGAGCGACCATGCAGGAAGCATCATCACGGTTGAAACTCGATGGCTTCGACACCGAAAACGGCACCCTGTCGGCCGGGATTCCCGAGCAGTGCGAACTGGAGCTGTACGGGAAGCCCCTGCAGCTGGTCCTCTCCCATGGCGCACGTCGCGCCATCGCCCGGCTCGAACATCCGCTTCTGGTGGAGATGGAACTCTACTTCAGCTGCCTGATCCGCAAGCGCGTGCTGTTCAGGGATCCCGCCGAACCCATGCCGGATCCCGCCCTCCCGGGCATCGAGGCCTTTCCCGGGCTCCGGATCAGGCTTCGCGCCGTGGTAACGGAGACCTGTGCCATCGACGGTCTGGAAGGCGCACCTCCCGTAAAGTCCATGCCGGTGGCCAGACCAGCGGCCATGGTGCCCCGTTGGCTTCGCCTGCAATACGGCCAGCATGGCTGGCAGGGCGAATTCGGTTACTGACTCTGCACAGAGGAGAACGTCCATGAACGCACCCGACCCCCGACTCGACCAGTGGCTCAGCGAGAAGCTCGACGAGCTGCTCCCCGAGAAACTGCAGAACATCGAGGAAGCGAAGACCCCGTCCATGGCCCTGATCGCCACCAAGGGCACGCTCGACTGGGCCTATCCGC
>Ga0256832_1000895_pt1 | contig 19873 bp, 17 predicted proteins | sample 134614metaG_FD_190534 | JGI IMG/M metagenome (GOLD analysis project Ga0256832, IMG submission 190534) | Hydrothermal vent microbial communities from Lau Basin, Pacific Ocean - 134-614 | ecosystem: Environmental > Aquatic > Marine > Hydrothermal vents | place: Pacific Ocean: Lau Basin | collected...
CAGGGCAGTCCGGACCCGTGAGCAGCCATAGGCGGCGGTGATGCCCAACGTCCGCAGGCACACGACGGTCCAAGGGGCGGCCATAGGGTCTTTCTGCACGAGGTCACCGGAGGAAGCAAAAAGGGGCCAAGAAGCCATCCCAGTTTCGGTACCATCCTGCTTTGTGCGGGAGGAGATCGCTTGAAGGAAAGACTCCAGCAGTTTGACCGGGGATTGGCCCGAGGGGAGGCGGCGGTCGCGACTGCCGTGCTCTTGCTCCTCGTGCTCGTCGCGGCGCTTCAGTCCTTTTTCCGCAACATGGCGGACCTGGGCTTTGCTTGGGGAGCCGACGCGCTCTCGCGCATGGCCTGGGGAGACGCCTTCATGGAGAAGGCCACGCTCTGGGTCGCCATGTTCGGAGCCTCCCTGGCCACGCACTACAACAAGCACATCGCCATCGACGTGATCGCGCGGGTCTCCAAACCGAAGGCGCGGGCCGCGATGCGTGGCGTGGTCCTCACCTTTGCAGGGGTCACCTGCTTTTACTTCGCTCGCGTCGTGCTCGCCGCCCTGCTCGCGAAGGCGGCGCGCATCCCGGCTGAGTACGGCGTTTTCGCCGACGACGGATCGACGGTCCACATTTGTCTCGGCAGCGCCCAGGCCATCGCCGACGCCGGCTACGAGCGCCCGACCCTCTTTTGCGCTCTTCGTTCCTTCCTCGAGGGGATGAGCATCACCGTCAACACGCCGGAGCGGGCCATGGATCTCGTGGTCCCGGCGATGTTCTGTGTCATTGGGCTGAGGTTCTTCCTCAAGGGCGTCGACGCCTTCGCGCGCGTCCGCACCGGAGGCATCCCCGACGAGGAGCTCGAAGGCGCGATGACGGAGCTCCACGAAGACGAGCCCCGCGCATCCGAGGGCGCCGGCCCACAGGCGGGGGAGGGCGCCTGATGGACATCGCCATCGTCCTGTTCCTGCTGGCCCTTGCTCTCATGGGCGCGCCGCTGATGGCCATCTTCGCTGCCGCGGCGATGCTCCTCTTCTTCGGCCTCGAGGACACGAGCATTACCGGCGCGGCGGCGGACATCTTCAGCGAGAAGTTCGCTGAGTCGCCGCTTCTGGTGACCATCCCGCTCTTCACTTTCGCGGGCTATCTCATGGCCGAGAGCGGTACGCCGCGACGGCTCGTGCGCGTCTCGCGCGCTTGGTTCGGGTGGATGCCCGGTGGGCTCGCCATGGTCTGCTTGCTGGCGAGCGCGTTCTTCACGACCTTCACCGGCGGCAGCGGCATCACCATCGTCGCCATCGGCGGCCTGCTCTACCCCGCCCTGGTCAGTGAGAAGTACCCCGAGCGCTTCTCCCTGGGCCTCGTGACGACGGGCGGCTCCCTCGGTCTTCTCTTTCCCCCGTCGCTGCCGATCGTGCTCTTCGCTGTCGTCGCCGGCATCGAGGTCGAGAAGCTCTTCATGGCAGGCATTGTGCCTGGCTTTGTCACGGTGATCGCCATCGCCGTCTACGCGGCCTACGTGGGCATCAAGAACCCCGACATTCCACGGCAGCCGTTCGCGTGGGGGGAGGCTTTCGCTTCCCTCCGCGAGGTCTTCTGGGAGCTGTTGCTGCCGGTGGTGCTCATCGGCACCCTCGTCGCTGGGATCTTGCGCATTCACGAGGCGGCTGCGTTCACGGCCATCTACGTGCTCGTCATCGAGGTCTTCATCTACAAGGACCTCTCTTTTCGGCGCGATCTCCCTCGGGTCGTCAAGGAGTCCATGACCCTCGTCGGAGCCATCTTGGCGATCCTCGCGACGGCGATCGGGTTTACGGGCTACCTGATCCAGGACCAGCTCCCCATGAAGATCCTCGAGGGGATGCAGACGGTGATCTCCTCGGACGATCCGGCGACCCGCCAGCTCATGTTCCTGCTGCTCCTCAACGTCTTCTTGCTGATCGTCGGCATGTTGATGGACATCTTCAGCGCGATCGTCGTGGTCGTGCCGTTGATCTTGCCGATCGCGCGCCAGCTGGGCATCAACGACTACCACCTGGGCATCGTGTTCTTGCTCAACCTCGAGATCGGCTACATGACGCCTCCCGTTGGCTTGAACCTCTTCATTTCGAGCTTCCGCTTCAGCAAGCCCGTGACATTGCTCTACCGCGCGGTGCTGCCGTTCATTGGTTTGCTCATCGTGGCGTTGCTCATCACGACCTACGTGCCGAGCCTCTCGCTGATGCTCCTGCCGGAAGACGAGATCGCTCAGGAGGATCCCCTCGCGGACCCGAGCCTGGACGCGCAGCCCAGGGAAGGGGGCGGTCTGGACGACCTCGAGGATCTCTTGGACGGCGACGGGGATCTCGGCGGCGGCGGCCTGGACGCCCTTGAGGACGCTCTGGACGATGAGGCGCCCCTCGATCTGGACTCGCTCGAGGAAGAGCTCGGCGCCGATGAGGCGGCCGACGCACCGGGTGCCGACGAGCCCTTCGACCTCGACGCCCTCGAAGAGGAGCTGGGCGCCGAGTAGGGCGCGGTCGAAGACCGGCGTTTGGTCTCGCGGGCGCTCGACCCCGACGCCGTCGAAGATTCGACGCTTTCGAAGAGGAGCGCCGAGTAGGGCGCGGTCACTCGGCGGCGGGCTGCGCGATCTCGGAGCCGGAGACCTGCGTTTCGTTCGCGGGCTCCTCACCGCGCGCTGGGGTGCTCCCTTCTTCGTGGGCCGGGTCGGCTCCGGTGGCTGGTTCGGCCGGAGGTTCGACGAGCTCTCCCAACGGCATCGGGCTGCGTACCGAGGGCGTTCGCTCGCCGGCCGCCGCTCGGACCTGGGCGGCGATGCTGCAGTCGACGACGCCCGAGCGCTGAGGTGGCGGCGGCGCTCCCCCCGCGGGGGTGTCCCCAAGAGCGATGCGCACCGGGATCAAGGTCCCACGGGCCCGGGTGCGGGTTCGAAGGAGAGGCTGGCTGCGGCGGAGGTCCCACAGGTAGACGTCCACCGGGTGTTCGCGTCGGCTGTCGCCATGCTGGACTACGAGCAGGAAGTAGTCCGAGCTCGTCGCGTCGAGCAGCAGCGGGAGGTCGCGCTCGATCCGATTCTTGAGCTGCTCGTCGAGCACCCGTAGCCGGAGCACGTCGTCCCCCGCCTCCTCGACCTCTTGAAGCCAGGCGGGGTCGACGTAGGGGACGCGGTCGTAGAAGCTCTTCAGAGACGTGGGGGACAGGCCCAGGCATCGGGCGATCGCATCGGGCCGCATCGTCCTGGCCGCATCGGAGATGCGATCGCCGTCCACAGCCTGGCTCTCGTGGATGCGCAGGTACACCCCCTGGGCGCGATGAAGACCGGCCAGGTTCAGCCGAGGGTCCGCCCAGGTCTCCGGCGCCGAGGCCGCCGCCTGCTGGACCCAGGGCTCTATCCGGGCACGAAAGGCATCCACGCGTTCCTTCACCGGGACAGCGTGCGCCTGCCAGCGTGCGGCGATCGTCTGCCGAAGCTGATACGCGCGGCTCCTTTGCTGCCAGCGGTAGTAGCCCCCGCCGAGGGCCACGAGCAGCCCCAGCGCGAAGATCCACTTCCAGGGGAGCCGGGGCGCGAAGGCCCGCCCCTCCTCGCTGCGCTCGTCGAATCGTGCCGGTTTCAGCTCGTCGCTCATGGCGTTCGTTCCGTCCCATAGCACGAAAAAAGGCGTGCCCCGCAGGACACGCCTCCTTTGCGAGGGATCGATCGAGCCTATTCGGAGCCGCCCAAGCTTTCGACCGCGAAGCTCACGTTCGCGTAGCCAGCCTGGGCTGCGGAGAACATGACCTTCTTGATGACGCGGAAGTCGATGTCCACGTCCGCTTGGAGGATGACGTTGCCCGGGAAGGGCTCCGCGGGGTGCAGGATGCTCCAGTTCCGCTTCAGGGTTTCCAGGTGCTGAATGAGCGGCTCGATCCGCTCCATCTGCGGGTTGCTCAGGAGCGTGTTCGTGTCTGCCACGCGGTTGCCGTCAAGGGCGACGATGTTGCGGTCGATGGCGATGATCGGCGAGATCTCGAGGGACTCGGTGTTTTGTGCCTTCGGCATCTGTATCGTGGGGATCGTCGTCAGCAGCTCACCGCTCGAGGCGAACTGCATGATGAGGAAGACGATGAGCACGATCAGGAAGTCGATGAAAGGCACGAGCGGGAGGCTCTGATCCACCGCCTTTTTCCCGCCGCCCGTGACCTTGTCGTGGACGAACTTCAGCGGGATCTTGTGGAGCAGGACCGGACCGGGGACGTGTACGGGCATCGCTAACTGACCTCAGAGAAGGGTTGCGCCGTCGCTCAGAGACATCTCGACGAAGCCTTCGCCGACCACCATGTCCATGGCGTTGACGACGTCTTCGTAGCGAACGCCGTCTTCCGGCGCGACGATGATGTCCCGGCGGTTGGGTTCGAGCCGCTTGCGCTCCTGCAGCTTGGTGCGCAGCTCCTCGAGGTTGTAGCTGTCGCCGTTCTTGGCGATCGTGATGCTGTCACCGGCCGTGGACGCCAGCACGTAGCCGCTGTTCTGGACCTGCAGGATCAGCTTCACGCGCTCTTCGGGGGGAGGCTGGTCGGGGGTCGGGGCCTGGCCCGGCACCTGCTGGTTGGCGCTGATGCGCGCGAGCTGGTTCCAGACCGCGGTCGCCAGGAGGAACATGATGCAGCAGAAGAGGAGGTCGATGAACGGGACCAGGGGGATCTCCTGGTCCACGTTCTTCTTGCCGCCGTGTCCTCCGCCGGTATCGATACCACCCATCGGTCGACTCCTTTACAGCCGGGGATTGAGGATCAGCCCGCCTGCTGGAGGCCCTGCAGGTTGACCTTGGAGCGGTTGTTCACCACCAGGTTCATGACCTGCACGGTCGCTGCGTTGATGTCGTCGAGCAGGTTCTGCGTCTTGCCGTTGAGCACGGCCATGCCCGTCAGGGCGACGATTGCGGACAGGAGCCCGAACGCCGTGCAGTTCATGGCCTCGGAGATACCCTTGGCGAGCATGGTGGCCTTCTCGGCGCCGGTGGCGCCGGCGACGGCAGCGAAGGCCGAGATGAGCCCGAGCACCGTGCCGAACAGACCCGAGAGCATGGCGAGGTTCGCGAAGAGGCCCAGGAAGGGCGTGCGCGCCTCGATCTTCGGGAGCTCGCGGAGGGCGGCTTCGTCCATGGCCGACTGGACCTCGGCGTCGGGCCGGTTCACCTTCATCAGACCGGCCTTCACGATGCGCGCGAGGGGGGCGTTCGCGGCGCTGCAGAGCTTGATGGCGCGGCCGATATCACCGGCGAGGATGCACTTCTGCATCGTCGCCAGGAAGACGTCCTTGTTGATGGACGACTTGTACAGGTACACGGCTCGTTCGACGAGGAAGCCGAGGGCCATGACGAGCCAGAAGGCGATGACATACATTGCCCATCCGCCTTCCTCGAATGCGTTTGCGATACCCGACATTGAATGCTGCCTCCTGGAAACCAACTTGGCTGAGCGCCCCGTCCGACGGTGCGCTGGGGTCATGACCCCGGGGGTGGATTCAGTTTCGAAACCCCCAGAAAACCTAACGAAATTCGGGGATGCTCCGAAAGCGAGGGCCGATGATACAGAGTCGGACCCACAAGTCAACCGTGATCCGGTTGGCCGAGCTCACCGCGCGCTTCGAGCTCTGCGGACCGTCCCCTTAGTGTTCGCGCGCGGGCCGAAGTTCCACATCGCGCCTGCCGGGGCATCAGGGGAGGCAGAGGCCGCCTCCTCGTCTGTGGGCCACGCCGCCGTTTCGGGTTCCCGGGGGGGCTCCTCGGCAACCACCCACGCGCCAGAGCATGCGTTGCTGGTTCCAGGGGCTCCTCGAGCTCCTTCAACTTTGGGCCTCCGATGTGCGCGGCGGCGGTTCCCGGGGGCTCCCTCGTCTGCGGGAGGCCGCCAGGGTCTGCCCAAAATGCCGTGCATCCTCGTTGACAGCCTCGGCGGCGCTGGGGTAGCTTCGCGAGCACTCCCGGCCTCCTGGGGCCGGTCCCAAAGGATTTCAACGAATTCCATGCCCCGCGGCCCTTCCGATGGAGGGTTTCGGACGCATCGGAGAAGCGCCACGAGCGCCTAGGAGCCATCGATGAGCGAAGTGTGGGAGGCACTTGTAGAAGGGATCCCGTTCTCCTTCATCAACATCGGCATTCTCGCCTTCGCGCTCGCTGTGATCGGCGAGCGTTTCGTGTTCATCCTGACGAAGTATCGGGTGAACACGACGGAGTTCATGGCGCAGATTCGAAAGCTCGTTCAGGCGGGCAACATCGATCGCGCCATCAAGCTCTGCGAGGCGGCGCCGCTGCCCCTGCTGCAGGTGGTGAAGTCGGGTCTGACGCAGGTCAACCGAGGCGAGGACGCGATCGTCGCCGCCATCGACGAGAGCCTCTCGGAGGCAATCCCCCAGCTGGAGAAGCGCATCCCGTGGCTCTGGACCCTGGCGAACCTCGCGACCCTCGTCGGTCTGCTCGGCACGATCCGCGGTCTCATCCGCGCCTTCAAGGCGGTCGGTACCATTGACGACCCGGCGCAGAAATCCGCGATGCTCTCGGCCGGTATCGCTGAGGCCATGTGGAACACCTTCCTCGGCCTGCTCATCGCCGTTATCTGCATGGCTGCGCACTTGGTCCTGCACTCCATGGCCAAGAAGCAGAAGACCGAGCTGGAGAAGGCCGCGCAACGCCTCGAGAACCTGCTCGTCTTGCGCCGGCAGAGCTGAGCGGCGAGGCTGACGGTCCATGGCGAAGCTCACGGCAACCCAGCGCGCCTACATTCGCAAGCGCTCGAAGTACGAAGAGCCAGGGCCGGATGAGCTCGACGAAGAGCTCAACATCGTCCCCTTCCTCGACATCGTCGTGAACCTGATCATGTTCTTGCTGATGGTCACGAGCACGATCGCGTTTTACGCGCAGGTCGAGGCCTCGCTGCCATCCTACTCGCGGGGCGGAGTGGGCCGGCGTTCGGCGGACGACCAGCCGCTGAACCTGACCGTGACCGTGACCGACCGGGGGATCATCGTGGCTGGCTCGGGGGGGAAGCTCGCCCCCGGCTGTGAGACCACGGGAAGCGGCGAGGTGATCACCGTGCCGATGAATGGGCGCGACTACGACTGGGCGGCGCTTCGGGCGTGCGTCGCCAAGGTGAAGCAGGAGTTCCCCGACGAGACGAAGGTCACCGTGAGCGCAGACCCTCTCGTCGAGTATCGTGACCTCATCGCGGCGATGGATGCCGTCCGCGAGACGGATGATGAAGAGGAACTGTTCCCGGAGGTCCTGCTCAGTGCGGGCGTTCGTTGACGGAGGAGACGATGGCTGAAGAAGAACGAGCCTCGATGGCCACCGTCAAGCGCATCATTCGGCGCAAGAAGAAGCATCATCCGGAGCCCGAGGGGCACGGGCTCAACATCTACCCCATGATGGACATGATGACGATCCTGCTCGTCTTCATGGTCATGCAGTTCGCTTCGTCGTCGGCCGCGGCCATCACCCAGTCCGACGAGCTCCTGATCCCGTACTCCACGAGCCGCGTCGAGATGGGCGAATCGGTGCCCATCCAGATCAGCCGCCGCGCCATCGTCGTCGATGGCAAGGAGGTGGTGCCGCTCCGCAACGGTCAGGTCGACCCTTCGCACAAGCAGGGAGGCGGTCCGGGGTTCTTGATCACGCCGCTGTTTCGCGAGATGGGGCGGATCAAAGACCTCAAGAAACTGATCGCCGCGCAGAATCCCCGCCGTCCGTTCTTGGGCGATGTGCAGATCATCGCGGATGAGCGGACGCCTTTTCGGACGATCGCCGAAGTGATCTACACGCTCGGTCAAACTGAGTTCAAGAACATCCGCTTCGTGACGAACAAGTCCGACGAACTCGGTCAAGCGCACTGAGCGAGCACTTCTGCACGGCTCTCACGCCCCGGGGAGAATGCTGCTGAGCGGTGCATCGGGGCCCAGCCTGCGTTGATAAAGAGATCGCGCGTCGAAGGATGACGAGCCCCCGAGCGTTGGCCGGCAGCCGGACGAAATCCTCGGTATGATCCTCCCATGCGGCTTGAATGGGCTTTCGCGGCGGGTCTCGTGCTCGCTTGTGTGGGATGCGGTGACGACGGCTCCGGCGCCGACGCCGGCGGGTGCGCGACGGCGGGCGACTGCGTGCTCGGCGAGCGCTGTGTCGACGGCGTGTGTGTCGCGACCGACGCGGGGACTGACGCCGGTGGAACCGACACGGGAGTCGACGGGGGGTGCTCCGGCGACGAGATCGCGTGCGGCGGCAATTGTTGCAGCTCGTTCGAGCGTTGCTTCGAGGGCGCTGAGTGCATTCAGGATCTGGGCACCTGCACGGACAACGACGACTGCGCTTCGGACAGCTACTGCTACACCGATGGCACTTGTGTGCCCTACGGCGTGCCTCCCGGGACCACGACGGACGAGGAGTGCGTCCAAGACATCGACATCGAGGCGATCACGCCTGCCGTGCAATGTAGCTGGACCGACGAAGAGCTCCGCGGGACCCCTCTCGTGGCCGACTTCGATTTCGACGACGACCCGACCACCCTGCGGCCCTCCATCGTCTTCAGCAGCGTCGGGAGCGGTGGCGCCGGGGAGACGCTCCGCATCATCGACGGCGAGACCTGTGAGCTGCAGCATACGATTGCAACGAACATCCAGGGGGCGAGTACTGTCGCCATCGGCGATCTCGACCTCGACGGTCGCCCGGAGATCGTCGCCAACGCGAACGGTGTCGCGCAGGCCTGGCGCTACGATGTGGGCGCTGCCACGTGGAGCTCGCTCTGGCGGGCGGCGACCTGCGCGGGCGGCGCGCGCATGGAGCACTCGGCTGCAGGCCCCTCCGGCTTTTCGCCCTCGCTCCATGACCTCACCGACGACGGCCAGCCGGAGGTTCTCATCGGGGGGAGCATTTACGACTCCGATGGGTGCCTGCTCGCTTCCGTCGGCAACCAGGAGTTCGACCGGGCGCCTGTCGTGGCGGACGTCGACGAAGACGGCGAAATGGAAATCGTCTCGTCGCGTGGGGTCTTCCGCTACGATGCGGCTGCCGGCGCGATCGTCCCCGAGAGTTACTTCGCCGGCACGACCTCCGGCGGCAGCTTTGTCTTCGCAGCGGTCGGCGACCTCGGCAACTACCCATTGGCGGCCTTTGGTGGGGAGGATCGAGCGGAGATCGTCGTGGTGGGTGACGGCAACGTGCGTGTCGAGACACTCGAGGGCACGCGCCTGCTGACGGCCACGCTGCCGAGCGGTCGCGGCGGTCCGCCCACCATCGCGGACTTCGACGGCGACGGTCGCGCCGAATTCAGCGCCGCAGCGCGTGAGGAGTACGTGGTCTTCGACCTGGATTGCACGGCGGGCGGTGACGCCAGCGGCTGCATGGGTATGAGCCGCACCGACGGGCGCCTGTGGGCGCGTGCCGTCGACGAGCAGAGCTCCGGAGTCACGGGAAGCTCCGTGTTCGACTTCGACGCCGACGGAACCGCCGAGGTCGTCTACCACGACGAGTGCTTTCTCCGGATCTTCGATGGCCGCACCGGCGATGTGCTCTACAGCTTTCCCCGCTATTCGCTCACGTGGTTCGAGATGCCGGTCATCGCCGACGTCGACGGCGACTTTCATACCGAGATCGTGGTGGGCGCCTACGACCGTTGGGGTGGCAGCTGCCCGGGGACCGACCCCTACGTGCCGAGCGTGAGTTTCATGCCCAACCGCGGCGTCTATGTGCTTCGCGACGAACGCGACCGCTGGGCGGCGTCACGGCCGATCTGGAATCAACACGCCTACTCGATTACGCATGTCGACGATCGTGGCAGCATTCGCCGCACCTCCGAGGTGCAGGTGAACTGGCGCACGGAAGGACTGAACAACTTTCGCCAGAACTCGCAGGGCGACCTCGAGGCTCTGGGCATCGCCGATTTGACCGCGAGCGTGCGCGACGTGACGCCCCTTGAATGTCGTGACGGTGAGGCGACTGTCCGAGCGCGGGTCTGCAACCGCGGGCGACTGCCGCTGGGCGGCGGCATCGAGGTCGCGCTTCGCATCGATGCGATCGACGGCGCAGAGCTGTGCCGCACGACCATCGAGGCGCCGATCGGCGTCGGGGAATGCCAGGAGGTCGCCTGCACCGCGCCCGCACCGGACCGCACCGTCGATGTCTACGTGATCCCCGATCCCGAAGGGCGCATCGACGACTGCCATCCCGAAAACGGCTGGGGCGTGCTGCCCAACGTCTCTTGCCTCCTCCTGTGAGTCGGGCGGTTCCGCCGGCATCGTGTGGCGGCGTTCCCGCAGTTCGGCCAGCGGCGCGTCGGGCGATCGCGCGCAGCTTTTCTCGGCGGGCGGATCAGGTAGCCTGCGACGACATGGACGACATGGACGACCTCGACATCGAACGTGAAGCAGCCGCGTTCAAAGCGCCTTCGCTGGGAAGCCAGGTCGCCGAGGCGCTCAGGGCTCCGGGGTGGTGGCGAGAGCTCGAACGGAAACTCGCCGAGGTCGAGGCGGCGTCGAGCTCCGCTGCCGACGTCGCGGGCAAGGTCGTTGCGCTGGAAACGAAGGTCCGACGGCTCGAGAAGGACCTCCGCGGGCTTGGTCTCTACACGCGTACGATTCTCCAGCTCCTCGTCGACAAGAACATCGTGGACCCCCAGGCGTTCACCGAGAAGATGCGCGAGCTCGATCGGCTCGACGGCAAGCTCGACGGCAAGTAGCTCCAAAGCCTGGACGACGCCTCGGTGCGCCCGATCGCTCCGGGACCTCCGATGAGGGTTCGCCTGAGCCCGAGGGGTCGCCGAGCCTCAGCTCGTGGCTGCGCAGTCGGCGCAGACGCCGTAGAGCTCGTGCGTGTGCCGCTTGAGCGTGAAGCCATGCTCAGCCGCGAGGCGCTCTTGGAGCCGCTCGATCTCCTCGTTCTCGAACTCCACGATCTTGCCGCACTCCAGGCAGATCAAGTGGTCGTGGTGTTCGTCCACGAAGGCGATCTCGTAGCGGCTGACGCCGTCGCCGAAGTGGCGCTCGTAGGCGATGCCACAGTCCTTGAGCAGCTTCAGCGTCCGGTAGACCGTCGCGTAGCCGATTTTTGGATCGCGATCACGCACCAGGGCGAGCAGCTCCTCGATGGACAGGTGTCCCGTGGCCCGCAGAAACACGTCCGTGACCGTCCGTCGTTGCGCTGTCGAGCGGAGCCCGTTCTTCTCCATGAACGTGCTCAGCTTCTTTCGGAGCTGCTGCAGCGTGTCCTCGTCGATGCTCTGCTTTTCCGTCATCGCGTGCTGGTGCGTGGTGCGAGCCGCGAGCCCCCCGGCGCCTCCTCTGTCTAGGGTACCATTGGCACCTTGTCCATCCCGGAGGAAGCCACGGAGGAGCCCCGCGACCCGGTCGAATTCTGGGTGCGGGCGTTGATCCCGGCGGCCGTGGCTTTGGTGATCTTGGCGGTCTTGATCGCTGAGCCGGGTCCCGCCCGCTTCGACCTTCAGATCGTGGCGCCGCGGGCGGTCGTGCCGGGCGCTGCGTTCCCGGTCCGCGCGCACGTGATGACCGCCGGTGACGATCCTCCGCAGGTCGTCGCTGCCCCGATCGCGGTCGACGTGCGCAGACTCGAAGGGGGGGAGCCGCTCGCCGAAGCGCGCCTGAACCCTTCGGCCATGCTCGGGGTCGAGGGCGAGCTGCGCTTGCCTCCAACCGCCGAGGGTCTGCTGCTGATCCGTGGCCGCGCGCTCGTGGACGATGAGGAGGTCTTCGTGTGGCGTCGCCTCCGGGTGGCTCTGGATGCACCGGTGCAACCTCGTCGTGGACGTCTTCAGACGGATCTGCAGCGCTATGCGCTGGGGCCCGTCGAAGGCAGCGCACCACCAGACCGTCTCGACGCGCGCGTCGTCGGGGGCGACTGCTCGGCGCCGGAGCCTTGCGCGATCCTCGTGTGGGTCGGGCGACCCGCCGCGGCAGTGCGCCTCGCCGACGCGGCCGGCGCGGAGGTGGTCGAAGGAACGGAATGCGATGGTCGCCTCGTCTCGACGGGGGTGCTGCAGTGCGCCGTGCGCACCAACAACAACGAAGCGTCGCTCGCTATCGTCGCCTACCGGGATGGGCAGGAGGTCGGGCGTCGCACGCTTCAGCTTCCCATGGGGAGCGCCGCGCCCACCCTCGACAGCCGCCCGGCGGTCACGCCCGCTCGGCTGAGCATCGATGTGGCACGTCGTTACGACGAGGGACCGGTCATCGTCGACCTCTTTCGGGAGGGACGCTGGCGTCACTCGACGACCTACGACCGGGGAGAGCACGTCGTCGAGCTCGATGGCGCCGGGCTGTGGCGCATCCAGGCCCGCAGCGACCCCTTCGGAGGCGACGCGGCGACCCGGCTGGCGGTGGTCGCCGTGAACGAGGGCGCTGCTCTGGACGCCTTGGCGCAGCACGAACGCCAGAGGGATTGGCAGGATCCCATGGCCGTTGCCATTCGGCGTGGCGATCTTCCTTGCCCGCAGCCTCAGGACGTTTCCGGGCCCTGCGCGGCGGCTCGTTGGGTACGCTTCATGCTGGCGGCCGGCGAGCTCGAGGTCGCCTCTCTGCCGACGTACACCAGCGGCGCTGCGCAGGCGAACGCAGGGCTCCACGACCGGGGGCAGCGGCGGCGCGCGTGGGCGGCGGCCTTGATTGTCGTCGCGGGCCTCTTCGTGGCGATCGTGGTCGTGCGCCGTGGGCTGCGGGCCACCCGACAGGCCGAGCGGCTGCTCGACGCGGTGGAGCCGGGACACCACCAGCGTCGCTGGACGGTCTGGGCCTCGGGCGCTTTCGTGACAATGGTCTTCGTCGCAGCCGCATTGCTCGTGCTTTCGCGGGGTTGCCTCTGAACTCGTCTCGTTGCGCCGAGGGGGCATGAGGCTTACCTTGCGCGCCGTCTCCCGGCCCGAATTCGCTACCGAGCGCATATGGACTCGGACTACGGCCGCGCGAACGAGGAACCGCATGATTGGATGGGCTCTGAAGAAGATCCTCGGCAGCAAGCACGAGCGTGAGGTCAAGAAGCTCCAGCCGCTGGTGCAGGCCATCGGTGCGCTCGAGCCGCGGATGCAGAAGCTGAGCGACGCGGATCTCCAGCGGAAGACGATCGAGTTCAAGGAGAAGCTCGACAACGGCGCCTCCCTTGACGACCTGCTCGTTCCCGCGTTTGCGACGGTCCGGGAGGCCGGTCGGCGCGTGCTGGGCATGCGTCACTACGACGTCCAGCTCATCGGCGGCATCGTGCTCCACCAAGGCAAGATCGCCGAGATGCGCACTGGCGAGGGCAAGACCCTGGTGGCGACTCTTCCCTGTTACCTCAACGCTCTGGAGGGCAAGGGCGTCCACGTCGTCACCGTCAACGATTACCTGGCTCGCCGCGATGCCGAATGGATGGGGCGCGTTCATAACTTCCTCGGATTGGACGTGGGTGTCGTCTATCCGGGGATGCCCAACTCGGACAAGAAGCGCGCGTATGCGGCCGACATCACCTACGGGCAGAACAACGAGTTCGGCTTCGACTACATGCGCGACAACATGAAGTTCAGCATCTACGACTACGTCCAACGCGATCTGCACTTCGCGATCGTGGACGAGGTCGATTCGATTCTGATCGACGAGGCGCGCACGCCGCTGATCATCAGTGGCCCCGGTGAGACAGCGAGCGACAAGTACATCAAGATCACGGAGCTCATTCCCCGCTTTCGCCGCGACGAGCACTACGAGATCGACGAAAAGGGGCGCTCTGTCGCACTGACCGAGGAGGGGATGGAGTACGCTCAGCGGCTCCTCTCCCAGAGCGGCCTGCTCGAAGCCGGCGAGGACGGCGAGCCGGGCAACCTCTACGATCCGGTGAACCTCGAAACGCTGCACATCCTTCAGCAGTGTCTGCGGGCGCATACCCTCTATCACCGCGATCAGCACTACATGGTGCACGAGGGCGAGGTGCTGATCATCGACGAGTTTACTGGGCGCACCCTCAAGGGGCGCCGCTGGTCCGATGGCCTACACCAGGCTATCGAGGCCAAGGAGCGCGTCCGCATTCAGGACGAGAGCATCACGCTGGCGACCATCTCGTTCCAGAACCTCTTTCGCCTCTACAGGAAGCTCTCGGGGATGACCGGCACCGCCGACACCGAAGCGACGGAGTTCCACAAGATCTACAACTTGGACGTTGTCGTCATCCCGACGAACAAGCCCGTCATTCGCGACGACAAGGAGGACCTCGTCTACAAATCCGAGCGCGAGAAGTTCGTCGCCGTCGCGGAGGAGATCGAGGCGATTCACGACGGAGGAGAGGGTTGCCCTGTACTCGTCGGCACCACTAGCGTCGAGAAGTCCGACGCCTTGTCGAAGCTCTTGCACAAGCGCGGTATCCCTCACGAGGTGCTCAACGCCAAGCAGCACGAGCGCGAAGCCTACATCGTCGCCCAGGCCGGCACCCGTGGTGCCGTGACCGTCGCCACCAACATGGCGGGGCGAGGCACGGACATCGTGCTCGGCGGCAACCCCGAGATGCTCGCCCGGCTCGACGTGCTGCAGAACGCCGATGAGGATCTGCTCGCGAACCGCGAGGCGCTCGACACAAAGATTCAGGAGGTCACGGCGCGCTACGAGAAGGAGTGCAAAGAGGAGGGGCGCAAGATCAAGGAGCTCGGCGGTCTGCACATCATCGGCACCGAGCGTCACGAGTCGCGGCGGATCGACAACCAGCTCCGTGGGCGCGCCGGCCGTCAGGGGGACCCCGGTTCTTCCAGGTTCTACCTCTCCCTCGAAGATGATCTCATGCGCATCTTCGCCGGCGAGCGGGTGCAGCGGATGATGGACACCCTCGGGATGGAAGAGGGCGTGCCCATCGAGCACCGCTGGGTCACCAAAGCCGTCGAGAACGCCCAGAAGAAAGTCGAGGAGCGCAACTTCGACATCCGCAAGCATTTGCTCGAGTACGACGACGTGATGAACCAGCAGCGCAAGAGCATCTACGCGCTGCGCAAGCAGGTGCTCCGCGGCGAGTACCGCACGGTGCCGAGCGAAGAGGAGGAGAAGAAGGGCGCTGAGCCCCAGACCATCATCGACGAGGTCGACCCGAAGCTTCTCGAGCGCGCTGTGCCGATCCTCGAGCAGATGGTCAAGCTCCACGCTGCGGTTCCTCCGCCGCAGGGCGCCACGCCCGAAGAGATCGAGGCCTTTCGCAAAGAGGCTCTCGAAAAGGACATCGCCTCGCTCGACCGCCTCAACTACCCGGCGGTCGAGCGCGACGTCTATATGTGGTTCGGCTGCCCTGTCGACCTCGCTGCCTTCGAGGACGATCCGGCGGGCGCGCTATCGTTCCTTGAAGAGCAGGTGGGCATGTCCCTCACCGAGCAGAAGGAGCGCATGCTCGACATGGTCGACGAGCTGGTCGGTGCGATGGTCGAAGAGCACTGCCCGCCCAATCGCCACTACGACGACTGGGATTACGAAGCCCTCGCGGCTGCCTTCGAGGAACAGTTCGACATCGACTGTCCCGAGCTGCGCGACAAGTTCACCGACGCCGAGTCCGTCGCGCAGAAGCTCTATGCGGATGCCGAGAACGTGTTGATGAAGCGGATGGAGGAGTTCGGTCCCGAGTCCTTCCTGCGCCTCTTTCGCAACGCCTATCTTCAGGAGATCGACCAGCAGTGGATCGACAACCTCCAGGCCATGGAGCGCCTGCGCCAGGGCATCGGCCTGCGTGGCTACGGTCAGCGCGACCCCAAAAAGGAGTACAAGCGCGAGGGGTTCCACATGTTCATGGCGATGGTCCGCTCCATCAAGAGCAATGTCGCTAGGTCCCTGTTCACCGTGCGTCGCGTTCGGGAGGAGGACCTCCAGCGCCTCGAAGCGCAACGCAAGCGGGACGCCGAGAAGAGGCAGCAGCAGGCGTCGGCGCGACACGCCGGGAGCGAGGGAGAAGCAGACGCTCCGTCAGAGACGGGCAGGAGACTGCCCGCGCGGGCGACCGGCGGCCGTCGTTCGGCGGCCGCGCAGCGACCGGCGGGGCCCGCACCGATGAACCGCAAGGAGCGTCGCGCGCAGGCGAAGAAGGCGAAGAAGGCCAAGCGCAAGGGCGCCCGCCCCTGACCCCAGTCGGACGCCGCCGTCGGGTTGCTTGGCGCCGCTCCGCCACCCCAGTCGGACGCCGCTGTCGGGTTGCTTGACGCCGCTCCGCCGGTAGGGGAAGCCCGAGGCGATGACAGACACGATCGCACCAGTGCCTGGCTTTCGCTTCGCGGGGATCGGCGCGGGCATCAAGCCGAACGACGCCCTGGATCTTGGTCTTCTCGTCGCCGATCGGGCGGTGCCCGCCGCGGGGGTCTTCACACGCAACCGGGTGCGCGCGGCGCCGGTGGTGCTCAGCGAGCGGATGTTGCGTCAGCACGGTGAGCTTCGCGCCGTCGTGGTCAATAGCGGCAACGCCAACGCCTGCACGGGCGAAGAGGGCATGGCCGACGCGGAGGCGATGCGTCAATCGGTCGCAAGCGCCTTGGGCGATCGGCAGGCGCGCGTCGCCGTGGCGTCGACCGGCGTCATCGGCGTGCCGCTCCCGAGGGGCCGTATTGCCGCGGCGATCCCGCGCCTGGTGGCGGCGGCGGCTCCGACGGGGGCCGCTGAGTTCGCCCAAGCAATCCTCACGACGGACCGAGGTCCAAAGGTCGCCGAGAGCACGTTCCTCAGCGGCTCGCGAAGCTGTCGGGTGCTCGCCATCGCGAAGGGGGCCGGCATGATTCACCCCGACATGGCCACGACCCTCGCCTTCGTGGTCACCGACGCGCCCGTCGATCCCGGCTGGCTACGGGAGGCCCTCGCCGACGCTACGGAGGAGACCTTCAACTGCATCAGCGTGGACGGGGATACGAGCACGAACGACTGCATCGTGGTCATGGCTTCGGGCGCCGCCGGTGGCGCCAGGATCACCGGAGCGGGCCCTGGCCAGGCGTTTCGCGCGGCGCTTACCGAGGCGCTCCAAGCGGTCGCGACGATGATCGTGGCCGACGGGGAAGGCGCTGAGCACGTCGCGGAGATCGTGGTCTCCGGCGCTCGCGGGGTGGACGACGCCCGCAAGATCGCGCGCACTGTCGCGACCTCTCAGTTGGTCAAGACCGCCATGCACGGCTGCGACCCGAACTGGGGGCGCGTGCTGGCCGCCGCCGGACGCGCGGGCGTCGCTTTCGACCCGTCGCGGGTCGAGGTGCGCATCGGAGACGTCGTCGTGTTCGCCGGAGGCCGCGGCGTCATGGACGAGGCGGCGGAGGCGGCCGCGAGTGCGTCCATGGCGCGGCCCCGCTACACGATCACGGTGAAGCTCGCCGAGGGAGAGGCGGAGGGCCGCTGCTGGACCTGCGACCTTGGACACGAATACGTGCGCATCAACGCGGACTACCGTTCCTGAGGGGCGGACCCGAGGCCGACGAGGGGGCCCTCGGCACAGAGATCGCCGCGAGGGCGCGTAAACTTCACCCGGATACCGGCATGGCGCTAGCCTGGGCGGGTGTCCGTTTCTGGAAGATTGGCTGTGCTCCTGGCGTTGGCAGCGTGGCCAGTCACTGCCTGGGGGCAGGCGGCGGCCACCACGGCCGGGTGCACCACCGAGGACGCTTTGTCGGAGGCTGCGGCGTCGCTCATGCTCGCCGGCGCGCGTGACCCCGAGGCGATCGCCCGGGCGCTGCGCCAGTCAGGATCCGACCTTCCCCACGTGCGGCTCGGGATCTTCCCCATCGACGGGGACCCGCGCTCGTGGCTGGCACAGCTCGAGGACGAGGCGCCGTTGGTCTGCGGGCGCGCGAGCGGTCCAGAGCAGCTTTGGCTGTTGGTGGGGGCTCGAGGGGGTGGCCTGGTTCCGACCGAAGAGGGCTTCCGTGTGGAGCTTGCTCCGGGCTTTTCCGAGGCCCGCGTCGCCATGCGCGACGCCCAGGGCGAGCTCTTGCGCGTTTCGGTGGAGCGCGGAGCCGTCGTGCAACCGCCGCCCCATCTTCAGCCGCCGCTCCAGATTCAACTGGTCGCGACCGGTGGGAGTGGACCTCGGCCGCTCGCGGTTCGGTACGTCGGCGGGCGGCCGCTCGGACGCTCGGTTCAGGGAGAGGGCGGCCCGAGGGCACGATTGCGGGCGCTCCGCGCGGCGCGCGGCGTCAGCGAGCTGCGGGACAACCGCTTGCTCGCCCGTGAGGCCGCACGCCATGCCGCTCAGGTCTGTCGTGCGGGTCGCGCGCGGCACGTCCTCCGGGCGAACGCAGACCCGGAGGCGCGCCTGGCCGCTCGAGGGATCCGCGCTCGCGTCGTGGGCGAGGTCGTCGTTCGGGCGGCCTCCGAAGAGGCCGCGTTCGACGCTCTGCTCGGCAGCCCCGATCACCGCATGGCGTTGGTGGATCGGCGCTTCACGGATGTTGGCATCGGTCGCCGGCGGCAGGGCACGGGCGTGTGTCTCGTAGTGACCCTCGCCGCGTGGCCGCGTTACGTAGGGCGCTGAGCGAGCCTCCGGGTCTTCTCAAGGGCGGCCGCCTCTCGTACCTTCCCCGTCGATGCAGACGGTCCATGAGCTTCGAGAGCACGCCGATCAGAGCCTCTTCGATGGGCGCTATCCTGAGGCGCTTCACGCCTACGCCCTGCTCGTGCAGCTTCAGCCCAACGACCTGGGTGCGCGTCTGCGTCTGGCCGACACCTTGTTGGCCATGGGCGAGGTGCCGGGGGCCGCGCTCGTCTACACGAAGCTCGCGCAGCACGCTGCGAACGCCGGCCACCCGTTGCTCGCTCTCGTCAGCCTGAAGATCCTCGAAGCCCTCGAACCGGAGCTCGGCAAGCTCCTGGAGAGCTTCGCGGCCCTCTACGCGAAGGACTCGGAGCGTCTCGGTCGCGCCGTGCGGTTGAGCTTGGGCGACCCGTCGCGGACGCTGCCTGGCGACCTGAAGCTCGACTCGCCGCCGCCTCTCGAAGAGCTCTTGCCGGCGGCCGCCAAGATCGGCGTCGACCTGTCCCGCATCGCTGCCTACCCCGAGCGGCTGCCGCCGATCCCTCTGTTCAGCGAGCTCCCGGCAGACGCCTTCGCGCGGGTGCTGCGCGCCCTCAAGCTGGTTCGGAAGCGGCCCGGGGACGTGATCCTCGCGCAAGGCGAGGAGGGCGCGAGCTTCTTCGTGCTGGCCCGTGGCGTCGTCGATGTCACGCGCACCGACGGAGGGCAGACGCACCGGCTCGCTACACTTCGCGACGGTTCGATCTTTGGTGAGATGGCGCTCGTGTCGGCTCAGCCTCGGAGCGCGACGGTGACCGCGGCGGACGACTCCGATCTGCTCGAGTTCGACAGGGAAGCGCTGCAAGCGGCGGCGAGCGAGGTGGCCACGGTCGCCCACGCTCTCGAGAAGTTCACGCGGGAGCGTCTCCTCAGCAACGTGCTGTCTACCTCGCCGCTCTTCCGGCCACTGGATCGCAAGCAACGCTTCGACCTCGTGCGGCACTTCACCGCTCACGACATCGCCGCGGGCACGCACGTCATTCGTGAAGGGGAGGAGGGGCGCGGCTTGTTCGTCGTCCTGAGCGGCGAGATGGATGTGTGGAAGCGCGACGGCGACGAGAAGGTGCTGCTCGCGACCCTCGGTCCGGGCGACATCTTCGGCGAGATCGCCCTCATCACCGACGACGCCACGACCGCGACGGTGACCGCCGGAGTCAACAGCAGCGTCCTCTTCTTGAGCAAGGAGCGGTTTGAGAAGCTGGTGGAGGCCGTCGACGAGATCCGAGAGTATGTCGAAAGCCTTGGTGACGAGCGTCTGATGGACACGCGCTTGACCATGAACGCGAGCGTCGAAGAGCTCGACGACGACGACCTGATCCTGATCTGATTGCGCGTTGCGCCCGGCGCGACAATCTCGTGCGTGAACGCGGGT
>Ga0256832_1000896_pt1 | contig 19871 bp, 12 predicted proteins | sample 134614metaG_FD_190534 | JGI IMG/M metagenome (GOLD analysis project Ga0256832, IMG submission 190534) | Hydrothermal vent microbial communities from Lau Basin, Pacific Ocean - 134-614 | ecosystem: Environmental > Aquatic > Marine > Hydrothermal vents | place: Pacific Ocean: Lau Basin | collected...
CAGGGTTGAAGATGAGGGAAGGTTGTACAAAAGGGTAAAAGAAAAAGTAAAAATAGAAGACAGATATGTAAACTGCTGGATTTATATTTATCAAAAAAGCACAAAAAATTTAAAAAGAATAAAATCAGGAAGGTTTTGATTTTTCTACTGTATCTCTATTTTGTACTTTTCCTTGTAAAGTTCTTTAAACTCCTCAAGTTTATCTTCGTAGCCCTTTCTTCCCATAAGAGCGTATGTAAAGTTTTTACCTTCCTCAACAGCAGGCTGATCAAAGGGATTTATTTTGTATAGGTATCCTGAAAAGCCTGTTGCAAGCTCATAGAGATATATCATCATTCCCAGATTATACGGATTTATCTGATCAACAGTTAATGTTATGTTTGGAACTTTGCTTTTTATCAGTGCTGCTTTTGTTCCTAAAAGCTCTTTGTTAAGTATCTCATGGAGAGAGTGTCCTGTTAGATAGGATATATCCTCAGGAAGATCATCGGGAATTTCGTAATCTGTTTCCATTTTTTCAACCTGTATGAAGGTTATTATTTTGTCCCTTATCCCATCTCTGTACAGCTGGATTTGGGAATGCTGATCAACAGTCCCGATAGCTTTTACAGGTGTTTGACCAAGTCCGTCTTTTCCTAAACTTTCAGCCCACAGCTGTCTGTACCAGTCAACAAATGAACCTAACTTTTCTGCGTAGGGCATCATGACTGAGATGGTTTTTCCCCTTCTCATATTGGTTATGTAGTGCAGAAGGGCTATCAGATAAGCAGGATTGTGTTCAACATGCTCCTCAACGGAGCATACAAGATCCATCTTTTTAGCTCCGGATAAAAGCTGATCTATGTCTATTCCGACAACAGCTGCAGGTAAAAGACCTACTGGGGATAAAACAGAAAACCTGCCTCCCACTTTAGGGGGAACATCAAACATCTTGATGCCTTCTGATTGTCCGAACTTTCTTAAAAAACCCTTTTCAGGGTCTGTTGTGAAAACAAGATGTTCTGTGTATTTATCTCCTAATCTATTTTTCAAAATAGACAGGATAATTGAAAAGTTTGCTATCGTCTCAACTGTAGAGCCTGATTTTGTAACCACATTAAAGCAAGTTTTTTCAATATCTATCTGTCTTAAAACAGAATCAAATTTTTCAGGATCAACATTTTCCAAAAGAAAAAATTTTGGTTTTTTCTCTATGTTGTAATTTATGTCTGTAAGGCTTTCAAAAAGCATCTTCGCCCCTAAGGAAGACCCACCTATACCTATAACAACAAAGTAATCAAACTTTTCTCTTATGTGATCTGCATACTCTTTTATTTCTGATATGTCCTGATACGGAAGTTTGCAAAAATAAAACTTCCTTTCTTTTTCTTTCTGGATCAGGGAATGGGTTTCAACAACAAAATGTCTGAAAGAAAGCAGTTCTTCCCTGAGAACCCCGTCTCTTTCCCCTATAATTTCAGCCATGGCGTTTGTGTAATCAATTCTGAGCATTTTAGTCTCCTACATGTATTTTTTTAGAACTTCAGGGAGATCAAATCCTCCATCTTTTCTCTGGTAATTTTCCATTATCGCAAGGAGAGTTCTCCCAACTGCAAGACCTGAACCGTTAAGTGTGTGGACAAAATGGTTTTTGCCCTCTTTGTCTTTGTATCTTATTTTTGCCCTTCTTGCCTGAAAATCTTCGGTGTTTGAACAGGAGGATATTTCCCTGTATCTGTTTTGTGAAGGAACCCATACTTCTATGTCGTATGTTTTAGAAGCAGAAAAGCCAAGATCGCCGGTACACAGCTCAACAACCCTGTAGGGCAGTTCAAGAAGCTGGAGAACTTTTTCAGCCTCCTTCACAAGTTTTTCAAGCTCATTATAAGAGTCCTCAGGTTTTACGATTTTTACAAGCTCAACTTTGTCAAACTGGTGCTGTCTTAGTATCCCCCTTACATCTTTGCCGTGAGATCCTGCTTCTCTTCTAAAACAGGGTGTATAGGCTGTGTAGTATTTGGGAAGTTCTTCTTCTTTCAGTATCTCGTTCGCATGGAGGTTGGTGAGGGAGACCTCTGCTGTTGGTATAAGATAAAGATCCTCATCACACACCTTATAAAGATCCTCTTCAAACTTCGGCAGCTGTCCTGTTCCTGTTAAAATTTCAGGTTTTACAAGGACGGGCGTCCATACTTCTGTATATCCGTGCTTTTTTGTATGTAGGTCAAGCATAAGGCTTATTAAAGCTCTTTCAATCTTCGCAGCATATCCGTACATAACCGTAAATCTTGAACCTGAAAGCTTCGCCCCCCTTTCAAAATCAAGAATTCCCATCTTTTCCCCAATATCCCAGTGGGGTAGAGGCTCAAAATCAAACCTTCTTGGTTCTCCCCACCTTCTTATCTCAACATTTTCTTCTTCATCTTCGCCTACAGGAACAGAAGGGTGGGGGATATTTGGGACAGAAAGCAGAAGGTAATTAAACCTTTTTTCAACATCTTTAAGCTCTCTCTCAAGCTGATCTATCTTTTTGTTTTTTGCGTGGACTTCTTCTTTTGCTTTTTCTGCTTCCTCTTTTTTTCCCTCCCTGAAAAGAACACCTATCTGTTTGGATATCCTGTTTTTTTCTGCTTTTAGGTCTTCAAGTTCCTTTATTAAAGCCCTCCTTTCCTCATCAACAGCAAGTATCTCATCAATCATTTTTGAGTAAGCTTTATCTCTTGTTGAAAGCCTTTCCTTAACAAAATCAGGGTTTGATCTTATAAGCTTTATGTCTAACATCTCCTCTCCTACTTTGCGTATATATCATTAAGTTTTTTAAGTATTCTTTCTTTTAGGGGAAGTCCTTTTTCTGCCTGTTTCATCAGGGATTTTATCTCATTTTTTCTTTTTAAACATTCCTCAAAAGGAAGCTGTTCATCAACACATCTGTTGTCTATAACCCTTTCAGCAAACTCAAGATATACAACAGCTTCCTGATATTCGCCGTTTTTTATGGCATCTTTAGCAGCTTCTTCAAGGATTTTTTCATACTCAGGTTCTATCTTCAGGTTGTAGTTTATCTTAAGACCTTCAACAAAAAGATCTGCAGCTTTTCGTATATCTCCTTCATCTGCATATTTCATCGCCTTTTTAAAGTAAACCTTTGCCATATCTGTGAAAAACTTTTTTTCTTCTGGGGTTAGCATTGCAGCTTTTTTAAGGTCTTCAAGGGATTCCCTGTAGCTCCCTAAAGCTTCATATGCTTTTGATCTTAGATAATAGGCATCAACGAGATATTTGTTTTCTTCAAGAGCTTTTGAGAAGTTCTGCACAGCAAGCTGGTAGTTTTTGGCGTTAAGCATTATCTTACCTAAGTTATAGTAATACTTGTAATCTCCTCCCTTTGTTATTTTGTTGAGGTACTCCATCGCTTTATTATCGTTTCCTCTCTGTATCTCTATCTGGGCAAGGTAAGAGTAAACATCTTTAAAGGAAGGGTTTAGCTGTGTTACTTTCTTAAAGTCTTCTTCAGCTTCATTTAACCTTTCAAAATATAAAAAAACCTTCCCCCTTTCAAAATAAGCTTCCCAGTAGTCAGGCTTAAGCTCTATAGCCTGAGTAAAATCCCCTATGGCTGTCTCAACCACCTCATCGTTTAAGTCCTTTGTTGCAACTTTCCCCCTCCAGAAATAAACTTCCGGAACATCTGGACTTTGGAGAAGAGCTTCATCAAGATAAACCTGAGCCATCTCGTAATTTTCGCTTTCGTATGCTAATTTTGCTTTCTCTATGAGCTGTAAAACATCCGAAAATGTCATAACTACATCCCTCCATTTCAAAGAAAACTGTTATAATTTTACAATTAAATAGGAAGTAAGTTAATAGGATGAAAAAAATAATAATTAATGCCCTTTTGGCTACTTCAATACTTTTCCTTTTTCTTTCTCTTATATTTTTAACAGTTATTTTTCTTTGGGAGAGTAGATCTGTAATCGCAGAAAACTTAGGTATTCAACTGAAAGACAACTGTAGGATAAAAGATAGTACACTTTCATGTGGTTATGTAAAAGCTGTTTCAAAAAATTTTAATCTTGACTTGAGTAATTTCTCATTAGGATTTAACTTCACTAATTTTATTAGAAAAAACGAACCTTTTATCGATCTTACCTTAGAAGAAGGCAAATTTTACATAAAAACAAAAAGGAAAAAAAATAAAGGTGAAAAAAATTTCCTCAGCTACACGTACTTTCTTATTTATTTTGTTAAATCTGATATAAAAAAGCTGGATCTAAAGATTGATTTTTCTGATGGCAAAAGGTTTTCTGTCAATGATTTTTCATTTTTTAACGACTTTGACACTTTTTCTTCTTATAGACCGTTTTTTATAAATTTTGATGGAATTTCTGCAAGGATCGAAAAATTCAAAGGTAGAATAGCTCCAGATGAATTAATTTTTGAAGAAATATTGACATATTTAAATGGAAATCCTCTCAAAATCAATGGAACTTTAAGTTATGCAGGAAATTTTACTTTCTTAGGACATTTTTCAGGAAATAATCTCACTTATAAAGGTTATACTTTAAAAAATTTTGATATTAGCTTTGATATAAACAAATTTAATAAAAAGTTAAAAGGAAATGTTATTTATAACATAAAAACTGTATTTTATAGGAAAATAACCTCTGAATATATAAAAGGAAAAGTTTATTTTGAAGGTGTGAAAAAGTTAAAAGGCTCCTCAGATCTTGAGATCTCTAAGCTTAAATTTGGCAAACTGGTAGCTGAAAAGATAAAATCAACAGGAGATTTCACTTATAATTTCAAGAATAAAAAAGTTGAACTTATGGCTTCAGTAGATCTGTATTCTTCACAAATAGGAATAATAAAACTTGAAGATATAAACTCTAAGTTCAGACTTAAATATCTTAAGGGTTTTTCTTTGGAAGGAACAGCCAGTTCCGGTAATATATCCGCTAAATACTCCTATAAAAATAAGATGCTGTTAATAGAAATGGCAGATTTTACCATTCCGGATATTTTGAAAACAGCTTCTCTTTTTGACGAAAAAACAAAATACATTAAGGGGTTTGGAAGAGGAAAAATAGAAATAAAAGAGGGAAAAACAACTCTTGAATTTTCCTTCAAAGATTTAGACGTATATGGAATAAGGTTTTATTTAGGAAATGTTAAGTCCGATATTGAAAACAGATCTTTCACAGGAAATTATATTATAAACCTAAAAAGTATAAACGGATTTTGTTTTATAAGCGGAAGTTTTAAAAAAAACTATGTTGAGGGGGATCTTACTTTTGATAACATTGATCTAAAAAATTTTGTTTATGGTAAAAAATTTAAATTTGGAGGAATAATAGACGGAACAGGGAAATACAGTGGCATCCTTCCCGATTTAAATATTCAGGTAAAAGGCAGATCTGAGAAATTTTTCTACAGTAGCATAAAAATAAAAGATTACTTCTATCTGTTCAATTATTCAGGAAAAAACAAAAAAATCCTGCTTTCCTTTAATGATCCTGAAAAGAAACTGTTAGGTAATATTGATATATCCCTAAAACCTTTTTCCATGTCTATGACTGTTAAAGGAAAAAATAAAGATATAGCTTTTACAAAGAATTATCTAAGAAAAGTTCTTCCTACCGTTTTTAACTACATCACACCAAAAATGGCTACAGGTATGCTTAATGTTCAAATTCAGAAGAAAAAATGGAAAATTGGTATTGACCTCATTAAAGGGTCAGCATTTTTAGATTTTGCAGGGGACAAAGTAGATCTTTCTATGAAAGCATCATTATCCAAAGAAAAAAAGCAGATGAAAATTCATTTTTATAAGGAGAATTTAAGTCTAAAAAAAGAACACATAATAGGCAGAATTGAAGGGGAGATATATCTGAAAAATAATAAGATAAATTTTGAAGTAAAAGGAGATGGGTTTAATTCTCTGGACAAGATGCGTTTCTTAGGAAAAGCCATGTATGATCTTGGCAAAAAACATATAAAAGGGAATTTTTTCCTGATTACAAAAAAAGGTGAGTTCAGAAATAGTGTCAGAACAGTATTTTCAGGTAGTCTAAAGAAAATCACAGGAAAACTTTTAGAAAAAGGCACATATGGGGACAGGCAGGCAATAAAAACAGAGATAAATTATTCCCTTTCTATCCTTAAAAAGAAGATAAAAGCCTCTTTAGATGCAGGGAATTTAAGTATCACTCTTCCTCAAAATTTTCAGCTTGAATTTCATAATATAAAGGGAAATATAGATCTTCCCTATAAAAACCCTTTAATTTCCAAAGGAAATCTTAAAATATCCAAATTTACAGCATCAAACAATTTTATTTACTTTTTCGATTCGTCTCCAGTTGAAATATATCTAAAAGATGGTGTTCTTGAAGGAAATCCTGTAAGTTTTACAGGTATTATAAAAGGAAAGATAAGCAGATTTGCGTACAATATTAAAGAAAATAGATTGATTTTGTTTTCAGATGGGGTTATAGACAGAAATTTGCTCTCTATAGTTATAAAATATGCGAACACATCTGGTGATTTAGTATACACATTGAATTATGATGGAAAATTAAAAGATTTTGAAAGAAATATCAGATTGAAAATATCTTCAAAAGATCTAAGTCTCAGAACGATTTACACATTAGGAATTATTCAGATAAAAAAATTCATTCTTGATCTTGAAAAGGGAGATCTAAATTTAGAACTATCAGGAAAATCTCCAGATGTTATTTTAGGAGAAAGTGTAATCAAAATTTCAGGTAAAGGAACTTTACCGAAAAGGTTTGTTTCCTTGGAAGGTTTTACCAGATTTTTTCCTATTAAGTATATGAACATCTATCAGGGAAACCTTAATTCGTCTGTAAAGTTAAAAACCTACAGAAAGGAAGGAAAAACAGAAACTTTTATATCTGGAAGAATTTCTATCTCAGGAAGAATAAGACTTGAAAAGGATCTGAATCAGCTCTTATCTGTTAGAAAGAAAAAAATAAAGAAGGACTACAGGAATAAAGAATTGAAAAATATAAACCTGGATCTTTATGCTGAAAGTTATATTCCAATTTATCTTTACGGAAAGTGGGGAAAAGCTTATGCTGAATTTAGTCTTGATCTAAAAGGAACTGCAGAAAAACCATTAATTGATGGGGATATAAGCATTATATATGGGGAGATTTACTTTTTAAAAAACAGGTACAACATAGATTTTGCAAACATAAAAATAATACAGAATGAGCCGTATATATCTGCGAGAATATCTACAGCAATTGCAGATACATTCATTTTTATTGATCTTACAGGTTCTCTGTATAACCCAAGGATTAACTTTTCATCAAGTCCTCCAAAATCAAAAGATGAAATTCTCTCAATTCTCCTGCTGAGGGATACCCCTTCAGCTCTGGAAAATATGCCAATATTTAAAACGGTGGGAAAAATACTTTATGCTTTACTTCCGTTCAAGCCCTCTGAAGAAAGGGGACTTTTTAACACTGGATTTGAGATAAACATCCTTCCCCAGTATTCTCCTGCCACAGGCATTTCTGCCTCTGTTTATGCTAAAAGAAGTTTAACAAGAAGAATATTTGTTGCTTTGTCAAAACCACTTGGACAGCTGGAAGAAGAAAAAATAGGAGGATGGTATGGGGTCGGTTTTAAAATAAAAGAGAGAACATCTTTCCAGTATAAATTCTTTGAAACGGGAAATCAGGAATTTGATATTGTTTTTAATTTTCCTTTTGATTTTTGATTGTGTTCTTTTGCAAGATCCATAAAGTTTTTCAGCAGTTTTTTTCCATACTCTGTCAGGATAGATTCAGGATGGAACTGGACACCCCAAAGGGGAAGTTTTCTGTGCTGCACCGCCATTATTTCGTCATCATCTTTTGTCCATGCTGTTATTTCAAGGTCTTCAGGAAGGCTTTCTCTGTCTATAACAAGGGAATGGTATCTTACAGCTTTAAAAGGGGAAGGTATGTCTTTAAACAGTCCTTTCCCTGTATGGTATATGTCAGAAGTTTTGCCGTGCATGAGGCATTTTGCTTTTATTATTTTTCCTCCAAAGGCTGCGCCTATTGACTGATGCCCCAGACATACACCAAGGATAGGCAGACTGCCTGCGTAATGTTTTATCACCTGAACAGATATTCCTGCTTCGTTAGGTGTGCATGGACCTGGAGATATTATGATAGCATCAATATCGTAATCTTTTATCTGATCAACGGATATCTGATCATTTCTCCTTACAACCACTTCAGCTCCAAGCTCGTACAGATACTGGACAATATTGTATGTAAAAGAATCATAATTATCTATCATCAGTATTTTCATATTACTCCCCTTTTAATTGTTAACCCTAATATATTGTATTACACAACCTTTTCAAGATGGAAATCTATTGGTAATTTGATCTATTGAGAGAGGTTTTGAGAAATAATACCCTTGTCCGTATTCAACTCCCAGCTCAATCAAGATACGGTGGATCTCTTCATTTTCAATAAACTCAGCTATAGGTATTTTATCTATATCTTTACAAAATCTAACAAGATGTTTTGTTAGTTTGTAATACTGTTGATTATAGGGTATTTTCTTGATTACAGAACCGTCAACTTTTATGTATCGAGCGTCTATCTCTGTAAGATAATAAAAATCAACATAACCTGCACCAAAATCGTCAAGTACAATATCATATCCAAATTCCTTCAGCTTGTTTATGTTGCTTTTTAAGGTGTTATAGTTGTGTACATCTTCTGTCTCAAGTATTTCGAGCTTTAATCTCTGCACAATATTCTTTCCAACACTTTTAAGCATGCCTATTATATCATCATTAAGAAAATCCGATGGGGACATATTCAGACTTACTGTGATATTTGGAAATTTTTTCAGAATTTCAAGATTGTATTGAATTATAAGTTTTGTAAATTTAAAGTACAGAAATGTTCCTTTTATTAGGTCAAGATAATTAACAGGGGAAAGATATTTATCTTTGTATTTTATCCTTGCAAGAGATTCATAATAAAGGACAGATTTATCTTTTATGTTGATAACTGGCTGGTAAAAACAGACAATTTGATTTGATTCAATAATGTCTTTTAACTCTGCAAGTGATATATCTTTTGATGAATCCTTTATTTCTTTGTATATCTCAATTCTGTCTCTACCATGTCTTTTAGCTTTGTACAGCGTTATATCTGCTTTCTTAATAGCATCTATTAGGTTTCTTGCCTTATGTGTATCTAAATTAAGTCCTACTGAAGCTGTAAGATTTATTCCCCTGTATTTATATTCTCTTATTTTATGCAAAAGTTTTTGTGCTACCTGAAGACTCCACTTGCCTTCTGGATCATTTCTTGATTTTTTAAGAAGTATTAAAAACTCCTCTCCACCGTATCTTATTATAATGTCATCCTCCCTTAAGTTTTCCTTTAAAAGGTTAGCTATACCTTTGAGTATCTCATCACCAACCTGATGACCGTATGTATCGTTTATGTTTTTAAAAAAATCTATGTCAAGCATTATTACCACATACCTGTTAAGATCAATAACGTCTCTTATGTCTTCAAGGTAGTTTCTGTTGTAAATTCCTGTAAGTGAATCTATGTAAGCCCTCTGTTTTAGTATTACATTTCTGTAAAAGTAGTAAACTGCGATAATCAAAATCACAAGAATCACACCGCTTGATGCTAATATTCCTTTCTGAACAAGGGATATAAGCGACTTAATCTCCTGAAGTGTCTCAAAGGAAAAGTCAGCTATTAAAACAGATTTTATATTTCCATTTTGTAAAATAGGAACATAGTATGTTATCCCAATCGTTGAAACTTCTTTGTGTATCTCAAATTGGGTTTTTTTCTCTACAAAAAGTTTTTCTAAAATGCTCCTTTCTTCACTTAAAGGAATAAAGAGAAGATTAACAGGATCTTCACTGGTTTTTGTATCAATAAGGTATCTGTACCTGTTATCATTATCTTTATATATTAAGAAAATATTTTTAAGCCTCTTTGATAAAAAGATAGATAGATCATCTTTCAACTTTTTTCTGTAGTCTGGGTTGTAAAGTACAGACAATAAAAAATCCCCTTCGGTCATATTTTTTCTAACAGTTTTTGTTATAGTATTTATAATATCTTTTGTTGATATGTCTATAATCCTTCTTTCAAGTTTATTTTCAAGAACAGGAACAAGCGTATACATGTAAGCATAGATAAAAAATGAGACAATAAGAAGGGAGAAGAGATATATGAACTTCCTTTTTTTACTGTGAAGATTCATTTCTTACCGACGATGTATTTTTTGCTTTCAATGTAGTACTTATATTCTTTCGGTAGAACAATGTCAAACTTTTGTAAATTCTCTTTAAAAAGTATCAGTATGGGTCTACCATTTCTCCATGAAAAAACCCCTATACAAAAATCACAGTTTTTTACAGATGCAAAATCAAGTGCTATTGTGGGCTTTATAGCATTATACTTTCTTGTTTTATTTTTTATAAAAACAAAATCTGCCTTTGATATATTATTTACCATTTTTATAGTTGTAAATCTAATAATCATTCTGATCTTATTTTCACCTACACCATCAAAAAACACTTTAGGATATTTTTTTCCTGTTATGTCTATAACCAGCCTTTCAAGTATTTTCATTTCGTACTTGAGAGATTTATCAATGTCTTGAGGATAACCTTTAAAAACGTATAAAAAAACCGAAAAGATCACAAGTAATTTTCTCAAAATACCTTCTCTACAGTCAGTATTATTTTTCTGTCATAAACACTAAAAGTTCCTCTTTCTCCAAGCATATTCAGGTAAGCCTCTTTTTCTCCTCTATTGAGGAGGTTCTCACCGGTTAACTTAAGATGCCAGTCTGAAGGTAGATCAATTCCCATCGCAAGCTTAAGGTTGTAAGACTCTTTGACTTTTAATCCGTATGGTTTGTAAGATCCCCTGTAAACTATCTCAGAATAAAAATTAAACCTTCCAAATTCCCCTCCCCATCTTACATAGCCTCCTCTTTCAGGTGTGTATTTTTTCTTTCCTACATCTGTTATCCAGTAATTAAACTGTACATTTGTAAAGTTGCCTATTTTCCTTTTAAAGAAAAAACCATATCCATGAAAGTTTCCATGTGTACTTGAATTGATAAATCCCCCTGACGTTCTATCAAACAATATAAGATTTTTCACTCTGTAATATTCATAAAAAAACCTAACTTCATTTTTTCCAAAGTTGTATTTTGCCTCCCCTGTAAAAACGGTAGATGACATAGGATTAAGCTTTTTGTCTTTAGATGATTCCACAATAATCATTGATGGAAGAACATAATAATGGGAAAGAAATGTTTTAATCATAAGGCTATGGTTTAAAAAAGATATAAGACCAACCCTTGTGTTTATTTTATTCTTTGATTTTTGTCCGTAGAATTTGTATTTATCGTATTTTATCCCTGCTATCAACAGATTTTTTTCGTTTATGTTAAAGCTATCTTCAACATAGAAAGAACCGATATAAAAGTTTTTAACTCTAAATGCTGTGTCTGTTATGTCATGTCCTCCTGTTTGGTCAACATAAAACTTTCTGGCTATATCCTGTATGTAGTATCTTAAAAATGTTCCTAAAAGTAGGTTATTTTTCTCAGTATTTAATTTTTTCTCAAGGGAGACAGCAAGCTTATGAAAGTTAAGATCCTCAAAATAAAATGTAGGCGGATTGAAAAAATTATAAATAGATGGAACAAATATACCGCCGTCAGAAAATGAGTTTTGTTCCTTGTATTTCCTTTTCTGATAATCATAAGAGGCAACAAGTTTTAGATCATTTCCAAAATTTTGGGTTATTACAACATAAGTATCAAGAGAATAAGTAGAGGAAAAATCAGGGGAATAATCGACAGAGCGTCCCATAAACCCTCCCCTTTTAACATCCTGTATAGAAAACTCAAGGAAAGTATCAAAATACCTGTATTTTAGAAACAGATTTTTCCTTGTCTGGTTTCTATTAATTCTATGACCATTTATAGATGGTTTCGGAAATTTAAAGCTTGATTTAGAGAAGGTTATCAAATAACATGAATAATCATTAATTTTGTTTGCTGAAAAAAAGCTAAGTGTGTAAGATTTTTTCGTTCCTCCTGTTATTCTTACTTTTGAGGCATTTTCCCTTCCTGGCATTTTTGTGTAAAGCTTAATTATCATCTGGGATGGTTCATTTGATACTGATATAGCACCTGCAGAGAAGTAGATTTCAATATGATCTATGTTATCAAGATTATATCTGTCGTATATAAGAAAGGGACTGTATGTATGGATTGAGCTTACCTCATGGTCATCTATGTAAAGTCTGTAAACAAAAGGAACTGTAGGTGGTCTTCCTGGGTTTAAAAGGGTTTCTACACCAAAACTGTTTGGAAGTAAGTTGTTAAGAGGGATTAACCTTAAGATGTCGGATAATGTGTATGCTTGCATCATCTCAAGATCTTTTCTTGTAAAGATGATAACATGTCCTAAACTTTCCTCTTTGGTTTTTTTAGAAAGATCTGCTTCTTCCTCATATTTTCTCAGTAGAACTGAGATGTCTTCTTTGGCATCAACCTTATTGGAAATTATAAAGGCTGTGATTATAAGCAGAAGAAGAATACTTTTTTTCATCTTTATTTTTTATTACCTCCAATATAATTTTAATACTATCCCAAAGTTTTGCCTACTATAATTCAATAATTTTTCCTGTGGACAGCATCCCAATTTTGAAGAATATATCTTTTTCTGGAAATATTTTCTTAACCGCCTTAAGGTAATATTCCTTTTGCAGGATGTATTTTTTTCTTGCATTCTTTTCATCAATAAAATCTGTAGTTTTGTAGTCCATTATGAATAATTTTCCATCTTTCTCGTAAATTATATCTATTCTCCCTTCAATAAACCTGTCTTTTTCTTTAAGCACAAATGGAACCTCTCTAAAAATAATCTTGCTTTTCTTTAACTCATCTAAGATATCGGATTTATGGAATGTTTCCATTATTTTGATTGCCTTTTTTTCCACTTCTTTTTTAAATCTTTTAGGAACATTATCCATTTTTTCTTTGATTTTCGAAATAGTTTTCTCTAATGAAAAATCTTTGAAATCTATCTCCTCAAGGACAGAGTGTATTAAAATGCCTGTGTACAGGGATTTTTCTGTATTATCATCTCTTTTAATCTTTTGGTTTTCTTCTGTCATTTTTGACACAGAAGTAAATCTTTCAAAGGAGGTTGCTTTTTCCTTTTCTCGTTTCAGAAATTCTTCAAAATGCGTTGCCTCTTCAATGGATATGTCAGGTTTATTGTCTTCTGTTTTTAGATCCTCTTTTATTTCTACTGTTTTTACCTTTTCAGTGTAAGGAGATAGATCAATAGTATTTTCAAGCATCTTTAAAAATGAGTTTTTTTTGGGTTTTTCTGACTTGATCAGGTATATTCTTTCTACAGCTCTTGTTAGAGCAACATAAAGCAGTCTCTCTAACTCGTTCATATCTTCAGTTCGTAAATCTTCTTCTTGAGACAGGAATTTTTTTGATTTTGCATTTTTAAAGTTAATTATTAGTTCCTCTTCTTTGTAATATAAATCTCTATGAATTATTCTGTATGGGTCCTTATCAAAAAATGGCAGTATTACAACCTCTTTCTGAAGACCTTTTGCCCTGTGGATTGTCAAAACCTCAACGCTGTTATCATCGTCTGATTCAGGGATTTTTTCTTCAACTGTTTCTGCATAAAGTATTATATCGCTTAAGTTGTAGTTTTCCCTTGATAATCTGAAAATGATCTCCTTAAGGTAAAGAAGATTCTTTATTTTTGTTTTGCCATCTTTGAATGATGAAAAAATAGGGATTATGTCTGTTTGATTATATATCTTCTCAATGATCATATCAGGGGAAATAGAAAACTTTCTTTTTGAAAGATCTGTAAACAGGGATAAAACAGGATTTTTGTATGCTTTAAGATCTGTTTTGTTTTTGTATATACTTTTTTCATCCTCCATAATAACAGGAGACTTGAGGATTTTCAGGAGATTGACAGGATTTTCAGGATTATCAATAAACTTTAGTATGTTTACAACCGTTTTGACTTCTTCTGTTTCAAAAAGGTTTCCAGTACCGTAAAATTTAACTGGTATATTGTTTTTCTGGAGGGATTCAATAACCTTTTTTAGCAGGCTGTTTTTCCTGACAAGGATCATTATCTGATTGTATGAGTAATTTTTAGAAATCTGTTTGACCAGAGCAGGTATGTATTCTGTCTGATCAATACCTGTGTCTGAGATGTCTTTTATCTTTACTTCTCCTTTGTCTTCTTTTACAGGTTTTACAGGCTTTCTGTATTCTTCGCTGATATGTTTTAATATCTTTCCTGAAGTAAATATTTTGTTCAGGAAATTAACTATTTCTGGAGAACTTCTGTAATTATTCTCAAGAACAACCTTTCTAAATCCGTCAACAAACTGGAAGTAGCTTTCAAGATCGGCAGCCCTCCACTGGTAAATGCACTGTTTTGGATCTCCAAACACAGACAGGTTGTTATCTGATATTTTTTTCAAAATAGAGATCTGTATCCTGTCTGTGTCCTGAAACTCATCAATAAATATAGATCTGAACTTTTTTTGAAGTTCTTTTCTTATTTTTTGTTCATCAAGAAGATTATCCATTTTTATCAGGATGTCATCAAAGTCTATTATCCCTTCTATTTTTTTTCTTTCCTGTATATGCTCTAAAAATTTAAAAAATCTATCAAGGATAAGATCTGAATTAAAATCAAGCTGTTTTTCATAAAGGCTTGCTGAAAGATCAAAAACTTTACCGTCAAGATCAAAAAAATATTCATCAAGATAAGGCTGGATATTTTTCTGGAAAAATTCTTTGCTTTTTTTATCCCCTCCTCTTTTTCCCTTGAAGATAAAACCCCTATCTGTTTTTGGTTTTATTTTGAAAATCTCTTCTTCTTCAACGCTCTCTTTTAATAAAAATGGATCATTATTAAATATTTTTTCCGAATATCCAATCTGTTTTATTCTTGTTAAAAGTTCTCCATATCTTTCGAATAAGGTCTCAAGTGCTGATTTTAGTTCAGACTTTAAATTTTCTATATTTTTTTCCTTTGGTTTCAGGTCTATCTCCCTTTTGTTGATCTTTGTTCTGTTTGTATAAAGGGTGTAAAACATATCAAACAGGTTATAACCTGAAAAACTTCCAATTCTATCCCATATCTGCCTGTTTTTATAAAAATCATTCTCTATCCAGTTTTCAAACTCTTTCAGTATAAACTGCCGGAGCATGCTGTCCTGAAAAATCTTTGTGTTTCTATCTATTTTTGATCTGTCAGGATATTTTTTTAGTATTCTTAAAAAAATGCTGTGGAATGTTCCGATATATGAGTATTCCACCTTCAAAAGCTCGGAATGTAGCCTTTTTTTTAGTTTCAGATCTTTTTCTTCTTCTATTATTCGGGATATTTCTGTGTATATCCTTTCTTTTATCTCTCCTGCAGCCTTTTCTGTGAATGTCAGTATAAGCATCTCCTCAAGGCTTTCTCCATCTTTCACCCTTTTTATAACCTCACAAACAAGACTGAAGGTCTTTCCTGTTCCTGCTGATGCTATATAGTTAGTGTTCATAGCAGTTCTCCAAAAGGTGGATATGTCTGTTTTATCTTTTGGTTTAGCTGGTCAGTTTTAGGACAGAAATCTAAAAAAGCACAGTAATCACAAAAACTACTTTTTACAGGTGGAAAGACACCTTTTTTCATCAGATCAAGCATATCGTCAACAAAGGCTGTGTCTGTGATCTGTGCCACATATCTGAACTTTCTTTCCTTGTCATTTACAGCAAGTATTCCTATCTTTTTTACTTTTTCTCCTAATATCTTTTTGTAAACAAGAAGCTGGGCATATTTTGTTTTTATCTCTTTATTAATGTTTAAAGGGGGTTTTTCTCCTGTTTTGTAGTCGTATATGGTGATATTCCCCTCTTTATCAATATCAGCCCTGTCTATTCTCCCTGAGAAAAATTGATCTTTTACCTTTTTCTCTATTAGCATTTTTTTGATTTTGTTATTTTTAACAAACTGAAGATCTTCCTTTAAAAAAGAGATCAGTCTTAAAAATGTTATTTCTGTTTTTTTCAGCTCTAATGGTCTGTAAGATGGTATTAAGCTTTCTATTAAAGGGTTCATCATACTGAAGAATCTTTCTTCTAATATCTTTCTTCTTTTTTCAATGAACTTTTCTGGATCTTTTATTTTCTGTATATCTAAACCTGAGTAAAACTCTTCAAGTATTTTGTGTATTATAATTCCTCTTTCTAATGGTGAGATTTCTTTCCTCTCTATTTTTAACTCTTCCACAAATCCGTTGATCTCCTCATGGAAAAATTTATAAGGACACTGGGGGTATTTTTGAAAAGATGTTGCAGATACAGGAAAATTTATATTCGGTTTTGTTCTGAAATTTTCTAAAGAAGGGTTTCTGTAATTATCAATTTTATTTTTATGCTCAACAATACTTTTATCAATAAATGGATATTCTGTTCTTATCTCTTCAGGTAAAATCGGCGATAAAACTGGTTTAACAGGATTAGTTCCTGTAATTCTGATTATCTCCTGTAGAAATACCGATGGTACAGGTTCTTTCCCTGAGCTTATGCTTTTTGATATACTGGAAAGGTAGATATATTTTCCCCTGTCAAATAGTGAACAGAAGTTTAAAAGTTCCTGCATAAGAACATGAAACGGGTAGTCAAGACCTTTAAGGTCTTCTCTCGATAAAAGCAGTTCGTCTTTGACAGGATCAGGATACCTGTCCGAATTCAATCCAAGAAAAAATATGTAATCAAAATTGTTTCCTTCAGCCTGGGATGGAGAAACTATGGTTATACCTTCTTTTCTAATCTTTTTTTCTCTGTTTTCATCTTCAAAGAAAGTTTTTAATATATCAACAAGGTCTGTATAGCTAATTTTGTCAAAAAGTTCTGAATACAGTTTTTTTTCCTGTAATGTGTCAAGCAGATTTTCAAAAAAAGCTTTCCCTTCTGTTTCCTTTAAAAATCTGCTGGATATATCTTTGAAAGTCATAATATAAAAATTAAACTCTTCCTGATCAGGTAGGTTATACACAGTTGAGATAAGTTCTTTTAGTTTTTTAAATCTATTATCCTGAAAAACAAACTTTTCAAGTTCTGAAAGATCAAAAAATGGTGGGCTTTGAATAATTTTTTTGTATATCTCTTCAGGCTCTTCTATATCAAATACAAAGTCGGACAAAATTCCTAAAATAGTTTCTTTTGATATTCCTTTTATTTTTAAGAAGATAAGTTCCATTATTTTCCTGCAAGAGTAATCATCTATATACCTGTTTTCCTCTGTAAGGTAGTAAGGTATATGGTATTTGCCGAATATCTCCTTTATGTAAGGAATGTAGTTTTCAATCTTAGGGATTACTACGCCTATTTTACTGTAGCAGACACCTTCTTTTTTCAAGTATGCTATTTTTTGTGCTGTAAATCTGATTTCTGATCTTTCATCAGGTAGGCTGTAAATCTTTATGTATGGTGATATTATTTTGCCAAAGGTATCAAATCTGTATATCTCTTTTGCAATTTCAAGGTTAGGATCTTTCTCTTTTTCAAAAATAACAAAATCTGAGATCTGCTCATAAAAATCTCTAACCTTTTTAAAATGATCGTGATTGATGTAATAACCGCTGCTTGGAAAAAAATGTGTAAAAACATAAATATTTCTGGACAGCTTTGATACTTTTTTAAATAATTTTCTGTAAAGATCAGGAACAGAATGTATCCCAAAAATAACAAGATGGTCTGTTGTAAAATCTGTTTCTTTTTCAACAGCAAGTTGGTGGAGGTCCTCCCTGTCGTAAAATTTCTGTTTTTTAAAATTTTCATAATCGGAGATTACATCCTTTAAAAAGTCTGATGATATATCTTTATACTGGATAGAATGCTCTTTTAACTGTTGTATCAGTGTTCCTATATCCTGAGCAAGACCCTCAAGGTTATAGCCTTTTTCCTGTAATATCCTTCTTAAAATAATCTGTTTTTCAAAATCAGATATAGGCTCGTTTCTTGTTAATTTTTTTGATAGGTCTATAACAGTGAAAAACTCTACATTTATAAGGATTTCGGTCTTTTCTGCCAGAAATTCTTTTAGATACCTTTTCATCTGATTAGTGTGAACAACAAAGGTGATTTTTTCTGTCGGTTTTTTCTGTATCTCTCTTACTATTTCTAAAAGCCTTTCCTTCAGGTAAGAATAACTTCCTGAATAGTACCTGTTCATCACAGTACCTTAACTTCCGGTTTTAGATTAGATAAGAGATCTAAAGGGGGAAAGGGATATGAATTTTGGAGAAAATGGGTGTTTATGTAAGAAAAAAGCATAGCTGTGGCTTTCACATCTTCGCTACAGTAATTTCCTATTTTTTCCAGATCTCCATTTAAAAAAAACTCTTTTACCTGATTTCCTTCACCTTCTGTTTTGACAGGAATATCGCATAAATAACACAGATTTTTAAGGGAAATTTTCTTACCAAAAATATCTACAGGTATATCTATATGATACTGGGTGTGGAAAAATGTATAACGGGGATAGCTGTTTTCCCACTTGTCAAACTTGTCAAGATAGATACTGATAAAAAATTTTTCTTCCAGTTTTTGTGCGTATTTAAGGGATCTAAGCTTTATAACAGGCATATCAAAATCTTTACCATTTATAGTTATAAGTACAGGAAAGACTGAGACGGCTTTTTTTGAGTTTTCAATCTTCACAAAAGAATGTGCCTTTTTAAACTCTTTCCAGAACTGGTTCAAAAGCCCGAACTCATCTTGTGAAGCAAATGTTTTGAAATTGATCTTTTTTGCATTTTTTATACTCAAAATGCTAACGGCAACTATTTTGTGATAAGGATGTGGTAGAAAGTAATCATCCCCCTCTTCCTCAATTTTTTTCAGCAGTTTAGGGTCTGATATGCTGTTTATCATTGAACTGTCGGGAACAGTTTCTATGTCAAGGACGAAAAAATTTTTGAATTTACCGTATAGATTTTCTCTTCTTTCTATTATTTTTTCTTTTCCCCACAGCTCCTCTCTGTAGCCCTCCATGATAACCTCTTAACTTTTATTTTAATTATATAAATTTCGGAAAGCCAATTAAAAATGTTTATTTACTTAATTTTTTTATTATAAGCTGATAAAGATTTGATGCAGAAACATAAAGGATAACAACTCCGGCGATTACAGGCAGCAGACTTTGGAGCAGTTTTGCGATCATCAGGGTTGGGTCCTTTACTGAAAAGGAGGAGAAAACCCCTCCTATATTATTTAAGATAGCGTATATCCCAACTACAATCCCAAAAACCAAAAGTATATAAACCATAACTATCAGCTATGTATTTTAGGTTTTACAGCTTTTATAACTTTGTCCCCTTCTATTTTTATCAGCTGTTCTCCCATTGCTGTTCTTTTTGCTACAGGGATTTTTCCTTCATCTATTTTAAGTTTAAGAATTCTTCCCTTTTCTGTGGATAATAAGAGGGTATCCCCAAAATTAACAGATGTGGAGACGCTGAGAGCATCATCTTTAGACAATTTTACAGCCATTAAACCTTTCTGTCCTCTTTTTTTCAGCTTTCCTTCTTTTGTGTAAAACTCTTCTTTTTTGACAAGCTTTGTGTATCCCTTTTCTGTTATGGTCAGCACATACTCCTCACTGTTTATCAAAAATCCGCCCTTTACCTGATCCCCTTCATCAAGATCAATAGCCTCAACTCCTTTTGCTTTATCCCCTGTTACCCTTACCTGTGATCTGTCAAACATAAGAAGATCTCCCTTTCTGGTGTAAACAGCCAGAACAGATGGGTGAT
>Ga0256832_1000897_pt1 | contig 19868 bp, 17 predicted proteins | sample 134614metaG_FD_190534 | JGI IMG/M metagenome (GOLD analysis project Ga0256832, IMG submission 190534) | Hydrothermal vent microbial communities from Lau Basin, Pacific Ocean - 134-614 | ecosystem: Environmental > Aquatic > Marine > Hydrothermal vents | place: Pacific Ocean: Lau Basin | collected...
CAGGCCGGGGCCGGGGGCGTCCAGGGCGGGGCCGCCCAGCTCCAAGGTCTCGCCGTCGATGGTGAGGACGGTGAGGGCGCGCAGGTTGTGCACCGTGAGGCCGTACTTGAGGCAGTGCACGCCGCCTGAGTTCTCGGCCACGTTGCCGCCGATGGTGCAGGCGATCTGGGAGGAGGGGTCGGGGGCGTAGAACAGGCCGTGGGGACGCGCCGCCTGGCTCACCGCCAGGTTGCGCACCCCGGGCTGGACCACCGCCAGGCGGTTGTCCGGGTCGATGTTCAGGATGCGGTTCAGGCGCGCCAGGGAGAGGACGAGGGCGTCCTCGCGCGGCAGGGCGCCGCCGGAGAGGCCGGTACCGGCGCCGCGGGCGACGATGGGTACCTGGTGTTCGCGGCAGGCGGCGACCACCGCCCGCACCTCGTCGGCGTCGCGCGGCAGGGCCACGGCGGCGGGCAGGCGCCGGTAGGCGGAGAGGCCATCGCACTCGTACGGGCGCAGCTCCTCGGGCTCGGTGAGCAGGGCGTCGTCCGGGAGGATCCGGTGCAACTGGTAGAGGAGGGCGCGCGGCAGGCGCCGGTGGCGGGGTGCGTCCTGCATCCGACCCATCTTATAGTAAACTGCTCGGGATTTGGAAAACCAAGGAGAGACGCATGTCCGCCACCCCCTTCCAGCCGCCCCGGCGCATCCTCATGGGCCCGGGCCCGTCCGACGTCTCGCCGCGCGTCTTGGAGGCCCTTTCCCGCCCCACCATCGGCCACCTGGACCCGGCCTTCGTCGGCCTCATGGATGATATCAAGGCCAAGCTCCAGTACGCCTTCCAGACCGAGAATCCCATGACCATGCCCGTCTCCGCCCCCGGCTCGGCGGGCATGGAGTGCTGTTTCGTGAACCTGGTGCAGCCGGGCGACACGGTGGTGGTGTGCCAGAACGGCGTCTTCGGCGGGCGCATGAAGGAGAACGTGCTCCGCGCCGGGGCCACGCCGGTGATGGTGGAGGACCCGTGGGGACGGGCGGTGGACCCGGACAAGCTGCGCGACACCCTGAAGCGCCATCCGGAGGCCTCGCTGGTGGCCTTCGTCCACGCCGAGACCTCCACCGGCGCCCAGTCCGACGCCGCCACCCTGTGCGCCATCGCCCGCGAGTTCGATTGCCTGACCCTGGTGGATGCGGTCACCTCCCTGGGGGGGACGCCGGTGAAGGTGGACGAGTGGGGGGTGGACGCCATCTACTCGGGCACCCAGAAATGCCTCTCGGTGCCGCCGGGGCTGTCGCCGGTGAGCTTCTCCGAACGGGCCCTGGAGCGGGTGCGCGACCGCCAGCACCCGGTGCAGAGCTGGTTCCTCGACCTCAACCTGGTGATGGCCTACTGGGGCGAGGGGGCGCAGCGGGCCTACCACCACACCGCGCCGGTGAACGCCCTCTACGCCCTCCACGAGGGGCTGGCCATGCTCCAGGAGGAGGGGTTGGAGAACGCCTGGGCGCGCCACCGTCACCACCACGAGGCCCTCAAGGCGGGGCTGGAGGCCATGGGCTTGTCCTTCGTGGTGCCGGAGGCGGAGCGCCTGCCGCAGCTGAACGCCGTCACCATCCCCGAGGGGGTGGAGGACGCCGTCGTCCGCCGCCGCCTGCTGGAGGACTACGGCCTGGAGATCGGCGCCGGCCTGGGGGCCCTGGCGGGCAAGGTGTGGCGCATCGGCCTCATGGGGTACGCCTGCAACCGCCACAATGTCCTCTACTGCCTCACCGCCCTGGAGGCGGTGTTGGGGGAACTGAAGGCCCCCATCCACAAGGGCGTGGCCCTGGACGCGGCCATGGCGGTGTACGCCGGCTGAGGCCGACGCACCGAACGGCTCCACCACGGCGGGCCCGGCCCGCCGTTTTCGTGTCCGTCAGTCCACCAGTTCCTGCACCAGCACCCAGGGGGCGGTGACCACGGCGCGAAAGCGCGGACGGCGCGCGTGCCAGGCGCGCAGGTCGTCCTCGGTGACGCGCCCGAGGAGCCCCTCCTTGGCCCAGCGTTCCACCCGCGGGGCCTCGTCGGCGCACACCGCCACGGCGGCGTCGATGAGGTCCAGGCGCGGGGAGATCTTCACCAGGCGCCCCAGGTAGGGGGTCAGCTCGCCGTAGTCCATCTCGCCCATCTGGCGCAGCAGTTCGTCACGGATCAGGGTCTTGTCGGTCATGGTCGTGCCTCACAGGTAGGGGGAAAAGAGCCAGCAGGCGGCGTCGCGCAGACGCTGGGGCAGGGGCCGCTCGGCGATCTCCGCCAGCGTCACCGGGCGCGAGCGGGCGCGCAGGGCGTGGACGTGCTCGGCCAGGCGGGCGGCGAAGCGCGGGTCCACCACCTCCAGGTTGAGTTCGAAGTTGAGCCGCAGGCTGCGCGTGTCCCAATTGGCCGAGCCCACGTGCGCGTAGGTGCGGTCGATGACCAGCAGCTTGCTGTGGTCGAAGGGCGGCGGCTGGTAGTACACCCGCACCCCCTGGGCGAGGGGCTCCAGGAGGAGGTTGCGGGTGGCCCAGTCCACGTAGCGCAGGTTGCTCCGCTCGGGCAGGACGACGTGCACCGCCACGCCGCGCAGGGCGGCCGACTGGAGGGCGCACAGGAGGGTCTGCGGGGGGACGAAGTAGGGGGTCACCACCAGCACCTCGCGGCGCGCCGCGGCGATGGTGCCCTCCAGGGTGAGGAGGAGCTTGTCCATGTCCTCGTTGGGGCCGTCCACCAGGGCGCGGGCGTAGCTGGTGCCGGCGGCGTTGGGGCGCGGCGAGGGCGTCAGCCGTTCGCCGGCGGCGAAGCGCCAGTCCTCGCGGAAGACGTCCTCCAGCTCCCCCACCACCGGCCCCTCGACCCGGAACTGGAGGTCGCGCGTGCCCTTGGGGTTGTCCCGCAGGACGTGGCGGCCGCCGATGTTCATGCCGCCGGTGAAGGCGGTGTGCCCGTCCACCACCAGCAGCTTGCGGTGGTTGCGCAGGTTCAGGTAGGGCGTGGGCGGCAGCAGGCGCGGGGGCAGGAAGCGGGCCACCGGCACGCCGGCGCGGCGCAGCAGGCGCGAGGCCCAGGGGAAGGTGTAGCGTTCGCCCACCGCGTCGATGAGGACGCGCACGGCCACCCCGCGCCGGTGGGCCGCCGTCAGGGCGTCGATGAACCGGCGCCCGGTGGCGTCCGTCTCGAACAGATAGGTGGCCAGGAAGACCCGCTCGCGCGCCTGTTCGATGGCCGCCAGCATGGCCGGGTAGGCCTCGTCGCCGTTCTCCAGCATCGCCAGTTGGTTGCCTGCCAGCAGAGGGCGGCGGGCCACCTGCTGGGAGACGCGCACGAAGGGGAGCTGGTCCTCGGGCAGGGGCGGGACGAGGCGGTTGCCCAGGGGCGCCTCCGGCGGCGTGCCCCGTTCGTAGGGGATGTGGAGGAACAGGCGCAGCGGTGCGATGCGCTGGGCGCGCGTCTGGATGCGATTGATTCCAAAAAGGAAATATAGCAGGGCGCCGCCCAGGGGGAGGAGCATGCAGAGGCCGATCCAGCCCCAGGCGGCGCGCGGGTCGCGCTTGTAGAGGAGGGCGTGCACCACCACCGGGGCGGACACCAGAAGGTGCGCCAGACCCCACCACGGGGCCGCCTCAACCATGGGAGACGTGGGCCCCGCCGGCGTCAGGCACGCCCCACGTTGGCGTCGTTGGGGGTGTGGTAGAAGTCGCTCTCCTCGGCGGACTGGCGCACTTCTTCCATGAGCCGCTGCAGGCGCAGTTCGGCGGTGGCGTAGTCGCCGCAATCGGGACAGGCCGGGTCGTCACAGGGCTGGTGCGCATACAGCCAGTAGTGGACCGCGCCGGCGATGAGGCCGGAGGCGATTTCCCACACGTCTGCCTCCGGGTGCTGGTCCATGATACGGTTGGCCAGCTCGACGACCTGGTCGGCGGTGAGGTTGAAGATGTCGGGTTCGCGGGACATGGGTGTGATCCGAATGGCCTTGGGAGGGTGCGATGCGCACGTCGGACAGGATAAACGATCACCCCCGCAGGAACTCGCGGCGGGGACGGATGTCCGAGGAATCGGCTTGAGAATTATAGCCGTTGTGCGCGGGTAGTCCACGGGACGGAGGGAGGTGACCCGCGGGAGCCGAAAAAGTTTCGTGGAAATTTTAGACTGAGTCTTGTCAGACAAATCTTACAGCGTTATAAATTTGTCACCTTCTGAACAGGAGCAAGGAAATGGAAGAACTGACCCCGCGCCAGGCCGAGGTACTCGCCTTCATCCGGGAGACCATCAAGGAAACCGGGGCGCCGCCCACGCGCGCCGAGATCGCCTACGTCTTCGGGTTCAGCTCGGTGAACGCCGCCGAGGGTCACCTCAAGAACCTGGAGCGGAAGGGTTACATCGAGCTGGTGCCCGGTACCGCCCGCGGCATCCGCCTCACCGAGCCCAACGGCCTGCCCCTGGTGGGCAAGGTGGCCGCCGGCGTGCCCATCCTTTCCAAGGAGCACGTGGAGGATTACTACCCCATCGAGGGGGAGTTGTTCCGCCCCAAGGCGGACTTCCTCCTGCGCGTGACCGGCGATTCCATGAAGGACGCCGGCATCCTCGACGGCGACCTGGTGGCGGTGCACCACAATCCGCGCGTGCGCAGCGGCAACGTGGTGGTGGCGCGGGTCGATGGCGAGGTGACCGTCAAGCGCCTGCGGCGCGAGGACGGCAAGGTCTTCCTGGATCCGGCCAACGACGCCTTCGAGCCCTTGGTGGTGGACCCCAAGAAGCAGGACTTCGTCATCGAAGGCCAGGTGGTGGGGGTGTTGCGGGGCGTGCAGCCCGGCTGATCCTGGCCGCTGGTATACTGAGCGGCTCGGGGGAGCCTGACCCCCGGTGACGAGGTTCCGCCCATGAGGCACGTCGGCCGCTCTCTGCAACTCTTCCTCCTCGGTGCCGTCGCCGGGCTCGCCGGCTGCGGCGGCGGCGTGCCGGGCGACCCCGTGGCGGTGGGGTCCCTGCCGCCGCCTCCCAAGGGCATCGTCGCCGAAGGCAAGGCGCCTCAGGTCTTCACCGTCGCTGGAGATGGCCGCGGGGGGCCGGTCCTCGCCTGGCTGGACCGGGCGGACGACGGCCCCGCCATCAAGGTGGCTCGTTACGACGGGCGCCGGGAGGCCCCCTGGGGCAGCCCTGAGACCTACCCCGGCGAGGTCACCCTCCCCCAGACCGGTGTCGAACTCTCCCTCCTTCCCCTCCCCGCGGGCAATGGCAGCCTGCTGGCCTTCCATGCCGGTCGGCGGGTGCTCGCCCTGCATCCCGAGCGCGACTGGCGCGAGACCCTCGATGACGGTACCGAATTCAAGCATTTCGTCGCCGCCTCGGGGCCGATGGGGGTGTGGGCGGTGGCGCAGGTGGCGGGGGACGTCCCCCGGCTGGTGAAATACGAGGCCGACCGGGACGCCCCCTGGGACATCCAGGCTCCGCTGCCCGTGGACGACCTGGGGCCCCGGCCGCCGGCCCTGGCGGTGGGACAGGACAGCATCACCGTGGCCTATCTGGAATTCTCCGGCGAATCCGTCGCCCAGACGGATCTGAGAATCGCCCGCTGGGACGGCGGGGCCTGGTCGCAGGTGGCCGTGTTCGATGACGTGGGCGCGGTGACGCCGATCGTCTGCCCGGGGGGGCGCATCACTGCCTGGGCGGCCATCGGGGGCGACGGGCACCGGGTGGAGGCCGCCGTGGACCGGGGAGGGAGCTGGTCACGCCGTCTCCTGCGCGAAGCGGCTGGGGTGGTCAACGATCTCCAATGCGTGGTCGATGACGCCGGCCGCGCCCTGTTGGCCTGGATGGCCAACGAACAGGTGGACGGGGAGTCGCCCGCCTACCACCTGTGGACGGCGCGTTTCGACGGTGCCGACTGGCAGGCCCCCGAGCGCCTGGCCGAACCGGATGCCACCGAGGCCACCCAGGCGCAGAGCTTCTACATCGCCGGCCAGCCCCGGGACGGGCAGGCGGTGGTGGTGTACCACATGCTCGGCGACCGGGGCGACGGCGCCATCTGGTCGCGGCGCTTCGATCCCGCCGACGGCTGGGGGCCGCCGCGTCAGGTGAGCGGTTGCTGCGCCCCGGCACAGGTGGCCATGGACGGTTCCGGCACGGCGGCGGTGGTGTGGGTGGACCGGCAGGGCCCCCTGTGGTGGGCGCGACTCGATGCCGAGGAGGCGGCCCCGTGAGTACCTGGGAGCGGGTGGTGGTGACCGCCTTCGGCCCCTTCGGCGGCGACACGGTGAACGCCTCGGAGCGCCTGCTGCGGCACCTGGAGGCCCGCCTCCCCGAGCGTCTCGCCCCCTGGCGCGAGCGCATTGCCCTGGAGTACCTGCCCGTGGCCGAGGGTCCGCGGGAAGAGCTGGACCGCCAGGCGGCCGACCTCCTGGCCCGCCACGGTCCCGCCCTCTACCTCCTCACCGGCCAGGCCGCCGGGCGCGCCCAGCTCGCCCTGGAACAGATCGCCGTGAACCGCTACCAGGGCCAGCCCATCGCCGAGGACGGCCCCCCCGCCTACTTCTCCGACCTGCCCGGCTGGGCGGACCTGCCCGAGGCCCTGCGGCGCGCCGGGATCCCCGCCCAGAGCAGCCGCGACGGCGGCGAGGGGGCCTGCAACCACCTCCTCTACACCCTGCTGCACGCCGCCGCGCGGGAGGGCGTGGACCTGCGCGCCGGCTTCCTGCACCTCCCCCTGACCCCGGAGCAGGCGGCGCGCGGCGGTGACCTGCCCAGTTGGCCCACCGCCTTCGTCGCCGCCGGCGTGCGCGCCCTCCTCGAACGCCTCCTGGCCCACCTACCCCGCGCGGGCACGGAAGGGGCGCCGCCGTGGGCCGGGGCCCGCCTGGTGCGCCTGGACCACTGGGTCCTGCCGGTCACCGACCTGGAGCGCAGCGTCCGTTTCTACACTCGCGTCCTGGGCATGGACCTGCGCATCGACGCGCGCGGCCGCCACGCCCTCCATTTCGGTCGCCACAAAATCAACCTCCACCCCCATCCCAGCGACATCCTGCCCCAGGCGCGCCGCGCCGAGCCCGGCGCCGCCGACCTGTGCCTCCTCACCGACCAGCCCCTGCCGCGCTTCATCGCCCACCTCATGAACGAAGGCGTGGCGGTGGAGGAGGGGCCGGTGCAGCGCGAGGGCGCCGAGGGGGCGTTGCTGTCGGTCTATTTCCGCGACCCGGACGGCAACCTCCTGGAAGTGGCCAACCGTATCGGCCGCCGGGCCGCCGGTCGTTGATGTTCGCCCCCCTGGAACGCATCCTCCTGGTGGAGGGGGACCCCCATGACGCCCGCCTGGTGGGCCTCATGCTCGCCGGCGACAAGACCCTGCGCGCGGAGATCGAGCACGAATCCGACTTCGAGCGCGCCTTGGCGCGCCTGCGCGAGGCCGACTACGACGCCCTGCTCCTGGCCGACCGTTCCGGCGAGGCCCTCCACTTCCTGCACCGGGTCATGGAATGGGCGCCGCACCTGCCGGTGGTGGTCCTGAGCGAGGACGACGACCCCGAACGGGCCATGGAACTAGTGCATGGCGGCGCCCAGGACGTCATCGCCAAGACCCACCTAAGCGGCCCCATCCTCGCCCGCGTGCTGCGCTACGCCAAGGAACGCAAGCGTACCGAGGAGATGTTGCGCACCAGCCAGCTCGTCCTCGAGGCGCGCATCGAAGACCGCACCCGCCACCTCACCGAGCTCAACGCCCGCCTGCAGGCGGAGATCCGCCAGCGCGAGGCGGTGGAACGGGCCCTGCGGCGCGAGACCGCCTTCGTCGCCACCGTCCTCGACACCGTCGCCGCCCTCGTCATGGTCCTCGACCGGAACGGGCGCATCCGCGAGGCCAACCGCGCCCTGGTGCGCCTCAGCGGCCAGCCGCGCAAGGCCCTCGTGGGTCAGGTCGCCTGGGACCGGCTGGCCCCGCCGCAGTGGCGGGAGACTCTGCGCCAGGCCCTGGAGGACGCCTTCGCCGGCCGGCCGGTACCGCCCATGGAGGTTCCCCTGTGCACGCATGGGGGCGAGGAACGCCTGGTGCGCTGGGAGAGCGCCCTGGTGCGCGACGAGGCCGGCCAGGACGACTACCTGGTGGTGTGCGGCGGCGACATCACCGAGCAACAGCGCCTCAAGGAACGGGAGCGCCGCCGCCTGCTGGAGCTGGCACAGGCCTCGCGCCTCTCCACCATGGGCGAGATGGCGGCGGAGATCGCCCACGAACTCAACCAGCCCCTCTCCGCCATCGGCAACTACGCACGCGCCGGGCGGATGCTCCTCGAACGTGGCGGCGACCGGGAGCGCCTCGCCCACGCCCTGGACGAGATCGCCGCCCAGGCGCAGCGGGCCGGCGAGGTGATCCGCCGCTTGCGCCAGTTCGTCGGCAAGGCGGAACTGGCGCGCGCGCCGGTGTCGGTGAACGAACTGATCGCCGACGTCATCGGCCTCATCGAAATCGAGGCCCGCTGGAACCACGTGCACCTGGAGCAGGACCTCCCCGACGACCTGCCGCGCATCTTCGCCGACCGCATCCTGGTGGAGCAGGTGATCCTCAACCTGGCGCGCAACGCCATCGAGGCGATGACCGAGGTGCCCGAGGATCAGCGTCGATTGACCTTGCGGGCCCGCGCGGGGCAAGATGGCTTCGTCTGCATCGAGGTGCGCGACACCGGGCCCGGCATGGCGCCAGAACGGATCAAGCAGATCTTCGACCGCTTCTTCACCACCAAGCAGAAGGGGATGGGCATCGGCCTGGCCATCTGCCGCTCCATCGCCGAATCCCACGACGGGCGCCTGGAGGTGGACTCCCGCCCCGGCGAGGGGGCCGTGTTTCGACTCCTGTTGCCGGAGTGGCGCGATGCCTGAGCCGCCGTGGACCGTCTTCGTCGTCGATGACGACGCCCCGGTGCGCGACTCCCTCGCCTTCCTCCTCGAGGCCGCCGGCTTCCCCGTGCGCACCTTCGCCAGTGCCGAGGCCTTCCTCGACGCCCTGCGCCCCGACTGGCAGGGCTGCCTGCTCACCGACGTGCGCATGCCCGGCCTGAGCGGGGTGGAGCTGCAGGAGACCCTTGCCCGCCGCGGCGTGGAACTGCCGGTGATCGTCATGACCGGCCACGGCGACGTGCCCCTGGCGGTGCGCGCCATGAAGGCCGGGGCGGTGGACTTCCTGGAAAAGCCCTTCGACGACGCCCAGCTCATCGAGCGCCTCGAACAGTGCCGCGCCGAGGACGCGGCCCGCCGCGCGCGCCGGGCCGCCCGGGCACGCCGGCGCGAGGCCCTGGAACGGCTCACCCCGCGCGAGCGCCAGGTGCTCGCCTGCCTCGTGGCCGGCAAGCCCAACAAGATCATCGCCGCCGAGCTGGGCATCAGCCCGCGCACCGTCGAGGTCCACCGCGCCCGCGTGCTGGAAAAGCTGGGCGCCCGTTCCCTCCCCGAGCTGGTGCGCATCGCCCTGGAGGCCGGTTTCGACGAGGCCGGGTCCGGCGAAGTCGGCGCGGGTACGTAGTTTCCCTAATTTTTTCCCGTCCTCCCCCTCCCTAGACTCGTTCATCGACAACGAATCACAACGAGGGATAGGGAGGCTGCCATGAAGGAACTGGACACCGCCGCGGAACTCACCCCCGCCGGCGAAGAACCCGCGCTCTCCGACGGCCTGCCCGTGCCCCACACGGACTGGGCCGAGAACGGCTTCGATCCCACCGCCATCTACCTGCAGGAGATCGCCCGCCACCCCCTCCTCACCCCCGAGGAGGAGCGCGAACTGGGGCGCCGGGTGAAGAACGGCGACCCCCAGGCGCGGCGCGAGATGATCGAGCGCAACCTGCGCCTGGTGGTGAACATCGCCCGCCGCTACCTCAACTCCGGCATGCCCCTGCTGGACCTCATCGAGGAGGGCAACCTGGGGCTCATCCGCGCGGTGGAGAAATTCGACGTGGACAAGGGCTTCCGCTTCTCCACCTACGCCACCTGGTGGATCCGCCAGGCCATCGAGCGCGGCATCATGAACCAGTCGCGCACCGTCCGCCTGCCCGTGCACGTGGCCAAGGAACTCAACAAGATGCGCCGGGTGAGCCGGGAACTGGGCCAGAGCCTCGGGCAGGAGCCGGTGCTGGAGCAGGTGGCCGAGGCCATGGGGCGCTCGGTGGCGCGGGTGGAGGAGATGAAGCGTCTGAGCGAGCGCGAACTGTCCGCCGACGCGCAGATGGGCCACCGCGACAGCCGCAGCTTGTTGGAGGTCCTCCCCGACGAGCACGCCGACCCGCAGGCGGAAGTGGCCGATCAGGACCTGCGCCGCAAGGTGCTGGCCTGCCTGGATCAGCTGGACGGCAAGCAGCGCCAGGTCATCGTCCGCCGCTTCGGCCTCGACGGCGGCGAGCCGGTGACCCTGGAACAGGTGGGCCGGGAGATCGGCGTCTCCCGCGAACGGGCCCGCCAGATCCAGCTGGAGGCCATGCGCCGCATGGCGGCCCTGCTGCGCTCGCCGCGGGCGGCGTGAGACGGGGAGGGGACGGCGGAGGCACGGGGTGTCATCGACTATAATCCCCCGTCCCATGCAGCGCATCGCCCCCGAATTCCTGGACGCCCTCCTCGATGCCGCCCCGGACGCCCTGGTGGTGGTGGACGAGGACGGGCACATCCACTACGCCAATTCCCAGGCCGAACGCCTGTTCGGTTATCCGCCCCAGGCCCTCCTCGGCCGCCCGGTGGAAGACCTGGTCCCGCCCGAGCGGGCCGAGCGCCACCGGGCCCACCGCCGTGCCTACGCGGCCCGACCCGAGCGCCGCACCATGGGCGAGCGGGAGGTGTTGGAGGCGGTGCGGGGCGACGGGCGCCGCATCCCCGTGGAGATCGCCTTGAGCCCCCTGCGCGTTGGGGATCGGGCCTTCGTCGTCGGCGCTGTGCGCGAGGCCGGTGAACGCCTGCGCCACCAGCGTCGTCTGGAGGCGCAGGCGCGGCGGCTGGAACGTAGTCAGGCGGACCTGCAACGGGTCACGCGCGCCATCGCCGGGCAGCTACAGGCGCCCGCGCGCCAGGTGCGCCAGTACGCCGAGCTGTTCGAGACCGCCTACGGCGAGGCCCTGGAACCGGCCGGGCGGGAATGCCTGGAGAGCCTCGCCTACGCCGCCCGGCGCATCGAGCGCCAGCTCGCCGCCCTGGGGGCCTACCTGAACCTGTCCGAAGGGCGCGTCGCCCGCGCGCCGCTGCCCCTGGAGGAGGTGCTCGCGGAGGTGCGCCGGCGCCTGCGCTACCCCATCGAAGACCGCGAGGCGAGTGTGCAGGTGATGCCCGGCCTGCCGGTGGTGATGGCGGACCCGACCCTGTGCGTGGAGCTGTTCCACCAACTGCTGGACAACGCCCTCACCCACGGCGGCGAGAGCCCGTGGATCGTGGTCCGCGCGCTGGAGACCGAGGGCGACTCGGTGGTGGTGAGCGTGCGCGACAACGGCCCCGGCATCCCGCCCGAGGTGCGTCCCCGCCTGTTCGAGCCCTTCCACAAGGCGGGCGGCGAGGGCCTGGGCATGGGGCTGGCCCTGGCGCGGCGCATCGCCGAGGTGCACGGCGGCGACCTGTGGCTGGCGGAGGAGACCCGGGGCGGGGCGGATTTCCGCGTGCGCCTGCCGTGCCTTTCCTGAAGCCGTCTCCGGGCCTATCCTTCCCCGGGAAGGAGGCGCCATGGATGCGGAAGTGCTCATCGTCGGCGGTGGCCCCGCCGGCAGTCACTTGGCCTATCGCCTCGCCCGCCAGGGGCGGGACTGCCTGCTCATCGACCGCGCCCGTTTCCCCCGCGACAAGGTCTGCGGCGGCGGCCTTTCCCTGAAGGCCGCCCGCCTCCTGGAACCCCTGCCCCCGCGCCTTTTGCGCCGCACCATCACCGGCGCCGTGCTCACCCACCGCAACCGCCACCGGGTGCACGTGGACCTGGGCCGTCCTGCCGGCTACACCGTCACCCGCCGGGAGTTGGACGCCTGGTTGTGGCGGCGGGCCGAGCGGGCCGGGGCCGCCACGCAGGCGGGGGTCGCCTACCGGGGCCATCGCCATCGGAATGGGCGGGTGGTGGTGGAGACCGACGCCGGAACCGTGCGTTGCCGCCTCCTGGTGGGAGCGGATGGTGCGGGAAGCCGGGTTCGGGCGGCACTGGTGGGAAACGCCCGCCGCGAGACGCGGCCAGGGTTGGAGGTGCTCCTGTCCGCCGAAGTGCCCGGCCTGCCGGCGGACCGGGCGCTGTTCGACCTGGGCGCGGTGCCCGGCGGCTACGGCTGGATCTTCCCCAAGGGGGACCACCTCAACGTGGGGGTGTTCGCCGGCACCGGCCCGGGGGTGCGCCGCCACCACCTGGGCGCCTTCCTGCGTGCCTACGGTTTGGAAGAGACGGGGGAGCGCCTCGGTTTTCCCATCCCCCTGGACGGCCTGCGCAGGCCGGTGGAAGGCCCCGGGGTGTGGTTGCTGGGGGATGCCGCCGGGCTTGCCGAGCCCATGCTCGGGGAGGGCATCTACCACGCCCTGTTGAGCGCCGAGATCGCCGCCGGGCTCCTGGCCGGGGGCGTCCCCCCGCCGGGCCGCTACACGCGCGCCCTGCGCCGCGCCCTGGGGGCGGAACTGCGGGCCGCGCGGCGCCTCGGCCGCTGGCTGTTCCCCTGTTCCGCCCTGGTGGTGCGCCACCTGGCCCGCCGGCCCCGGTTCAGCGCGCGCTTCACCGCCCTCATGACCGGCGAGGCGGGCTACCGGGCATGCCTGCGGGCCACCCTGGCGAGCCTGCCCCTGACCCTCCTCTCGCCGCCGCGCCTGCCTTGCCTTGGGCCCCTCGCCGGGCCGTGAGACCCGTCACACCGGGTAGTAGTCCCGGTACCAGTCCACGAAGCGCTGGATGCCTTCCTCGATGGGGGTGCTGGGGCGGAAGCCCACGGCGGCGGTGAGGTCGTCGATGTCGGCGTAGGTGGCGGGCACGTCCCCCGGTTGCAGGGGCAGGAAGTTCTTCTTCGCCTCGCGCCCCAAGGCCTTCTCCAGGGTCTCGATGAAGTACATGAGTTCCACCGGCTGGTTGTTGCCGATGTTGTAGAGGCGGTAGGGGGCGCGGCTGGAGGAGGGGTCGGGGCGGTCCGAGTCCCAGTCGGGGTTGGGTTCGGGGATCGTGTCCAGGGTGCGGACGACGCCTTCGACGATGTCGTCGATGTAGGTGAAGTCGCGCTTGTGCTTGCCGTGGTTGAAAACGTCGATGGGCTCGCCGGCGAGGATCTTGCGGGTGAAGATGAACAGGGCCATGTCCGGCCGCCCCCAGGGGCCGTACACGGTGAAGAAGCGCAGGCCGGTGGTGGGGATGCCGTACAGGTGGCTGTAGGTGTGGGCCATGAGCTCGTTGGCCTTCTTGCTGGCGGCGTAGAGGCTCAGGGGGTGGTCCACGTTGTGGTGCACGGAGAAGGGCATCTTTGTGTTGGCCCCGTACACCGAGCTGGAGGAGGCGTACACCAGGTGCTCCACCTCGTGATGGCGGCAACCCTCCAGGATGTTGAGGAAGCCCTGGATGTTGGCGTCGATGTAGCTGTAGGGGTTGACCAGGGAGTAGCGCACCCCCGCCTGGGCGGCCAGGTTCACCACCCGCTGCGGGCGGTACTCCGAGAACACCGCCTCGATGCGCTCACGGTCTTCCAGGTCGGCGCGCACCTCTACGAAGTTGGGGTGGTTCTTGATGCGTTCCAGGCGCGCCTCCTTCAGGGAGACGTCGTAGTAATCGTTGAGGTTGTCGATGCCGATGACCTCGTCGCCCCGTTCCAGGAGGCGGATGGCCAGGTGGTTGCCGATGAACCCGGCGGTGCCGGTGACCAGTACGCGCATGACTGCTCCTTCTTTCTTTACAGGCGGGCGTCCACCGCCTCGCGCGGCAGGATGGACTTGACGTCGTAGAGGACCGCGTGCGGCTTGCCCAGGGCGCGGATGCCCGCAGCCCCCAGTTCCACGAATTGGCGGTGGGCGACGGCGAGGATGATGGCGTCGTAGTGGCCCTCGCGCAGTTCCCGCACCGGCAGGATGCCGTATTCTTCGTAGGCCTCGTTGGGATCCACCCAGGGGTCGTACACGTCGATGCGGGCGTGGTAGTCCTCGAACTCGCGGATGATGTCCACCACCCGCGTGTTGCGCAGGTCCGGGCAGTTCTCCTTGAAGGTGAGGCCGAGGACGAGGACGTTGGCGTCCACCACGTGGATGCGCCGCTTGGTCATCATCTTTACCACCTGCTCGGCGATGTAGGCCCCCATGCCGTCGTTGATGCGCCGCCCGGAGAGGATGACCTCGGGGTGGTAGCCGATCTCCTGCGCCTTGTGGGTGAGGTAGTAGGGGTCCACGCCGATGCAGTGGCCGCCCACCAGGCCGGGGCGGAAGGGCAGGAAGTTCCACTTGCTGCCGGCCGCCTCCAGGACCTCCAGGGTGTCGATGCCCAGGCGGTTGAAGATGAGGGCCAGCTCGTTGATGAGGGCGATGTTGACGTCCCGCTGGGTGTTCTCGATGACCTTCGCCGCCTCGGCCACGCGGATGGACGAGGCCAGGTGGGTGCCCGCCTCGACGATGCTGGCGTAGAGGGCGTCCACGAAACGGGCCGTCTCCGGGGTGGAACCGGAGGTCACCTTGACGATGGTGGTGAGGCGGTGGACCTTGTCGCCGGGGTTGATGCGCTCGGGGCTGTAGCCGACGAAGAAGTCCTCGTTGAAGGCCAGCCCGGAGACGCCCTCCAGGATGGGCACGCACACCTCCTCGGTGGCGCCGGGATAGACGGTGGACTCGTAGATGACCACGTCGCCCTTCTTCAGGACCTTGCCCACCGTGCGCGAGGCCGACTCCAGGGGGGTGAGGTCGGGGCGTTTGTGCTCGTCGATGGGGGTGGGCACGGTGACCACGTAGGTGTTGCACCCGGCCAGGTCCTGCATGTCGTCGGTGTAGGTGAGGTGCTCGGCGGCCCGCAGCTCCTGTTCGGAGACCTCCAGGGTGCTGTCGTGCCCGGCGCGCAACTCACGGATGCGCTCGGGATTGATGTCGAAGCCCACCGTGGGGTAGTGCCTGCCGAATTCCACCGCCAGGGGCAGGCCCACGTAGCCCAGGCCGACGATGCCCAGGCGCACGTCGTTCAGATCGCGTCCGTCCATGCTCGCCTCACTTGGCCAGGTTGCCGCGGCCGATGGCGTAGTAGTCGAAGCCCAGCTCGCGCATGCGCAGCGGGTCGTAGAGGTTGCGGCCGTCGAACACCACCGGCTGCTTGAGGAGGGACTTGATCTTGGAGAAGTCCGGGCTGCGGAAGACGTTCCACTCGGTGACCACGGCCAGGGCGTCGGCCCCTTCCAGGGCCTGGTACGGGTCTTCGCAGAGGGTCAGGTCGTCCCGCTCGCCGTAGATGCGGCGGCATTCCTTCATCGCCTCGGGGTCGTAGGCGCGCACCTTCGCACCGGCCGCCCACAGGGCCTCCATGAGGACCCGCGAGGGGGCCTCGCGCATGTCGTCGGTGTTGGGTTTGAAGGCCAGGCCCCAGAGGGCGAAGGTGCGGCCGGCCAGGTCGTCCCCGAAGTGGGCGCGGATCTTCTCGAACAGCTTGCGTTTCTGGCGCTCGTTCACCGCCTCCACCGCGGTCAGGAGCTGGGCCTCGTAGCCCACGTCGCGGGCGGTGCGTTCCAGGGCCTTGACGTCCTTGGGGAAGCAGGAGCCGCCGTAGCCCACGCCGGGGTAGATGAAGTGGTAGCCGATGCGCGGGTCGGAACCGATGCCGATACGCACCTGCTCGATGTCCGCCCCCAGGCGCTCGGCCAGGTTGGAGAGCTCGTTCATGAAGCTGATCTTGGTGGCGAGCATGGCGTTGGCGGCGTACTTGGTGAGCTCCGCCGAACGGATGTCCATGGCGATGAGGCGGTCGTGGTTGCGGTTGAAGGGGGCGTAGAGGGCGCGCAGCAGCTCGGTGGTGCGCGGGTTGTCGGTGCCCACGACAATGCGGTCGGGCTTCATGAAGTCGTCGATGGCCGCCCCTTCCTTGAGGAATTCGGGATTGGAGACCACGTCGAACTCCAGGTTCACGCCGCGCGCCTCCAGGGCCTGGCGCACCGTCTCGCGCACCTTGTCGGCGGTGCCCACGGGGACGGTGGATTTGTCCACGATGATCTTGTATTCCTCCATGTGCTCGCCGATGGACTTGGCCACCGCGAGGACGTACTGGAGGTCGGCGGAGCCGTCCTCGTCCGGGGGGGTGCCCACGGCGATGAACTGGAACAGGCCGTGGTCCACGCCCGCCTTCACGTCGGTGGTGAAGTGCAGCCGGCCGGCGGCGGCGTTGTTGTGGACCATCTCCTCCAGACCCGGCTCGTAGATGGGAATCTGGCCATTGTTGAGCATTTCGATCTTCTTTTCGTCCACATCCACGCAGACCACGTCGTTGCCCACCTCGGCCAGGCAGGTACCTGTCACCAAACCGACGTAGCCGGATCCGAAAATCGTGACTTTCACTGGTGTAACCCCTTGATGTCTATTGGAATTCTGTTGATTTGCACAGCGTGATGGCGTGTCCGTTCGTAACGACACCATTGCCAGGCGGCTTGAGCGCGTCGCATTATATCAGGGCCGGTGGGCCAGGGGTCCCTCCCCCGCCGTTCTCCCTGATCCATGGATGGAAGAACAGCTCCCTCGCCGCCGTGCACCGGGCAGGGGGGGCAGAGGGCGCCGGTCGGGCAAAGTATCCCGGCGAGGTGCCGATAAGCAACCGGACGACCCGGTTATCGGCAGGGAGAGATGGCCCATGAAGGAATCGTTCCAGCGTTACGTGATCGACAACCCCCGTTTCCAGGAGGGGGTGCACTGGCAGCGCCGGCGCTTCAAGGCGGGGGACGAGATCATCCGCCAGGGGGACCGCAGCGACTCGGTGTTCATGGTGGAGCGGGGCAGTGTGCGGGTGGTGGGACGCATCACCCTGGACCAGGCCCGCACGGCGACGCCCAACGTCTGTGAACTGGGGGAAGGGGAGGTCTTCGGGGAGCTGGCCCTGTTCGACGACGAGCCCCGTTCCGCCAGCGTCGTCGCCCACACCGATTGCCAGGTGGTACAAATGGACAGCGCGGCCCTGCGCCGCTACATGGAAAGCCACCCGCACGAGGGCCTGCCCCTGGTGTGGGCGGTGACCGAGACGCTGGTGCAGCGCCTGCGGGACACCAACCAGCGCATCTTCGCCCTCTATGCCTGGGGGTTGAAGGCCCAACAAGTGGAAGTTTGAACGCAACCCGGAAGCGATAGACCCACCCCATGATCCGCGTTTTCAATCTGTATGTTCCCAAGTCCTTCTTTTTGCTTGGGCTGGCCGAGTTTCTCATCTCTCTGGGCGCGGTCTATCTGGCCTATCTGACGCGCTTCGGCGTCACCCCGGAGGCACAAGGGGAGCTGGGGTCGCTGCTGGGCAAATCCACCGTCTTCGCCCTGGTACTGATGCTCTCCATGGGGGCCTTCGGCCTCTATCAAAAGGGGATCCGCGCCTCCGCCTACGGGATCCTCGCCCGTCTCATCGCCGCCTTCGTCACCGCCTTCGCCCTCCTCGGCATCCTGTTCTACGTCTTCCCGGAGTTGTTCCTCGGACGCGGCATCTTCTCCATCGCCATGGGCTACGCCTTCGTCGGCACCCTGGTGGCGCGCATGGTGTTCTACCGGCTCATCGAGTTGGACCAGCTCAAGCGCCGGGTGTTGGTCATCGGCACCGGCGAGAAGGCGCGCAAGCTCACCGAGCTGCGGCGCAAGTCGGATCAGCGGGGTTGGCGCATCATCGGTTTCGTGCGACTCAAGGGCGAGCACGCCCCGAAAGTGGACGAGCAGCGGGTGATCCGCCCCGAAGGGCCGCTCATCGACCTGGTGCGCGAGCTGGACGTGGACGAGCTGGTGGTGGCCACGGACGAGCGGCGCAAGGCCCTGCCGGTGGAAGAGATCCTGGATTGCAAGATGAGCGGCATCGACGTGGTGGACCTGCCCACCTTCTTCGAGCGCCACCAGGGGAAGATCGTCCTGGAAGTCACCAACCCCAGTTGGCTGATCTTCTCCGAGGGCTTTCGCCACAGCCGCACCAAGGATTTCGCCAAGCGCACTTTCGATATCCTGGTGAGCGCCGTGCTCCTGGTGCTCACCCTGCCGGTCATGGGCGTGGTGGCGGTGCTGATCCACGCCTACGACCGGGGGCCGGTGTTCTATCGGCAGGTGCGCGTGGGCAAGAACTGGCGCCTGTTCCAGGTGATCAAGTTCCGCAGCATGGTGGTGGACGCGGAACGCGACGGGGCCCAGTTCGCCAGACAAAACGACGACCGCATCACCCCCATCGGAAAATTCATTCGCAAGACGAGAATCGACGAACTCCCGCAGTTGTTCAATGTCTTGAAGGGGGAAATGTCTTTCGTGGGGCCGCGCCCGGAGCGCCCGGAATTCGTTGAGGAATTTTCCAAAAACATCCCTTTTTACGCCGAGCGGCATCGCGTCAAGCCCGGCATCACCGGATGGGCGCAGATCTCCTATCCCTACGGCGCTTCGGAGAAGGATACCGTGGAAAAACTCCAGTACGATCTGTATTATGTCAAAAACTACAACATGCTCCTGGACATCTCCATCCTCCTGCAGACCGTGGAAGTGGTCCTCTGGGGCAAGGGGGCGCGATGAGGGGCATGTGTCTCCTGTCTTGGGTCGCCCATGAGTAAGTCTTCCAACGGTGTGTTGTTGGTCGTCGAAGACGATCCCGGCTTGCAGCGTCAGCTCAAGTGGTTCTTCGACGAGTACCAGGTCGTCTTCGCCAACGACAAGGCCTCCGCCATCAAGCAGCTGCGTCGTTACACCCCGGACGTGGTGGTCCTCGACCTGGGCCTGCCGCCCCACCCCAACGACGTGGACGTGGGCCTCGACACCCTCACCGAGCTGGTGAGCCTGTCGCCGGGGGTGAAAGTGATCGTGGTCACCGGCAATAACGACCGGGAGGCGGCGGTGAAGGCCATCGGCCTCGGGGCCTACGATTTCTACCTCAAACCCTTCGAGGACGAGATCCTCAAGCTCATCGTCAACCGCGCCTTTCGCGTGCGCGAGCTGGAGCGGGAGAACGAGCGCCTCCTCTCCATCGGCCAGAACGCCGTCTTCGAGGGCATCATCGGTGCCAGCGAGGCCATCACCAACGTCAACCGCCTGGTGGAAAAGGTTGCCCCCGTGGATGCCAACGTCCTCATCCTGGGGGAGAGCGGCACCGGCAAGGAGCTGGTGGCCCGGGCGGTGCACAACCTCAGCGGCCGGCGCGACAAGCCCTTCGTCGCCATCAACTGCGCCGCCATCCCCGAGACCCTCCTGGAGAGCGAGCTGTTCGGCTACGAGAAGGGGGCCTTCACCGGCGCGGTGCGGCAGACGCCGGGCAAGATCGAGCGCGCCGACGGCGGTACCCTCTTCCTGGACGAGATCGGCGACCTCCCCCAACCCCTGCAGGCCAAGCTCCTGCGCTTCATCCAGGAACGCACCATCGAACGGGTGGGCGGGCGCGAGGAGATCCCCGTGGACATCCGCCTGGTGTGCGCCACCCACCGCAACCTGCGTGAGCTCATCAAGACGGGCGAATTCCGCGAAGACCTCTACTACCGCCTCAGTGAGGTGGTCATCGACATCCCGCCCCTGCGCGAGCGTCGCGGCGACGCCATCCTCCTGGCCAAGTATTTCCTGCAGAAATACAGCCACGAATACAAGAAGAAGATCGGCGGTTTCAGCAAGGAAGCCATCGAATCCATCGAGGCCTACCCCTGGCCGGGGAACGTGCGCGAACTGGAGAACAAGATCAAGCGCGCGGTCATCATGAGCGACTCCGGCATCATCGACGTGGACGACCTGGAGCTGGACCGGGGCAGGATCGATCTGCCCT
>Ga0256832_1000898_pt1 | contig 19856 bp, 18 predicted proteins | sample 134614metaG_FD_190534 | JGI IMG/M metagenome (GOLD analysis project Ga0256832, IMG submission 190534) | Hydrothermal vent microbial communities from Lau Basin, Pacific Ocean - 134-614 | ecosystem: Environmental > Aquatic > Marine > Hydrothermal vents | place: Pacific Ocean: Lau Basin | collected...
AAAAATTCCACCTTGACAATACCTGTCATGATGAGTATGCCAAATGCCAGCTCAGGCTTGCAAAAACCTGCAAATGGATGGCCTGTGGTTATTTATCAGCATGGTATCACCCGGGCACGCACAGACATGCTTGTTTATGCAGACTCGCTTGCAAGTATTGGTTATGCCGTCATCGCAATAGATTTGCCTCTGCATGGCATTGATACAACAAATCCGTTTTATGGCGTTTTTCATGCCAGCAAAACACCCTTTGCGAATGACGTAGAACCTACTTTCGATCTGGATCTGCTGAATAATGAAACAGGGGCAGCCGGAGCTGATGGTGTTTCTGATGAATCGGGCAAGCATTTTATGAATCTTCGCAGTCTTCTCACATCGCGTGACAATATTCGTCAGGGGGTATCAAACCTGCTGGTACTCAGGCGTTCACTCAAGGATATTCCTGATATAGATGCAAGCCAGGTCGGTTTTATTGCACACTCACTCGGCGGAATTGTTGGCGTTCCCTATCTGGGGGTTGAGGATAAAACACTCCCAAGTTCACTGATTGCCACAGGCGCACCAATTAGCACCATCTTGAAAGACTCCGTTCCTTTTGGAGTTGAAATAAAAAATGCGCTGGCGGCGGCAGGAGTCACTGGAGAGGCGTATGAGAAGTTTTTACTAGGCGCACAATTCGTGCTGGACTCTGCTGACCCAATCAACTATGCCATGGATGCTGGTGCAAAGCATCCAATTCATATGGTTGAGATCGTTGGCGATGGAAGCGCAGAGAATATCCCCGATCAGGTGGTATCCAACAGAACCACGGAAAGACTTGCGGCATTGATCGGTGCAACAAGCGCATCCGACACAGGAGCCAACACGGTTTCCAAAGGAAATGCGAGGATCGTCCGCTTTACCCAGGGAAATCATAGCTCAGTGCTTGATCCAAACAGGGGTGGTAATTATATGAATGTATTTAAGGAAATACATCGTCAACTTGCCAGCTTTCAGGCGAGTAAAGGCACACAGTTCCTGATTACGGATGGTAGTATTATTAAAAAATAAAGGGTAGTGTTGAAAGCTGTGTTTTGCAGGTCGGGTTAGCCTGAGCGTAACCCGACCGAATCAATACGATTATCTGTTTTCTCCACCTTCTCTAAGAATAGCGCGATAACCGATATCTGTCCGGTAATAGGCATCCTCCCAGGAGATTTTTTCTACTGTCTGGTAGGCTATTTTCTGCGCTTCTGTGACATCTTTACCCATGCCCACAGCGCATAGCACTCTTCCGCCATTGCTGACCAGCTCACCTTTCTGGTTAAGTGCCGTACCCGCATGAAATACCTTGCTATTTTGTGTTTCTTCAGGAATGCCAGTGATCACTGTGCCTTTTTTATAGGCTTCCGGATAACCTTTTGCCGCCATAACGACGCCAAGCGACGAGCGTTCATCCCATTCCAGACTATATTCATCAAGCCTGCCCTGCAAGGCAGCTTGCAGAAGCTCCACAAGATCAGATTTCAGGCGCATCATAACAGGCTGTGTTTCAGGATCACCAAAGCGCACATTATATTCAAGCACTTTGGGATTTCCGTCTGCATCAATCATCACACCAGCATACAGAAAACCAGTGAATGGATAACCTTCAGCCGCCATGCCCTTGATGGTCGGCTCGATAACATCGCGCATTATTTTGTGGCTGATTTCAGGTGTCACCACCGGAGCTGGTGAATACGCCCCCATACCACCCGTATTTGGACCACGATCGCCATTATCCCTCGCCTTATGGTCTTGTGAAGTCGCCATTGGCAGGTAGTTTTTGCCATCCGCTATAACGATAATGCTTGCCTCTTCTCCCTCAAGAAATTCCTCGATCACCACACGATGCCCTGCTTCACCAAAGGTATTTCCCGCGAGCATGTCTTTCACAGCAGAAATTGCCTGTGCTTCGGTTTCTGCCAGAATCACGCCTTTACCTGCTGCCAGACCATCTGCCTTGACAACAATCGGCGCCCCCTGCTTTTTGATATACGAAATAGCCTCATCCACATCTGTAAAATTGGCATAAGCCGCCGTTGGAATCTGATGCCGTGCAAAGAAATCTTTTGAGAACGCCTTGGAGCCTTCCAGTTGTGCCGCGCCCTTGACTGGTCCAAAACACGCCAGACCCGCGTCAGTAAATAAATCCACAATACCTTCCACCAGCGGTGCCTCAGGTCCTATTACGGTCAAGTCAATTTGCTGCGTTTTGGCATAGTCAAGCAAGCCCTGAATATCTTCGGCCTTGATCTCAATATTTTCAATCCCTTCTTCCATCGCGGTGCCAGCATTGCCGGGCGCAACAATGACCTTCTCCACCTGGGGAGACTGCCTGATTTTCCACGCCAAAGCATGCTCTCGACCACCACTACCAACTAATAATACTTTCATCGCTGTCCTGCTCTTTAGAATCAAATTAGAATTAAAACCGAATCAAGTATAAACCTTAAGAATCTGTCTGAAAATAGTGCGCCTGTTGCGGAAAAGCTGACAAGAAAGCACAAAAAGTATAAAAAAGGGGGGGATGGGTTGTCAGAAGACAGAAGACTGTTCCGTAGGTCGGCTTAGCCCAAGCGTAACCCGACAAGATCGTGGCACTATGTTGGATTACGCTACGCTAATCCAAGCTACGCAAAAATATGTAAAAAACAGGGGGGATGGGTATTACATTTGCTTTGCTTCTAGCCTGTTTCACCGCACAGGGTCACAAGCAGACGGCGTGCGCCTCCACGATTTCGATGTTCACAGAGATAAATGCCTTGCCAGGTTCCCATGTTTAGTCTTCCCCCGGTTATGGGTATATTCAGGCTGCTGCCCAGAATACTTGATTTTATATGGGCTGGCATGTCATCACTGCCTTCAAGTGTGTGTTTGTAATAGGGTTCATTCTCTGCCACGGCGCGATTGAAATGACTTTCAAAATCAAGGCGTACAGTAGGGTCGGCATTTTCATTAATGGTAAGTGACGCAGAAGTATGCTTGATAAAAAAATTTGCCATGCCGATACTGAAATCCTTTAATTCCGGCAGCTGATGAAGAATTTCAGCGGTAACGAGATGAAAGCCACGCGATTTTGCGCCAAGCTGTATTTCTTTTTGTATCCACATGATTTATACCTCCTGTGTTAAATCCGAATCCACATTATATTGACGGGTTCAGGTTAAATAACTAAATTCCCTGCGTGGTGGATAGTTTTTGCGTAATGAATCAAAATATTTTCCATCTCTCAGGTTTTGATCATTAAGTATCTTCTTTAAGTTATCACTATCTGCACTGATATTGTAGGCATTCAGGACTTCCTGCTGTATTTTTCCGGTCTGTCTGAGCTTTTTGATGTCCAGATGCAGGCGGGGGTTGTCTTTAAAGTCTATCTGGCTTGCTGACCAGGCGGGCTTTTCTCCCAGAAAATCACAGACGGACTGATAGATCATTTCAGTGCCACGAATTTTGGCATCTATGCTGTAGCCTGCAATATGTGGCGTGCCGATCAGTGTGTGTTTTAACATTTGCGGATTAATTTGTGGCTCGTTTTCCCAGACATCAAGAATCAGCGCCAGATCATTCGTGTTCTGCATACGTTGTAGTAGCGCAGGTTCTTCAATGACTTCTCCTCTTGAAGCATTTATAAAGAGTGTTTGCGGCTTGAGCTGGCTGATTCTTTGGCTGTTAAGCAGACGATAGGTGGGGTGCTTGCCATCCTGGGATAAAGGCGTGTGCAGGGTGACAATATCGCACTCAAGTGCTGCCTCTATGCCGGAAAATTGATACTTGTGTGGTTCTGATTCTTCCAGAGGCGGGTCGTTGACGATACATTTCATACCAGCATCTTCACACAGTTGTTTCACTCTTGAGCCGACATTGCCGCAACCAATAATGCCGATACTTAAATCAGATAGTGTTTTTTTGTGTTTTTGTGACCACAGACAGATTCCGCCAAGAACATATTCTGCTGCCGAAATCGCGTTGCTCCCTGGTGCTCGAGCAAAACCAATGTTATGTGTGGCGAGGTAATCAAGATCAATGTGATTGAAACCGGCGGTGGCGGAGGCAACAAACTTTACCGGAGTATCATGCAGCAGGGCTTTATTGACCTTGCTTACGGAACGAACCAGCAAAATATCTGTCTCTGTTAAATCTGCCTGAATTAAATTTCGCCCGTTTTTGGTTTGCACATCGCCCAGTGTTTTAAATGCTTCTTTAACATAGGGGATGTTTTCATCGGCAGTTATCTTCATTTACTTGATCCTGTGCATATAAATAATAGGTATTAAGGTTTGTCTGTTAATCTGAGATTCAAGTGCTATCTGTATTATGCGCTATTAGCGTATATTAGCGATAGATGCTAGAATCCGCAGCATGCACCAAACTGGGAGCATACGGGGAAATTTATTTTTAATAAAAACTTATCTGCTTTTCCAAGTATTTGATTATCTTCTATTAATAGTTTTTTACGAGTAACGAAATGATTTTATTGGCAATTCCTGCTAGAAGTCTTGCAAGTGTTTGTGTGAATACACCAAGAATCTGCAAAAAAATAACTGGTGTAATTTTAACCACTTTGATTATCGGTTTTTCCTCTTGCGTCATTGCAGAAGATTCTGCACAGATAAATTTGAGGGATGTAGAGATCCCTACGTTAATTGAGACGGTATCAAGAATTACAGGTAAAAGCTTTGTGGTTGATCCCCGTGTTAAAGGACGGGTTACTGTAATAACCAGCAGCGATATTAGTCCTGATGAGCTTTATGAGACCTTTCTGTCTATTTTGCAGGTTCATGGTTTCTCTGCGGTGCCATCCGGTGCCAACCTGATTAAAATTGTCCCTTCCAACCAGGCAAAACAGCAGCCTGTTCCGGTTATTGGCGAGAAAGAAGAAAAAGTCTCGGAAAGAAGAGTTGTATCAAAAAAGCACAGAAATAAAAGAGGTAAAAAATACGTAAAAAAATACCAAAAACCACAGAAAAAACGTAGTGCTGATGAACTAATCACCCGCGTTATTCGTGTTGAGCATGTACCAGCAGCCATGCTGGTTCCTATTTTGCGTCCGCTTGTTCCCAGCACTGGGCAGTTACAGGCTTATGGACCGAGTAACACTATTGTTATTACTGACCGTTCTGCGAATATTAATCGCCTGATTAAAATCATCAAACGCATGGATCGCGCTGATGATGAAGAGCTGGAGGTGGTTCCTCTAAAGTATGCATCAGCAAAAGAGTTGGCACAGACTATAACGATTTTACAGCGTTCTTCGATTAAAGGAGCAGCATCAAAAAACAGAATAGCGGCTGATGTTAGAACCAACAGCCTGCTCTTGAGTGGTGATAAATCTTCGCGTCAGCAAGTTCGCAAAATTATTAGAAAACTGGATACTTATAAAAAAACGGAAGAAAAAACCAAAGTCATTTACTTGCGTTATGCCAAGGCAACTGATTTGGTAAAAGTTTTAACCGGCTTTTCCAAAACACAAAAAACAACCAAGGCAACCAAAAAAGGTGCGGCTGGCACCCAAAAAGCAGATATTGATATTCAGGCGGATGATGCAACCAATTCACTAATTATTACGGCTGAGCCAGATATTCAGAAAAACCTTGCAAAAGTCATAAGAAAGCTCGATGTGCGCCGGGCGCAGGTTCTGGTAGAAGCGATTATTGCAGAGGTTTCTGCTGATCTTTCCAAAAATCTGGGGATACAACTGGGTACGGGTGTGGCTGATGGTGGCAATAATGTGGGCTTTGGAATAATTTCAACTTTTTCCAGTGCTGGTGCTTCAATTTCCTCAACTGGAAAACCCATACCTGCAAAAGATGGCGCAACCTTTGGATTCGCCCTGGGTCACCACGGAAATATAAATTTTGGCTTGTTAATGAACGCTCTGGCTGGCGACGCGGCAACCAATATTCTGTCAACACCTACATTAATCGCACTTGATAATGAAGAAGCCAAGATCGTTGTGGGTAAAAATGTTCCGTTTTTAACAGGTCAATACACAAATACGGGGAGTGGCAGCACTGCGCCATCAAATCCTTTTCAAACAATCGAACGTAAAGATGTGGGTATAACGCTTAAAATAAAGCCACAAATCAACGATGGTAGCAGTATCCGCCTTGATATTGAGCAGGAAATCTCCAGTCTTTCAGCCTCAGATGTCAGCACCACGGATGTGGTTACCAACAAACGCACCATAAATACCAGTGTCATGGTAGAAGATGGTCAGGTGCTTGTTTTGGGTGGCTTGATTGAAGACACCTACACGGATACGCAACAGAAAGTCCCCTTATTGGGTGATTTGCCCGTAATTGGTCGAGCCTTCAGAAACAACAAGACCATCAAAAAGAAACAAAACCTGATGGTTTTTATTCATCCGGTTATTATGCGTGATGTATTAAGTGGTGATGAATACACCCGTCAAAAATACAACAAGTTAAAATATGCCCAATCTGCTTCAAATATTGCAAACCGGGGACTGCTAAAAAGCGGGGCTTCTGTCTTTCCTGAGAATATAAGACGTGATCTGGTCAGAAAGCTGACGCCCGCACAGAAAAAGCAAATTATTATTCGTGAGCAACAACAGCGTGTTCTGGCGCACCAGCGCAAAATCAGACAAGCCAGGCTGGAGCAACAAAGAGCCAGCAGAATGGCTCAACAACGACGTGCAGCAGGTATTCAGGCGCGCACCAGACGACCTCTTGCAAATAATAACAGGGCTGCTACGGCACAACGCATTAATTCAATCAAGGCGATGCCACAGCGTTTAAGAAATGTTGTGCCACGCACCAAGTCCCGAAAGCCCGTAAACAATCGTTTTGGCGATGTATTTGATATGGATACCAACAGGTAGTTTTCACCGATAATGATATGAATGACATAACGATTGACATAGAAACCAGAGAGATTGAGACAGCTGATATTGTCTCAAACGCGGATATGGATGCAGACACAGGTGTTGTTGCGGAAGTGGATGCAGTTGCAGAAACTGCTGCCCCGCAAGACCAGCAACGAGACTTTCCCTATAGCTTTGCCAAGCGCAACGGTGTGGTTTTGCAACGCACACCCGATGGAAAACAGATCGTTTATTTCAAGAAAGGTTTGACACCCTCTATCGCCAATGAAGTACAACGCTTTCTAAAGCAAAAACCGGTTTTTCAACTAACCCCGGATGACGAGTTTGAACGTCTGTTAGCACTACAATACGACAATAGTGGTGAGGGCGCGAGCGCCATGATGGATGATCTGGGGGATGAACTTGATCTGCATGATGTTGCTGATTCCTTGCCGGAACCTGAAGACCTGCTGGAGTCAGAAGATGACGCCCCAATTATACGTCTGATTAATGCGCTACTGACACAGGCAGTCAAAGAAAACGCCTCGGATATTCATATAGAAACCTATGAAAATCGCATGGTGGTGCGTATGCGTGTTGATGGCGTGTTGCGCGAGATTCTGGAGCCACCGCGCACACTGGCAGCTCTGGTTATCTCGCGCATCAAGGTTATGGCAAAACTGGATATTGCCGAAAAACGTATTCCGCAGGATGGTCGAATTTCCCTGCGGGTCGCGGGTCGCGGGGTTGATGTGCGTGTTTCCACATTGCCCTCGGGTCATAATGAACGGGTGGTATTGCGTCTGCTGGATAAATCGGCAGGTCGCCTCAATCTGGAACATCTGGGGATGGATCCTGTAACGCATGAGCGTTTAAAGAACCTGATCAAGAAACCACATGGCATCATTCTGGTGACAGGTCCAACAGGCTCTGGTAAAACCACAACGCTCTATGCTGCATTAACACATCTGAATGAGAGCAGCAGAAATATTCTCACCGTAGAGGACCCTATAGAATATTATATTGACGGCATCGGTCAGACCCAGGTGAATAATAAAGTCGATATGAGTTTTGCGCGTGGCTTGAGAGCGATTTTGCGACAAGACCCGGATGTCGTAATGATTGGTGAGATACGCGACCTTGAGACTGCCGAAATTGCAGTACAAGCCTCGTTAACAGGGCATCTGGTATTTTCTACCCTGCATACCAATACCGCCGTTGGCGCAGTGACCCGTTTGCGTGATATGGGCGTAGAGCCTTTCTTATTGTCATCAAGTCTGATTGGTGTTATTGCGCAACGTCTGGTTCGCCTGCTTTGCAAAGATTGTCGCAGCTCTTACGAAGCTGATGCCGCAGAATGCAAATTACTGGGAGTAGATCCCAACAATCCTCCCACACTCTTTCACCATAAAGGCTGTAGTAGCTGCAACTTTACTGGTTATGTTGGGCGCAACGGTATTTACGAGCTGGTCGAAATTGATGATGTCACGCGCAATATGATCCACGATGGCGCAAGTGAACTGGATATTGAAGAATATGTCCACCAAAACGTCCCAACCATACGCCAGGATGGCATTCGACTCGTGCTTGATGGCAAAACTACCTTAGAGGAAGTCTTGCGCGTGACTCGTGAAGATAAAAAAACAACTGCCCAGAAAAACTGATTTATGCCCGCTTTTGAATATACCGCACTAAACGCCAAGGGTCAGGAAGAGACCGGCATTCTTGATGCAGACAACGCCCGCCAGGTGCGCCAGTTATTGCGGGATAGTAGCCTCACTCCGTTGCAAGTCACCCAGGTTGAAAAATCAGAAGGCGAAGGCAAACAAAAGATACAACGCGCGGGGCGGGTAAAAGCCGCAGATTTGGCGCTACTGACTCGGCAACTGGCAACCCTGGTTCAATCGGGTGCTCCTCTGGAAGAAGCACTTTCGACAACTGCCAAACAAACTGAAAAACGTAATATCAGGCATATACTCTCGGCGGTGCGCACGCGTGTCGTTGAAGGCTATTCCCTCGCGGATGGCTTAAAATCCTATCCTTCCGTTTTCCCTGATATGTATCGCGCCACCGTTGCCGCAGGTGAACAATCAGGGCATCTGGATGCGGTACTGGATCGTCTCGCCGACTACACTGAATCACGCCAGGAAACCCAGCAACGCATAGCAACCGCAATGTTTTATCCTGTGATACTAACTATTCTGTCTATCGCTATTGTAGCGGGCTTGCTGGCTTTTATTGTACCCAAGATTATTGCTGTCTTTGAAAATATGGATCAGGAATTGCCGGTTATGACACGCATGCTGGTAAAAGTGAGCGATTTTGTACGCGATTATGGTCTATATATTCTTGCGGTAGTGGTTGTTCTGTATATTATCTTTAAGCAGCTCACCAAAATTCCAAAATGGCGCTATAAATATCATAATTTTTTATTAAAAATACCACTTATAAAAAAAATGGTAAGAGGATTAAATACCGCGCGTTTTGCCAGAACGCTCAGTATACTTGCTTCCAGCGGTGTCCCCATACTGGATGCCATGTCGATTTCTGCGCAGGTCGTGCAAAACTTGCCAATGCGAAAAGCAGTTGAAAATGCAGCGGTCAAGGTTCGTGAAGGCATGACAATAAACCGTGCGCTGGATCAGTCAGGTTATTTTCCTCCGATGACAGTATATTTAATCGCCAGCGGTGAAAGTAGTGGCAAGCTGGATGAAATGCTGGAACGGGCAGCGGTTCAACAGGAACGTGAAACAGACGCGATGCTAACCAATATGCTGGGTATATTCGAGCCCATGCTAATCTTGATCATGGGTGGTGTTGTGCTGTTAATTGTGCTATCCATATTGCTTCCCATACTTAATTTGAACCAACTGGTGAAATAGATACCCTTAGAGTTCGGGTAATACTGTTTAATATTATTGTTTAATCAATCTAACCGGGAGAAAAGAATGAATTTATTATTTCGTAAATTTATCATGCTAATAGCTCTTACAGTCGCATTTAGTGGCACTGTTATGGCAAAAGCAAAAGAAGATTCAGACACCAAAGCCAAGCCAAAAAGTAGTATGTTTTCCAAAAAAACGGGTGACAAGAAAACAGCTACATCGAAAAAATCATCTACTAAAAAAACAAAAGGCAAAAAAGATACGCCTGCTGCAAACAAAGAACAATATAAAAATATTGTTGTCAATATCAACAAGGCAAGTGCCAGCGCCTTAAGTGCCTACCTCGTAAATATTGGTCCTGCGAGGGCAACAGCCATTGAAAAATACCGTGCCAAAAACGGCAAGTTCAAATCTATTGATGATCTGTTGAAAGTTGAAGGTATCGGTGAAAATATCTTAAAGGGCATCAAGAAAAATATTTCTTTAAACAGTGGCGAAACAACACCTCCCAAAGGCTATAAAATGGGAGATGTTAGTAAATCCACTGCATCAAAGAAAAAAACCAGCCAAAAAAAGAAAACAGGATCAAGCACGTCTTCCCGAAGCAAAAAATCTGATGAATCAACATCGGCTACTGACAAAAAATCAGCTTCAACATCCAAATCTGCTCAAAGCAAAAACAAGAAAAAGGACAGCGACTCTTCAGTATCTACAAAGAAGAAAGGCACAAGCAGTAGCAGTAAAGGCACAAGCAAATCAAAAAAGGCAACAGCCAAAACAGCCTCTAAAAAAGCAAAGAAAACAAGCAAATCCAAAAAAACAAAAGGAAACGCTTCTAAAAAGTAATTTCTTTTTATCGGTTTAAAACGACAGAATAGCCAGTTCTCAGTGATGAGACTGGCTATTTTTTTTGTGACAGGGTAATCTCGTAACCTCCACGAATAATCATAAACATAAAATTAATCGACATGAAGAATATATTAGTTACTGGTGGCGCGGGTTATATTGGCTCTCATACTTGCATAGAATTAATTGAAGCCGGATATACACCCATTGTTTTGGATAATCTTTGCAACAGTTCAACCATATCACTTGACAGGGTAAAGCAAATTACAGGCGAAGATATTACCTTTATCGAAGGTGATATTCGTGACCCGGAAATCCTCGATCAAGTCTTTAAGAAATATGATATTTATGCGGTAATCCACTTTGCCGGTCTTAAAGCGGTAGGTGAGTCGGTTGAAAAGCCGTTTATGTATTACGATAACAATATTGGGGGAAGTATCTGCCTGTTTAATGCAATGAACCGGAATAATGTCAAACGCATTATTTTCAGTTCATCAGCAACCGTTTATGGTGATCCGGAAACAGTTCCAATTAAAGAAGATTTTCCCGTCAGTGCGACAAACCCTTATGGTCGCTCAAAACTGCATATTGAAGAAATTTTAGGTGATATTTATGTCTCTGACAATCAGTGGAAAATCGCCTTATTGCGTTATTTTAACCCCGTAGGTGCTCACAAAAGCGGACTTATTGGAGAAGACCCCAATGACATACCGAATAACCTGATGCCCTATATTTCAGGCGTAGCGGTTGGGCGCTATGAAAAATTATCCGTATTTGGTGGCGACTACCCCACCCCGGACGGCACAGGTGTACGCGACTATATTCATGTGGTGGATCTTGCCAAAGGGCATGTAAAAGCCTTGCAAGCCTTTGAAAATAGCGAAGTTGAAAATCTCTTCAAGGTTAATCTGGGTACCGGAAAGGGTTACTCTGTTCTGGAAATGGTCAAGGCTTTTTCCGAAGCCTCCGGCAAGAATGTAGCCTATGAAATAGTCGAGCGTCGTCCTGGCGATATAGCCTGTTGTTATGCCGATCCTGCACTGGCAAAAGAAATGCTGGGCTGGAGCGCTGAATATGGCATTCAGGAAATGTGTGATGACACCTGGCGCTGGCAAAGTCAAAACCCGCAGGGCTACCAATAAAAATAACTGAATCTGTCCCTGCCAAAAATAAAAATAAACGAGAATAGAACATGAAAATATTTACTAGCATTGCTTTAACGCTACTCGCCTCTTTACTGACAGCCTGTACAGCTCAACAGACCCGCCCGCCAACTCCGGCAGAAACCGCTTTTGCGGCACGCACAGTGCAGGAGCTAAACAACACTCCAGGCACGCAGACGAGTCATGCAAATACACAAAGCAGAAGTTACCCTGTGGTCACCAATTCAGATCTGATCGCACCCCAGGACACCCTGGATGTCAATGTTTTTAAAGTGCCGGATCTTTCTGCCAAAAGCTTGAAAGTCGAATCAACAGGCAAAATATCACTGCCGTTAATTGGCTCTGTTCAGGTAAGCGGGCTAACAATTAGCCAGGCAGAACAAAAAATCAGGCAGCGCTTAAAAGAATATATGCAAGACCCCAAGGTTAGTATTACACGCACGGATAAAGCCATTGGCAAACGTGTCACCGTAGAAGGTGAAGTAAAAACACCCGGTGTCTTTCCGATCAAGGGAAATCTGAGCTTTTTACAGGCAATCGCCATGGCTCAAGGGTTATCTCCACTGGCTGATGCCAGGAATATCCTTTTTTATCGTGACGGCAAACAATATCAAATCAACCTTGGTCTGGTGAGAACCGGGCAAATTCCTGATCCGGTATTACGCGGCGACGACCGTATTGTCGTATTAAAAGACCCCGCCAAGGTCAGGGAAAAGAAAGTAATGGATTATTTGCCTGTGATAACCGCACCTTTATCGGTACTTCCCGGAATATAAACAGCAGTGCAGCATTTGGGTTTCATAACTTATTGTGCCACTATTTTGTCGGGTTACGCCGAGGCTAACCCGACAAGACCGTGGCACTTGCTGGATTGCGCTACACCAGGCAAATAGTTTACTCCGACTCCAATTATCTGATCAGTAGCGCAGAGAGACGCAGAGTTTATCGCAGAGAACCACGGAGTTATTTTTATAATCTTTGCGGTTCTCTGCGGATATCTCTGTGTTCCTCTGCGTAACGATAGATTTGAACTCCGAAACTTGAATTATAAAAATATATAAAAAAAGGGGGGATGGGTGGCAGAAGACAGAGGGACTCCTGGCATTACTTTTTTTCCAGAATCTCTGTTCTGCCTGTTGCCAGGGCATAGATTTCCTGCAAATCATCTTCGTTTATGTCCACAATAGAATCAATCTGGCTTAAGGCATATACAAAATCTTCGTGTTTTATGGGTGGATAAGCGTGTTTATGTAATGATTCAGGTTCTTCTTTTCTGGGCTTTTTTAAGGCGGCTGGATAATGTCTCCAGGAAAATAGCGCATTGAATAAAACAGCCACAACCAAGATTGTTACGGTATTAATTAAAACAGGTGTAATCACATAAAGATAACCCAGCTCATGAATCGCAGAACTGCCGATAACAGCAGCCAGAGCCGTGGCACCTCCGGGTGGATGAATACATTTGGCGTAATACATCGCACCAATGGCAAAACCAACACTGGCAGCAGCAGCTAAATGTATATCAGGGATAAACTGGTAGCAGGCAACCCCAATGACAGCCGAGATCAGGTGTCCGCCAAACACATTCCAAGGTTGCGAGAAGGGTACATTGGGTGCTGCAAACAATAAAACTGCCGAGGCACCCATTGAAGGAATAATATAAATTGCTTCAGCAACACCAAAAAATAGTTTGGTGACCAGAAAAATCGCATAGATGCCGACACACCCTCCCAGCAGAGAGACAAGTTTTTCAGCATGTGTGCTTTTTTGTTGGGTAACGCCTAGCAGCTGTAATATTTTTTGCATGGTTTTTATTTGCCTCGCTTATCTCTTATTATGAGATTCTCTTTATTGAGTGGATGATGGAGAGTAATCACTATTATGATTTACTGCAAACAGATATTCCATTTTTTGTATCAGATGATATACTCCCACGCTCAAATTATGGCACTGTGGTGAAATTGGTATACACGACGGATTCAAAATCCGTTGCCTTCGGGCGTGGCGGTTCGACTCCGCCCAGTGCTACCACCTTTTACTGTACTACTTGTGCATTCGTTGTGCATTCAGACACTTTTCTTTATTCTTCAATTCTGAAAGGCATCTCTCCGTCAAATCCAATATGAAACAGCTTAGTGATTATTATTACGATTTACCTGCTGAGCTGATTGCTCAGGAAGCACTGAAAGAACGCACAGCCAGCCGCCTCCTGTATCTGGATGCGAAACATAATCCCGCACTGATCCACGATAAACACTTTCCGGACATAGTGGATTTAATCCATAAAGAGGATTTGCTGGTTTTTAACAATACGCGCGTGATACCCGCGCGTCTGCACGGTAACAAAGCCAGCGGCGGTAAAGTTGAGGTAATGCTTGAGCGGGTGCTGGATGATCAGCAAATCGTGGCGCATATTCGCAGTAACAAATCCCCCAGAGCGGGTACACAACTCATACTTGAAGGCAAGCTCAAGGCAGAAGTGACCGGACGTCAGGGCAGGCTTTTTGAATTACGCTTTCAACACCAGCGCCCCATCCTTGAACTGCTGGAAGAATACGGGCATGTTCCACTGCCTCCCTATATTGAACGTGAGGATAGCGAAGATGACCGGCAACGCTATCAAACCGTATTTGCCAGAGAGCCAGGTGCAGTTGCAGCACCTACGGCTGGCTTGCACTTTAGCAATCAGCTTTTAGAGCAACTCAAACACAAAGGCGTTGCAATGACTCAAGTCACATTGCACGTCGGTGCCGGAACATTTTTACCAGTGAATGTTGAAAACCTGCAAGACCACATTATGCACGCCGAATGGCTTGAAGTGACACAGCAGGTTTGCGACGCGGTGAGCGCTTGCAAGGCTCGTGGCGGAAAAGTGATAGCAGTCGGCACAACCAGTGTCCGCAGCCTCGAGACAGCCGCAAAAGAAACAGGCAGCTTGCAAAGCTTTAGCGGAGATACGCGCCTGTTTATTACACCTGGTTATAGATTTAATGTGGTGGACGCCATGATTACAAACTTTCATCTGCCCGAGTCTACCCTGCTAATGCTGGTATCCGCTTTCTCAGGCTATGAAAATATCAGGGCAGCCTATGCTCATGCAATCAGGGAAAAATATCGTTTTTTCAGTTACGGTGATGCAATGTTTTTAAACCGGAACCAGGAAGCATAAGCATGATTTTTCATTTTTTATGCGTAATCAAAACTAAACTATGCATAACGGAAAAATAACCGGAAAATAAAAAAGCAGTTTTATGACTAAAACTGCTTCGAGTAGATGGTGCCGATGGCCGGAGTCGAACCGGCACTGCTTGCGCAACACGCCCCTCAAGCGTGCGTGTCTACCAATTTCACCACATCGGCAAATTTATTTTTACTTCGGTATATCACCTGGAGCGCCTGGGCTTGATGGCGCTGTGTTTTTTGCAGGTGCTGCTGGTGCAGAGGCAGACCCACCTGGAATATCGGCAGGTGCTTTAGCTGGTTCTGGCGTAGCAGGTTTTTCTGTGACAACTGTTGGTACAATTGATGCTTCATCCGTAATATTGTCAGGATGAGCAACAAGCCACGCTAAAAACAGTGAATTAGCAAAAAAGATACTAGCCAGGATCGTTGTCAATTTTGTCAGGAAGTTTCCTGACCCACGTGAACCAAAAACGGTACCTGATGCTCCACCACCAAAGGCAGCCCCTGCATCAGCCCCTTTTCCGTGTTGAATCAGAACCAGACCAATGATCCCGATTGCAACCATGATTTGAAGAATTAACAGTAAATTGTATAACATGAAAAATCCTGCCTCGCGGCTATTTATTAGTATAAGCAGTATTAGCTTTAAGCAGCCTTGCAGATCGCCAAAAAGTCTTCTGCTTTCAGGGATGCACCACCAATGAGACCGCCATCAATGTCAGGCATTGCAAATAACTCATTCGCATTAGCGCCATTAACGCTGCCACCGTAAAGAATTTGCACTTTATCCGCAACGTCTGCATTTAGTTTGGCGATTTTACCACGAATAAAGGCATGCACATCTTGTGCCTGTTGTGGCGAAGCTGTTTTACCTGTTCCGATTGCCCATACCGGTTCATAGGCAATAACCGCATCAGCAAGTGCCTCAACGCCCTCGAGGTCGATAATCGCATCAAGCTGGCGAGAAACAACGTCTTCTGTGATGCCTTCTTCACGCTCTTCAAGAAGCTCGCCAACACATAAAATGGGAGTTAAACCATGTTTTCTGGCAGCAGCAAACTTCTTTGCTGTGTCTTCGTCTTTTTCGCAAAATAGAGTGCGTCTTTCAGAGTGTCCAACAATGGCATACTGGCACTCGAAGTCCTTCAGCATGGATCCGGAAATCTCGCCAGTAAAAGCGCCCGAGTCATTTTCTGAAATGCTTTGCGAGCCATATCCTATAGCAGTTCCGGTTAAGATTTCCTGAACCAGAGGAATGTAAATATAGGGTGCACAAACGGCTACATCTGTTTTCGCTTCAGACATCCCTGCCAGGATACCATCGAGTAATTCCTGAATACTCTGTTTTGATCCATTAAGCTTCCAGTTACCTGCAACCAATATTCGACGCATAACAATCCCCTACTATTTTTTGAATCGCGGAAGATTAACCTCTGAACTACAAGAATGCAATTATTTTTTTGTTAATTTTTTTCGTTGAAAAACGAAATACAGGGATGACAGGCGTTTCCATGTTATTTCGGTAGCTTCAAAGAACAATAAGGGGATGATTGATGAGTTGCAGGGTTCACTCAATAAAAGGATTCAATAAACGAATACCACAAGATTCAAAATCTTTTGTATTGCGTGTCACCAGAGTTAAATCATGCACCGCCGCCGTTGCAGCAATTAATATATCAGCCCAGAAGGCTGTCCGAGAACTGGGATTGAAACGAAAATTTCAGAATTGTTATAAGGTGAGTTTATCAAGAGAGGCGAATAGCCACTCTATTTAACGAACTTGATAAGCTCAGATTATGATGATTGTGGGATTTGCAGTCAATTTCTAGTTCTCAGACAGGCTCCTAGCGTCGCTCAAAAAGGCGAAAGCCCTGATCCGCTGATATCTGCGTTGCTCGGCTTGTTAAAAGGGCTTGTCGCAAGATTCAGGCTCAGTCTTCTGTCTTCTGCTACCCATCCCCCCTGTTTTTCATATATTTTTGTAAAAAAAGTCTGTTTTTATAAATTCTGGAATTTTACCCCGTTATTATTGGAACTTTTATGTGTAAAAATTGGAATTAGATATTGTAAAAATTGGAATCTTATACTTTAATAGAGTTTATGATTAATCGACACATTAGCTCAAAGCTTGTTACTGCACTAAAAAGTTTCCGAATTATTCTGCTGAATGGTCCTCGTCAGGCAGGCAAAACCACACTTGTAAAAGCGCTATCCTCAAAATATGGCATGACTTACCTGACACTGGATGATCCTGAAAAACTCTCTTTAGCACGGCAAGACCCAAAAAACTTTCTACAGTTTTATGCAACAAAGCCATTGGTGATTGATGAAATTCAACTCGCTCCAGAGCTAATTCCATACATCAAAACACACGTCGATGAAAAAAATGAAAAAGGTCAATTTCTGCTCACAGGCTCTGCTGACTTTATGCGAATGCATGAAATTACCGAATCACTTGCAGGGAGAATGGTTCGCTATAAACTTTATCCCCTGTCACAAGCAGAAATTAACTCCAGCAAAAAAAATAGCATTGACCAGCTTTTCACGGAAGAAATAAGCACTTTAAAAAGCAATACAACGCTGGATGCTGTTTTTGACAGGATAATGGCAGGCGGTTATCCTGAAATTATCAATTACGAAAGATCACTCAGGGATGACTGGTTTGCCTCATATATCGAGTCCCGCATACAAAAAGACATACTGGAACTCAGGCATATATCACTTGCCAAACGACAATCTGTCAAACAGTTATTACAACTGTTAGCAACCTATGATGCACAGCTACTCAACTACAATACACTGGCAAAAAAATTACAAATTTCCAATAAAACCGTACTTGCCTACGTTGAATTGCTTGAGGCAATGTACATTATAAAAATCGTACCCTCATACCATGTAAACGCCTCATTGCGGGTTATCAAATCACCAAAAATCCACTTTATTGATACTGGTCTGGCAAGTTATTTACTGCATGTCGATAAAGAAAGCCTGTTTCTCCACAAAGACGGCAATTACGGCAGTTTAATCGAAAACTACGTTTATTCCGAGCTTCTAAAAGAAGCCAGCTACGCAGAAAACAGCGTAGACATATACCACTTTAGAGACCTGCGAAAAAAAGAAATTGATCTCGTACTGGAAAACCGTAATGGAAAAATTATAGGGGTTGAAGTAAAAGCCAAAGCCAGCATAAAACAAAGCGATCTGAAAGGCATGATAGAACTGGCAAGCCACTCAAAAGACCGCTTTGACAAGGGCATTTTATTTTACGGCGGCGATGAAATAATGCCGATTTCAGCAGGTGGATTTTTGTTTTATTGTGTGCCTTTGGGGTATTTGGGGTAACAAGACTATTTTCTGCCTTGTTCCAACAATAATACGACCAAACTATCAGAAAGCTCGCAGAGAACCACGGAGTTGTTTTTATAATCTCTGCGGAATACCTCTGTTCTCCTCTGCGTAACACAGACTACAAAAATATGTAAAAAAAGGGGGGGATGTGTATCAGAAGGCAGAGGACAGAAGACAGAGGATGTAGACTGCATACTACAACTCATATTCTCGGCTAGCCATGTTTGATAAGACTCCAGCTATCCTCTTGCTTGTCATGATAAATATGAATTTGTGAAAAGCTGGCACTGTCAACATTTAACCTGAAAAGGTTTTCTTCATGCATTCCCAGTACATGCATAAGTATCACGCGGATAACACCCGCATGTGTTACTAACAGTATTTTATCGCCCTTGTTTTTTTCTATGAGTGATTTTAAGGATTTTAGTACCCTGCCCTGAAACACATGAAAATCCTCTCCTCCAGGCGGAGTAATACGGGTAGGCGCCTGCCACCACGCTTTTAATTTATCACTCTCTTTTTTCATAATCTTGTCAGGCGATAATCCTTCCCAAAGACCAAAATCAATTTCCTGAAATGACTCATTAATATCAAGTGGAATATCATCTTCTTCTGCAATCAGCTCTGCAAATTCACGGCATCTTTGTAAAGGCGACGAAACGATCAAATCCCAGCCTTCCCTGTCTTTAAGCGCAGTCACCATTTGCTGCCAGCCCGAGTCGGTAAGCATGTCATCAGTGCTTCCACGATATACCGCATCACCCTCGACTGCCCCGTGACGTAATAAATCAATGCTTGTAATTAATGACATGTATGCTTCCAGCTAAGAAAAGTATTTTTGATTGTTTCTGCCTGAATCCACCAGGATTAATACTTGCAGACACAGCAGAATAATTAGTTTGGTTATTCGTAGGTAATGTCTACAATTTCATATTCACGCACACCAGCAGGAGCATTAACCGTGGCAACGTCTCCTTCTTCCTTGCCTATCAAGGCTCGCGCAATGGGAGAAGATACCGCAATCTTGTTTTGTTTTATGTCTGCCTCTACATCACCCACTATTTGATAGGTAACGGTCTCTTCTGTTTCCAGGTCTTCCAGTTCGACGGTTGCACCGAAAACAACCCGACCTTCAACATCCAGCGCTTCTACATCAATAATTTGAGCCGTAGATAAAACCGACTCAAGCTGTTGTATACGACCCTCGGTAAAACTTTGTTGTTCCCTTGCGGCGTGATATTCTGCATTTTCTTTCAAGTCACCGTGTTCCCTTGCGGTTGCTATTGCTTCAACAATTTGCGGTCGAGTGACTGTTTTTAACTCGTTAAGCTCTGCTTTTAAAAGCTCTGCGCCTTTTTTTGTAATGGGTACTCTATTCATTTTCTTATCCTTGATAACACCTTAAGAGCCTGCCCGGGAACAGCGAGTCGCCCTCACTCATATTCCCTGACAGACTCTAGTACTCCAGCAATATTTGGAGTACTAGCAGCGGTTAGTTTTTTTAATGCAAGTCCTGAAGTTTATAGACCTGCTCTTCTTCGGAGTGCATCATCGCCTGGCACAAAGCCCAGGCACCTGTAATCGTTG
>Ga0256832_1000899_pt1 | contig 19831 bp, 17 predicted proteins | sample 134614metaG_FD_190534 | JGI IMG/M metagenome (GOLD analysis project Ga0256832, IMG submission 190534) | Hydrothermal vent microbial communities from Lau Basin, Pacific Ocean - 134-614 | ecosystem: Environmental > Aquatic > Marine > Hydrothermal vents | place: Pacific Ocean: Lau Basin | collected...
TGTTAAAAGGAGAACAGGTTCCTTTAAAAGATTTTGAAAGGGCTGTTTTCTTTGAAGGCTGCCTTCCAATAGAAGAGATAGCCAGAAGAGGAAAAGAAACACTTTTATTTGGGCCTATGAAACCTGTCGGACTTACAGATCCAAGAACAGGAAAAAGACCATATGCCGTTGTCCAGCTACGAAAAGAGAACAAAGAAGGGACACTTCTTTCACTGGTAGGATTTCAGACAAAACTAAAATATCCAGAGCAGAAAAGAATATTCAGACTTATACCAGCATTAGAAAATGCCACATTTGTAAGACTTGGTTCCATTCATAGAAACACATTTATACAATCTCAAAAAGTTCTACTCCCAACACTCCAGCTTAAAAATAAACCAAACATACTTTTTGCAGGACAGATAACAGGAGTAGAAGGGTATTCAGCTTCATCGGCTACAGGAATACTTGCAGGTATAAATGTGGCAAGAATGTTGAAAGGCTTAGAGCCAGTAGTTCCACCTAAGACAACAATGTTAGGCGGATTGATAAACTACATCACAACACCAAAAGAAGAACTTCAGCCGATGAATCCAAACTTTGCCCTTTTACCAGATTTAGAAAAAAGAGTGAAAGGAAAAAGACAGAGAAAAGAAGCAAAGGCAAAAAGAGCTTTACAGGATATGGAAAAATTTATAAAAGAAAATTTAGCAGAGCCTGTAAAAACCTAACTTAGCTTTAAAGCAACTTTGACTGCTTCAATAAAGGAAGAATTATCTGCAATGCCTTTACCAGCTATATCAAAGCCTGTCCCGTGATCAGGTGATGTTCTTATAAAAGGCAGCCCGAAAGTTATATTAACTGCTTTTTTAAAACATAAAAGTTTTAAAGGTATAAGCCCCTGATCGTGATACATAGCAATATAAATATCAAACTCTTCATAACGGTTAAACGCAGTGTCTGCAGATAAAGGATCTGTTATGATTATTCCTTCTCCCCTGAGCTTCTCTACTGCAGGTTTAATGATCTCTATTTCTTCTGTTCCTATATTCCCGCCGTCCCCTGCGTGAGGATTCAGTCCTAATATTGCGATTTTTGGATTTTTTATCTTAAATTTGTGTTTCAGTTCACCATTGATCAACCTTGTTTTAGAAATTATTTTTTCTTTTGTGATATTTTCAGGAACATCTTTCAATGGAATATGTGTGGTAATCAGAGCAACCTTTAGTTTTTCACACATCAAAACCATTGAATATTCAGAACTATTTGAAATTTCTGCAAGATAGTCAGTATGTCCAGCATATTTGAATCCAGACATCATTATGTATTCTTTCGAAATTGGTAAAGTGATTAAAGCGTCAGCTTTTTTATCTAAAACATCTTTTACGGCATGTTCAAGATAAATAACAGAAGCCTTTCCTGTTCCTTTATCAGGTTTGCCTGCTTTAAAATCCTTATCATATAAATTTACCAGATAAATTCCTTTTTCATCAGCTTCATCAGGGCTTTTAATCTCTTTTATAGGGAAATCAATATTTAGATCCTTTGCAGTTTTTTCAATTATTTTTTTAGAACCGTAAATGATAGAAATATTTTCTTTTAGAAAATTTTTAGATTTGACAAGAATTTCAGGAGAAATACCAGATGGATCACCTAAAGAGATAGCTAATTTTTTCAAATTTTCCTCTTAGAAATTGTGGCGGAGAGGGAGGGATTCGAACCCTCGGAACGGGGTAACCCGTTCAACTCCTTAGCAGGGAGCCGCCTTCGACCACTCGGCCACCTCTCCTCAAATTGAGATTATATTATATATTAATTCATATTTTTTTCAAATCATTTATAATTTTCCTCTAAAAGCTCTTCAGAAGCATTTACTACATCATTTACGCTGATTTTTTCCATACATTCGTGTGTCCCGATAGGACATTCATGATGACCGTGAAGTCCACACGGACGGCAAGATAAACCTTTTATCTCAACAACTTTTCCATTTCTATATGGATAAAATCCGAAATCTGTAACAGTCGGCCCGAATATAGAAACAACAGGAATATTAAAAGCAACTGCCATATGAACAGGAGCAGAATCATTAGAAATGAGCAATTTTCCGTGTTTTATAACATCAAAGCTCTGCCTTAAATTGGTTTTTCCTACCAGATTAAGAACTTTGTTTTTATTTTTAGATAAAGATAAAACCTGATTTGTGTATTCTTCATCTTCTTTCCCACCGATTACAACAACTTTTTCACCTTTATCAGAAAAATAATCAATAACACCTGCAAATCCTTTTGCAGTCCATCTTTTTGTTTCCCATTTTGATCCAGGGGCAACCATTATGTAGTTTTTATCTTCTAAACCTAATGTTTTATAAAATTGATCTTCTTCTTGATCTAAAAACAGTTCAGGATTTTTAATAAGTTTTGATTCATCATACTCTTCCAATTTTGTTAATAATCTTAAATTTCTGTCAATTTCGTGTGTTCCATCAAATCTGTGCGGAACCGTATCTGTATAAAGAAATGAGAATCCTGCTTTATCAAATCCAATTCTTTTAGGAATACCTGCTAAAAAAAGTGAGTAAGAAGCTCTGTGGGAACGGTGAGGAGAAATAGCAATGTCATATTTTTTTCTGATTTTTTTTATCAGCTCTAAGTTTGACATTTTTTTCTTATCAAAAATAATTAGTTCATCAAGATAAGGATTGTTTTTAAAAACTTCTTTTCCAAAAGGTTTTGAAATGATAGCAAGATGTGAGTTAGGAAAAATATTTTTCACAGACGCCACCAAAGGAGTAGTTAATATCAGGTCTCCTAAAAATGCAGTCTGCCATATTAAAATTCTTTTTTTATCCAAATTTACCTCAATCAAAATTTTTCATAAATCTAAATCTATACTAAAAAAAAATCAACCGTCCACATTATCTTTTTCAACACATTCTATAAATTTTTCTGAAATATCTGGTATAGCTGCTCTGATTCTAACCCAAGCAGATAACATTGGAATACCGATAGGATCTTCTGCAAAATCTTTTTGAGCCAGTCTCAATGCCTCTACAAATGCCTCTACAGCTTCAATCTCTTTATGTCTGTCATATTCAAGTCCGTTTAAAAGTGATAGAGCATTATACTTTTCGATTGCTATTCTTGCTTCTTGAAGATAGGTAGTTAGAAGTGTTCTAAAGAATGAGTCAGACATTACTATTCCGTCCTGACTCATAACTCTAAATAAAGCTTTTGATATATCTGCAGCCATTTTAATGAGTCCTTCATTTGGTCTGCCTTTTTTCAGTGTTTGGTGTTTATGTTCGTAGCTTTCCATAAGCTCAGACTGGCATATTCTGTTAACGGATGTATTTTGATAAACCTCACTTAGAAGGGATACTTCAAGTCCCCATGTTGGTGAAATTCTTATCCCCCTTGCCAGACTTCTTATAAATGCGAACTCTCCTGAAAGTGCATACCTGAAACTGTCTAAATATTCTAAAAATTCCAGATTACCTAATATCTTTTTCAATGCTCTGATCATCGGTGTATAGAAAAGCCTTGTGACTCTGCCGTAAAGCTTATTTGTAACCCTTGCATAGTATCCTTTACTGAATTCAAAATCTAAAGCAGGATGAACCACAGGATATACAAGTCTTGCCAGAAGTTCTCTTTTGTAATTTACAATATCGCAGTCGTGTAAAGCTATCGCATAGGCATTTGTATCTGCCAGAATGTAACCTAATGTCATCCAGACAGAACGACCCTTTCCAGGAATATCAACCCAGAACCCTTTTTCCTTTAACTCTTGATACAGTGTTTGTATTCTGGGGCCATCGTGCCACACGATCCGAACTTCAGTTGGAAGTTCAGACATAAACTCTTTTGCTTTTTTAAACTGCTGTTCATCTGCTCTATCCAGAGACAAAACGATTTTATACAGATATTTAACCTTTTTAAGTTCTTCGATAATTTTAGGCATGGCAGGCCCTTCAAACTCAGAATAAAGGGCTGGAAGTAAAAGAACTATTTTTCTGTTTCTTTTGGAGAATTTTTCCAATTCTGCTTCTATTTCTTCAATATCTCTGTCTTTTAGTTTTTGTAAAGTTGTTATAATCCCATTTTGAAAAAAATCTGCCATTTTCGTCCTCTCACCATATTTTTATTAAATAATCTTTCATATCTTCAAACATTTGAGCCTGCTTCTCATAATACTCTTCGGCTTCTTCTTCTGTTTTATCTCTTAGTTCATTTACTAAAGAAGCTACCTTCAGATTATAGAGAGGAATCATTGTATCTAAAAGTTTAAATCTCTGTCTTGGTGTTGTATGGAAAGCATCTGCGTATCTATATACTATCCTTACCCACGTGTCCAACGGAACGATAATTTTATCTTTTTCTTCTGTCATAAACAACTTTTGTATAAGTTTGAAATCTTTTTCCTCTAAAATATTTTTCCATACACCTGCAAAATTATTGTAACCTATTCTAAAATAATCTATTAAAGAATCCTGATCTATTTCAAAAGGTTTTGGTTCAGCACCTATATCTTCTCCCATAATAGGAACTGGCTCAGAACCTTTTATTTTTTTCCAGTAATCCTCGTGCTGCTCCATAAGATTAAATATTGTTCCTACAACTTCTCTAAACATTCCGCTCAGATCTCTTGCAGGATCTTTTTCATTATGGATTTTTGCTCCTAATCGTGCCTGACAAAGGTTACAGCCACAGATTATTGCAGTTGTTGTCATCCATATATCTATCCCGAATTTTGCAACCTCTGTTTCCCACACGTCTTGATCAAGATAATGTTTTATCAATTCTAAAGAAAGTCCAAAATCTCCACCGATGGGCTGTCTTATTCTTTTTCCATATAAAGCTCTTGTTAGATTGTAAGCAATGGTATTTGTTATGGTTCCGTCGTATTTATATCTTTTATAGTACGGTGCAACAAAGTCATAACCTTCAAATATTGGGTCTAAAACATTTTTTACCCATTCTGGCGTTATTGATTTAAGGTCAGAATCGAACACTGCAGCTGCTTTAACCTTTAAAAATTCTGCTACTTCGAAAACTGCCCTTAAAGCAGAACCTTTTCCTGGGATACCACGATATACAGCCACAATTTTTTCTATGTTATATTCGCTGATATCAACAGATTGAGCAATTTCCCTAGTGTCATCTGTTGAGCAACCTTCTGATATGAATATAACAGATTTATAATCATGAAAATATTTATCTAAACCTTTAGCTACAGTTTCGATTACGTGGGCTATGGTGTTTTCACTAAAATATGTGGGAATACCGATAACGATGTCGGCTTCGGCTAACATCTCAATCTTTCTTCTTGTTTCATCTCTTAATGCAGTCGCAAATCTTCTTTTAGGAATTACTAAAACCATTTCATCCTCCAACTAAGAGTATAATGACATCCATAACATTTGTTCCTGTTTTGCCTGTGATTATCAGATCGCCTGTTTTTTTGAAAAAGTGGTATGAATCGTTATTTTTCAAGTACTGATTTATATCTAATCCTAACCCTTTTGATTTTAAGTATGATTCATAATCAACCACAGCACCTGCAGCATCTGAATTTCCATCTATCCCATCTGTTCCGCCGCTTAACAAAATGATATTTTTGGTCTCTTTAATTTCATTAAGACCTGCCAGACATAGTTCCTGATTTCTCCCACCTTTTCCGTTTCCTACCACATTGACTGTTGTTTCTCCACCAAAAAGAAAACAAGCAGGAGGTTTTTCTGGGTTATTTGAGGATAAACTCTCTTTTCCGATGGACACAATGGCTTTTGCAACTTCCCTTGCTTCACCTTTTATCTGTGAAGTTAGTATGTGTGTTTTAAAGCCTGAGTTTTGTGCCTCTTCTTGTATTCTTTTTAACGCTTTTAGGTTATTTCCAATTATAAAATGCTTTATTTTCGGATTTGGACTTTTAGGGGTATCAGGTATTTTTCCTTCTAAGCCATCTTTCAGCACTTTTTTAACATTTTCAGGTAGTTTATCAAAAAGATTGTACTTTTCTAAAATTTTAAAAACGTCCTGATATGTTGTCCTGTCAAAATATAAAGGAGCAGAGCCTATCGTCTCAAGGTCATCACCTACCACATCAGAGATTACAAGTACCATCCCTGATGCTTTTGTGGAAGTTCCTAATCTTCCACCTTTTATGAGGGATATATGTTTTCTTACTGCATTAATATCTTCGATTGGGACGCTGTGTTCCAGCAAAATTTTTGTGGTTTTTTGTAAATCTTCTAATGTTATAGGAGGAATTGGTTTTTCAATAAGGGCAGAACTTCCTCCAGAAAGAAGATATATAAAAAAGTCATTTTCAGAAAGGGAAGACATCTTTTCTAAAAGGGCTTCACCTGCTTTTAAACTTTTTTCATCAGGAACTGGATGTGAACCTTCCATCACTTCTATTTTTCTTAAGTTTTCTGTGTAGTTACAAACAACAAGACCGTCTTTTATATGATTGAAAAGGAGATTCTCTACTGCTTTCGCCATTTCAACGGATGCTTTTCCGCTACCGAACACATACAGATTTTCGAAATTTTTTAGATTTATGAACTGTTTTTTTATTTTTAAAACAGAATCTTGAATAGAGACAGATTCATTAATAAGATTTGATGGTAAAACTGCTTCTATACCTTTAAGAAAAAGCTCTTTAGCAAAATCTTTAAGATTCATTTTTATAATCCTGATGTTAAATTAACTATTATGATAAACGCTATTTTTATTACAATCAAATTTTGTTTATATATTACAAAATAAATGATTAGAGGTGATTGTGATGAACTATAAAAAGTTTAGAGATTTAAAACTTTCTGAAATAGGAATAGGAACATATTTAGGTAATATTGATCAAGAAACAGATCAAGGATATTACCAGACGATAAAGAAAGGAGTAGAGCTCGGAATAAATATAGTTGACACGGCTATCAACTATAGGAATATGAGAAGTGAAAAAGTAATAGGAAAAGTTCTATCTGAGATAGAAAGGGATAAAGTAGTCGTTTCTACTAAAGGTGGATATCTAACTTCAGATGTGGACTATAAAGGTGATCCTAACCAGTGGATAAGAGAAGAGCTTATAGAAACGGGTATACTGAATCCGAAAGATATGACAGCATATGGAAATGTCTTGACGCCTCAGTATATAGATTGGGCGTTTAATAAGAGTTTGTCTAATTTGAACACAGATAATATAGATGTTTATTTTCTTCATAATCCTGAAGACCAGCTTACAAAATTCAGCAGGGAAGAATTTTATAAAAAATTAAGAACAGTTTTCAGACTGTTGGAAGGAAAGGTTCAGGAAGGAAAACTCAAATATTACGGACTTGCAACATGGAGCGGTTTTCGTGTTCCACCTGAACATCAGCAATATCTGAACCTTTCAGAGATTTCCCAGATAGCCGAAGAGGTTGGAGGAGAAGAACATCATTTTAGATTTATTCAACTTCCTTATAACCTTGGAATGTTAGAAGCTTTTAAGCTGAAAAATCAAAATGTTGACGGCTGGCCAATGTCGACATTAGAAGCTGCACAAAAATTAGGAATTTATACATACATAAGTGCCACTTTATTTCAGGGTAGGGTTATAAGACCAACACCACCACAGATCAAGCAGCTTTTTAAAGTAGAGAAAGATGTTCATGTCCCTATTCAGTTTGTAAGAAGCACTCCAGGGGTAGGAACTGCACTTATCGGAATGAGTAAACCAGAACATCTAATTGAAAATATAGAAATAGAAAATTATCCTTATTTAACGAAAGAAGAATTACTGAATATTATTGAACCACCACAAAAAGGATAGATGTCTTGGAAAGAATTTCATTGGTATTAGGTAGTGGAGGAGCCAGAGGATATGCTCATATTGGTGTGATAGAGTATCTTGAGAGTAATAACTTCAAGATAGAGGCTGTCTCTGGCTCTTCTATGGGAGCCCTTGTAGGTGGATTATACTGTGCAGGAAAGTTGGAAGAGTATAAAGAATGGGTTTTAGGACTTGATTTGTTCGATGTGATTGAGTTGATGGATTTTACAGTCGGTGGAAAAAGCTTGATAAAGGGAGATAAAGTTTTTAATAAAATTCATCAAATGATAGGTGATATTAAAATTGAAGATCTACCTATTTCTTTTACAGCAGTTGCCACAGATTTAAAAAGGCAAAAAGAGGTATGGATTCAAAAGGGTAGGTTAATTGATGCCATCAGAGCATCTTCAGCTCTTCCTGGAATTTTTCCACCTGTGGAGATTAACGGAAGGGAACTGATAGATGGTGGTGTGCTTAATCCTGTTCCTATCGCACCTATCATGTCTATTTTTTCTGAAAAAGTTATTGCTGTAAATGTGGATGCAAATATTCCTTTTAAAGAGAAAATAGAAATTCCTGAAAGTATTCTTGAAAAACAGGGAAAAATTGCAAGATACTTTTTAGAATTTGCAGATAAGTTCTCTGATTTTTTATCAAGGGATAAAGAAGGTTCTTCATTTTTTGATATTCTTTTATCTACAATAGATATAATGCAGTTTTCAATATCAAATTTTAAAATATCTGGGTATCCTCCTGATATTTTAATCAATATCTCTAAAGATGCCTGTAAAACACTTGAGTTTTACAAAGCTTATCAGATGATACAGTTAGGGAAAATTGTTGCAGCAAGGGAACTGTCTAAAATAGATATGTGAGGCAGGTTATTTTTCTCTTGAGTTAACAAGAAAATTATATTAAACTATTTACTTGCAATTTTTATACTGGAGGAGAAATAATGCACGCATTAATTAGAGAAATCGAACAAGCTTATATGCCTGATGAGAAAAAAATACCAGAATTTAAAGCAGGAGATACAGTAAAAGTTCACGTTAAGGTTAAAGAAGGAAATAAAGAAAGAGTTCAGATTTTTGAAGGATTAGTTATTGCCATAAAAGGAAGTGGAACAGGAAAAACATTCACAGTAAGAAAGGTTTCTTACGGTGTCGGAATGGAAAGAACTTTCCCATATGCATGCCCTTCAATAGAAAAAGTTGAAGTTTCTAAACGTGGTAAAGTTAGAAGAGCTAAACTCTACTACATCAGAGAAAGAAAAGGTAAAGCAGCTAAAATTAAAGAAATTAAAGAATGGGAACTCAAGAAAAAAGAGAAAGAGAGAGAAGCTCAAAAAAATTCATAATTTAATGAACGAAATTGAGAAATCATTATTTAATCAAGGTCATAAAAGAATTGTAGGTATCGATGAAGCAGGCAGAGGGCCTTTAGCAGGCCCTGTTGTTGCTGCTGCCGTGATTTTCCCTGAAAATCAAGAACCATTCATCTTTAAGGATTCAAAAAAACTCACAGAGAAACAACGATTACAACTTTTTGAAGAAATTAAAGAAAAAGCTGTATCTGTAGGTATAGGTATAGTTGATAACAAGGTTATCGATAAAATAAACATTTATAATGCCACTAAATTAGCTATGGAAAGAGCATTAAAAAATCTAAAAGAGCCATATGATTATATAATCACCGATTATGTAAAGTTTGAGCCTTATCCTTACATCTCTTTAAAAAAAGCAGATGAGAAAAGCCATACGGTAGCCGCTGCCAGCATAATAGCTAAAGTTTATAGAGATGAGATAATGAAAATTTATTCTAAAGTTTATCCACAGTTTTCCTTTCATAAACATAAAGGTTATCCAACTAAGCAACACATAGAAGAAATAAAAAAATACGGGATAACGGATATACACAGACGATCTTTCAGGCTGGAATATTGAATAGAAGAGAAATAGGAAAAGAAAAAGAGAAGGTAGCAGAGGAGTTCCTAAAAAAGAACGGGTATGAAATCATTGGTAAAAATTTTTCCACAAAGTTCGGAGAAATTGACCTGATTGCTAAAAAAGACGATCTGATTGTTTTTGTGGAAGTGAGAAGCAAAAGCTACTCTTATTTTGGTAAGCCTTTTGAAACAATAGATAGAAAAAAGATAAAAAAGATTGTAAAAACTGCTCAGATTTTTATTCAAAAAAATAGACTACAAAACTACAACATCAGATTTGATGTTATTTCTGTGGAAAATAATAAAGTGGAGCATATCCCATCTGCATTTGATCTGGATTTTATATAGCAGCACCTTTTAATACATCTTCACAATTACAGTCAAAATGTTCAGGAACTTTCTGTATAAAATCTAAAACAACCTGCTGAATATCTTTATTCTTTTTTGTCATCATCTCTATAACTTCATCAGATGTAAGTCTTTCTTTTGATATCCCTGCTGCAAGATTTGTAACAATACTTATTGCCGAAAAATGCATTGCAATTTCCCTTGCCAAAACGATTTCAGGGACAAGAGTCATACCGACAATATCTGCACCTAATCTGGATAACATTTTTATTTCTGCTGCTGTTTCAAGCCTCGGCCCTTCTGTCGCTGCATATGTTCCGTTTTGATGGTATCTGAAATTTTTTTCTTCACAAATAGAAGCTAATGTCTTTGTCATTATCGGGCAAAAAGGTTCTGTCACATCTATATGAACAACTCTTTCATTTTTCATATACTCATTAACTAAATCATCTCTGTTATCAGTTTCATCAACAATTGTATAAATTCCTTCATAAAATGTTACAGGTCTAACTTTTGTAAAATCCAGAAACTGATCAGATATAACAAAATCACCAGGTTTGAGAAGAGGATTTATTCCACCGACTGCACTGATTGAAAGGATTTTATGAACACCTAATTTCCTAAATCCCCATATATTTGCCCTGTAATTTATGAGATGTGGAGGGAATTTATGACCTTTCCCGTGACGTGGAAGGAATACGGCTCTTTTTCCGTTATATTCTGCAACTATATATCTATCAGAAGGTTCACCAAACGGTGTTCTGACTTCAACTTCATCTATTATATTGATTTCGTCAACATTGTATAATCCGCTTCCACCGATTATTCCTATCATTAAAATCCTCGCAATTTTTTAGATTATTGTATCAGTTGTCTGCAGGGAAATCATCAATATCTATACCTAAGTTTTCTAAAATCAGGTCAGGCACATACTCATCAGGTTCAAAATTTTCTAAAGCTTCTAAATAAATCTCTTTCACAACACCTGATTCGTTTTCTTTTAGATAAGCTTTCAACTGTTTTACCTTAATAGTTTTATTTTTTTTATTAAGCATTTTTTAACCTCTCTAAATCATAAATTTTATTTTTTCAGCAGTATAAAATATAAATATGGAAACAAGACTAAATAAATATATTGCACAAACAGGTTTATGTTCAAGAAGAAAAGCTGATGAACTTATCAAACAAGGTAAGATCAAGGTAAATGATAAAGTTGTCAAAGATTTAGGATACAAAATAAATCCCAAAAAAGACAAAGTTTTTTATCAAGGTAAAGAGCTAAAACCTGAAAAAAAAGAAGTTTTTATCAAACTATATAAACCGCGGGGGTATCTATCTGAACTCGGCAAAGATAAATTCGGAAGAAAAACATTAACAGATCTTTTTAAAGAATTAGGAATAAAAGAAAAAGTCTATCCTGTCGGAAGACTAGACTATGATAGCGAAGGTCTTTTACTTCTTACAAATGCTGGGGATTATGCATATAAAATTTCCCATCCAAAGTTTAAAGTTCCTAAGACGTACCTTGTGGAAGTGGAAGGTAATGTGAATTTGGAAACGTTTAACAAAATGAAAAAAGGGATAATGCTTGAAGATGGATTCCTGAAACCTGACGATCTGAAAATTATAAAAAAGAAAAAAAACAAAACATTACTTGAAATAACAATACATAGTGGAAAAAAGAGAGTGATCAGACGGTTTATGAAAGCGTTTGGACATCCAGTGATAAGACTGATAAGGCAAAGAATCGGAAATATAAAATTAGATGATCTTAATAAAGATACGAAATGGAAATATATAGACAAGAAAACTATTCAGGAGATGATAAAAAGGTATGACAAGAGAAATTATTTTAAGTAACGGAAGTATGTTTATCAATTTTGATAAACATCTGAATATGAGAGATTTTTATTTTCCGTATGTTGGTTTATATAACCATTTAAACGGAAATGCCAACGGAATAGGAATATGGGTAGATGATAAATTTAGCTGGTTAAACGACAGTTGGGACATCAGTTTTAAATATGTGAAGAAGACGTTGATTTCGGACATCAAGGCTGTAAATAAAGATTTAGGAATAGAACTTCATATAAATGATTCCATTCACAAGTACAAAACGATTTTTATGAGGAAAATAAAAGTAAAAAATTTAAATCCAGAAAAAGTAAATGTGAGGATTTATTTTTACCATAACTTTAATCTAAATGAGTCAGAAATAGGGAATACTGCATATTGCCACCCGAAACTAAAAGGGATTATTCATTACAAAGGCCCTACATATCTATTTATGTCTGGCTTTGTAAAAGATGAAGAATGTGATTTTGACTACACGATTTCAAAAAGAACACATGACTACGGAAGCTGGAAACAGATAGAACAGGGACATTTAGAAAAAGTTCCTATTATGCAGGGGGAGATTGATAGTGCATTTGGATTGAAAACAGAAGTAGAAGATGAAAAAGAGATGTTTTATTACATAATTGCAGGAAGAGATTTTGATGAGATTAATCAAATCAAGATAAAAGTTGATAATGACACGATTCCTCATCTAATAGAAGAAACGCAGAGTTTCTGGAGGGCATGGATTCAGGAAAAAGACGGTCTTCATCCTTCCATTTCACCTGAAATCAAATCACTTTATTACAGAAGTCTTCTTGTTGTAAGATCCCACATTGATAATCACGGAGCAATAATTGCTGCAAATGATACAAGTATATTTAAATTTAATAAAGATCATTACAGTTATATGTGGCCTCGGGATGGTGCTTTTACATCAATTGCCCTTGATAGAGCTGGTTATTCAAATATAACAAAGAAATTTTTTACGTTCTGTGCAGAACATATAACAGAAGAAGGTTTTATGCTTCATAAATATTCCCCAGATGGAACTGCAGGTTCGTCATGGCATCCCTGGTGTGATGGAAAAGGTAACTATCAGCTTCCTATACAGGAAGATGAAACTGCTTTAGTGGTTCATGCGATTTATGAACATTACAAAGCAACAAGGGATATTGAATTTATCGATAAACTTTATAACAGATTTGTTAGACCTGCAGCAAATTTTATGGTTACCTATAGAGATTATGAAACAAAACTCCCTCTTGAAAGTTATGATCTGTGGGAAGAAAGAAGAGGTGTTCTTACTTACACCTGCTCGACCGTTTATGCAGGACTTTTAGCAGCTTCTTATATTGCAGATCTTACAGGAAATCACGAGGAAGCAATTATATACAAGAATGCCTCCATCGAAGTTCGGGAAGGAATAATAAAATATCTATACGATGAGGAACATCAACGATTTGTAAGAATGTTTGTTAGAGATGAACATGGAAATTTAAAAAAAGATTTGACTGTAGAAAGCAGTCTTTCTGCTGTTTTTGAGATGGGAGTGCTGCCAGCTGATGATGAAAGAGTAGTAAATACTATGAACGCTATCAAGGAACGGTTATGGGTTGATTCTGAAGTAGGAGGAATTGCAAGATATGAAGGAGATTATTACCACAGAGTTGACGAAAATCTTCCAGGAAATCCATGGATAATAACGACTTTATGGCTGGCAAACTGGTATATTGAAATTGAGGATTTAGAAAATGCAGAAAAGCTTATTAAATGGGTTTTAGAAAGAAGAACACAGGCAGGACTTCTGGCAGAACAGTTTGATCCACATACAGGAGAACCTCTTTCTGTTTGTCCTTTAACGTGGTCACATTCTTCATTTTGTTATACTATTCAAAAACTGAATCAAAAACTTTTTAAGATTCATAGAGATATTACGAAAACAATATAATATATTTAATTTTGGAGGGTAGTATGACATCAACCTTAATAGCAATACTTTTGATTTTATTGATTGCACGTATTAATCAAAAATTATTTCAGATTCCTGTAACGCTTTCACTTATAGCTCTGGCTTATATTGTTTATCATCTTTTCCCAGATGTTCTCCATCTTGAAGAACATATGTTTGATGAAACATTACTATTACTTCTTCCGATAATTCTTCTCCCAGATATTCTTCATCTAAAAGTTGAAGATCTGAAAAAATACTGGAAAGAAATAACTTATCTTGCATTAATAGCCGTAGGGATTTCTATTGCCATAGGTACATTTATAACTCCCTATCTTTTACCTGAATATAGATTTACTCTTGGTATGCTTGTGGCATTGTATGCGATGATAATGGCTACTGATGCCATTACAGTTACAAGTATATTCGGGAAATTTAAATTACCTCATCGATTAAAACTTTTTGCTGAAGGTGAGAGTTTATTTAACGATGCAACAGGTTTAATAGCTTACTATTTTGTAGGAGTTCCTTTGTTATTAGGTAAAGATGTTACACCTTTTGGTATTACCTTGAGCCTTATTGAAGTCTTTGTTTTTTCTACTCTCATTGGTGTGATTATCGGATTTATAGGTTATTACATTCTTAAATTCCTGGAAGATCCAATTGATGAGTTCATAATAATGTATGTTGTAGCATTGACTGCCTTTTTAGCTGCTGAGCATTTCCACATGGCAGGTATCCTTTCTATTATCTTTTCTGTTTTAACATTCAGTTATTTTATTGATAGAGATTTTGAAAAATGGGAACAGAAAATTGAAGAAGAACATGAAAAAGAATTTAAAAAGACACCTAAACGTCTTCACGAAATATTACTTGAAAAGTTAGATTTTAACTATGCTACCACAAAAGAAAGATATGAACAGAACAAAGAACTTTCCTTAATTGTTGGACATTTTGCAAACGCATTTCTGTTTATATCAATGGCAATTTTAGTTAAACCAGAGGTTCTATTGGAATACTGGAAAGAGATTTTGGTAGTTTTCTTGATCATAACAGTAGTTCGTGCGATGATGTCTTTCAGCTTTGTTGGTCTGTTTAAATACCCTGCCAGATGGGGAACTGCCTTGACTTTGGCAGGAACAAGAGGGGGTCTTTCTATAATCATGGTTCATACACTTCCACATGATTTTATATACAGAGAAATGTTTGAAGCTATTGTGGTTGGTGTTGTAGTCCTTACTACTTTCATTTATACAATTATTCTTCTTATCTTTTTAAGGGTCAAAAAAGAAGAATTTGCCAGAGATATGGAAGAAGAGGAAAAGTTATTAAGTCATTAAAACATTGCCTATAGAGTAGCTCTATAGGCAATTGAAGTCTATTCTTTTTGTAAAAAAGTTTGCATTATTATTTTTATTATCTTATATTTAAATAAAAATAGTTTTATAATTAGTATACATAATTTTATAATTAGTATACATAATATAGTTTAAATAATTAATTAATATTGGGGGATTATCCTATAAGACACACTTTTTAGAAAAAGGGAGTACTCTGTTTTAATTTGGGTTTTGAGATGAAAAATATTAATAAATCTGATGATTTAAAAATAAAAAAAACAAAAACGATAAAAGAAGATTATCTAATTGAACTATTAGATATTTTATATGAGAAACAGATTCTAAAGAAAAAATGGAGAAAATTTAAAAAAGTACTCAAAAATATATTAGATGCTGATAACATTTATATTGATATTTATCCTAGCAATAAGCATTTAAAACTTTTTTCTAAATCTAAAAATATTAGTATTTCTAGTATTGATAATATAAAAATTATTAAGCAAAATGAAAAGATAACTCTCGTTTTGCTTTTGGATTTATTAAATGAAAAATTTCAAATAGTTATAGAAAATCCTAAAACGTTAACTAAATCTGATTTGATTTTACTAAAAAAAATACAGACTATATTAAGGCTACATGTAAAAGATGAGAAAGATCGTCGGGAAATTTTGGAGCATCTTTACATAGATCCATTAACTGGGTTATATAATCGATATTTTTTAAATACAGTAATACCAATAGAAATAGAAAAAGTAAAAAGATATAAACAGAATCTTGGGATAATATTTATAGATATAGATAATTTTAAAGAAATTAATGATAAATATGGTCATTTAATTGGTGACAAGGTATTATCAATGATCGGTAAATTAATTCGCAAAAGTATTAGGAAAACAGATATTCCCATCAGAGTGGGAGGTGATGAAATTCTTATTATCTTACCATTTACATCTAAAGAACAAGCCATATTTATTGCAACTAAATTAAAAAATTTAATAGAAAAAAATAAATTTAAATTTGATGATACAGAAATTTCTTTAACAATATCTTCTGGTGTATCCGAAATTTCTCGAGATATGTCATTTTTAGATGTAATAGAAAAAGTGGATAAGGCTCTTTTGAAAGCAAAAAAAGAAGGGAAAAATAGAATCGTTATTGTTTAACGATCCTATTTAAGAGTATTATTTTGATGTTTCTATTTTTCCGATACCATATTTTTCAATCAATTTATAAACTTTAGGGCGGCTTACTTTTAAAAGTGCTGCCATTTTTGTAATGTTACCGTGTGCGATAACAAATGCTTTTCTGATTAACTCTTTTTCTAAATTTTCAATATGTTTGTTTAAATCTAGAATACCTTCTTTTAGCTCTGAGGCTTCAATATTTTCAACTTTAATATTTAGATCATTTACATCTATGTATTCTTTATCAGTTAAAACACAGGCTCTTCTTATCACATTTATTAACTCTCTGATATTTCCGGGCCATGTGTAATTTCTTATAAGTTCAAGAGCATCATCAGAAAAATCTATGATATTTTTTCCAAGCTCTCTAGAATATTTTTTAAGGAAATATTTTGCCAGTACAACTTTATCTTCTCCACGCTCTCTAAGAGGTGGTAGTTTAATCATCAATGTGCTTAGTCTATAATAAAGGTCATTTCTAAATTTACCTTCTTTAACTGCTTGTTCAAGATCTACATTAGTTGCAGATATAATTCTCACATCTACTTTTATTGTTTTGTTTCCGCCTAATCTTTCAAATGTTAAATCATTTAAAAATCTAAGAAGTTTAGCCTGAAGTCCGTAAGGCATATCTCCAATTTCATCTAAGAACAATGTTCCACCGTTTGCGTATTCAATCCGACCTATTTTTCTTCTATCTGCTCCTGTAAAAGCTCCTTTTTCATAACCGAAAAGTTCTGCTTCTAACAGATCAGCAGGTATTGCTGCACAGTTTACAACAACAAATGGTTTATCAGCTCTATTACTTCTTTCATGTATAGCTTTCGCTGTAAGTTCTTTCCCTGTACCTGTTTCTCCTAAAATGAGTACTGGATAATCTGTAGCTGCATATTTTCTGATTAAGTTAAATACATTACGCATTTTTTCATCGGTACCAACCATTTCTATATCTTCTTCAACGCAGAGTTTAGCATAATCCTTTTCACCTTCAACTAATTTGGAGATAAATGTTCCTAATTTTAAATCCTGCATAATTTTGACAATTTCTTTTTTAGAAAAGTTAAGGTACATTCCACATCTTGGGCAGGTTTCTACAAAATGATCTAATTTATTTCTACAATATGGACAGTATCCTGTTTCGAATATTTTTTTAGTTAAAAAACTACCTACTGTTTCAGCAATAACTTCTGGATCTTCTTTAAAACCAATTACAATTTCATTTTTATTCTCTCTTTTTATAGTTCCACGAAGAGATACTTTATTTGAAAGTTGTAAGGTGGTAACTAAATCGATATCCTTTTTTATATTATCAATACTATCTTTTTCTACTTTTAATCCAAATAAAGATAGATCTATTGCTTTTGTTTCGACAGCAAATCCATCCATTTCCAAAATCACAGGTTCTTTATACTCAATTCTCGGAGAAATTCTCATAAATTAATCTCCTCCCCAATTATTAACTTATTTAAAATTAACAAAAATTTTACAATTTATCAAATTTTTGTAAAAAATTGTAAATAGAGACATTAACTGACTATTTTATACTGTTTATTCTGTATAGTGTTTACTATTTTTTCTACCATCTGTTCTGGAAGTAAACCGAGATCTTTTTCAAGGAGCTCGACCTTCCCGTGTTCTATAAATTTATCTGGAATACCAAATCTTATTAATGTGTTTGTATATTGATTATCCACCATAAATTCTGCAACGGCACTTCCAAAACCACCGTTAAGAGAACCATCTTCCATGGTTATTATATACTTATGAGAGGATAAAATCTCCCTTAACATTTTCTCATCCATAGGTTTTATAAATCTTGCGTTTATAACTGTCGGGCTAAAACCTCTATTTTTAAGTTCTTTTTTCACTTCTAATGCCCTTTGAACATATCTGCCTACACCTAATATGGCTATATCCCTTCCTTCTATAAGCTTTTCCCAACTTCCTATCTTTATTTTTTCAAAATCTTTTATTTCTACTCCTAAAGCATTTCCTCGTGGGTATCTGACTGCAAAAGGTTTTCCTGATTCTAACCCTGTATAGATAAGATTTCTAAGCTCTTGCTCATCTTTCGGTGCTGATATTATCAGATTAGGGACTGTTCTTAAAAATGAGATATCAAATACTCCGTGGTGGGTTGGACCATCATCTCCAACAAGTCCTGCCCTATCTATTCCGAATACAACAGGAAGTTCTTGAAGTGCTATGTCGTGAATGACCTGATCATAAGCTCTTTGTAAAAATGTTGAGTAGTAAGCAACTACTGGCTTCATACCTTCTGCTGCTAAACCACCTGCAAATGTCGCTGCGTGTTGTTCTGCTATTCCAACATCAAAAAATCTTTCAGGAAATTTTTCAGCAAATTTTACAAGTCCTGAGCCTTCCTTCATAGCTGGAGTTATTGCTACAATTTTTTCATCTTTTTCTGCAAGCTCAACCAATGCATCACCGAATACATTACTCCATTTTGGAGGCTGATTGAGTTTTTTTATCGGTGTTCCCGTGATCTTATCGAACGGAGACATTCCGTGATAGGAAATCGGATTTTCCTCTGCTGGCTTATATCCTTTTCCTTTTTGAGTAATAACATGAATAAGAATCGGGCCTCTCATTTTTTTAACATTTTCTAATGTTTGTTCAAGATCAAAAAGGTTGTGACCGTCAATGGTTCCTATATATGTGAAGCCTAATTCTTCAAAAATTATTCCTGGTGCAAACAATCCTTTGGCATATTCTTCAATTTTTCTGAGAATCTTTGCTCCGGATTCTCCGAATATCTTTAAAGAAGCTTCTTTTAAAGCCTGTCTTGGTTTTTGAAAAACCTGTTTTGTTATGATTTTATTAAAGTATGTATATATTGCACCTACATTTGATGAGATAGACATCTGGTTATCATTTAAGATAACTATAAATTTTGAAGGATCTAACCAGCCTGCATTGTTTAATCCCTCAAATGCTTCTCCTGCTGTCATAGCACCATCGCCGATAACTGCTATCGTGTATCCTTCTTTTTTTAAAAGATCTTTTGCCACTCTGAAACCTAATGCTGCAGATATAGAAGTCGAGCTATGTCCTGCACCAAACGGATCGTATTTACTTTCTTTTCTTTTTGTAAATCCTGATAATCCTTTGTATTGTCTGAGAGTTTTGAACTGTTCTTTTCTTCCTGTGAGTATTTTGTAAGGATATGCCTGATGTCCAACATCCCAGATAATTCTATCCTGTTCTGGATCAAAAGCCATTAAAAGAGCAATTGTAAGTTCAACAACACCTAATGAAGGGCCAATATGGCCACCATTTTTAGAAGTAACATCAATAATATATGTTCTTATATCTTCTGCAAGCTCTTTTATTTCTTCTTTTGAAAGGTTTGGTAGGTCTTTATAATCATTTATTTTATTTAAAATTTTTAAATCTTTCATACCCATAC
>Ga0256832_1000900_pt1 | contig 19830 bp, 24 predicted proteins | sample 134614metaG_FD_190534 | JGI IMG/M metagenome (GOLD analysis project Ga0256832, IMG submission 190534) | Hydrothermal vent microbial communities from Lau Basin, Pacific Ocean - 134-614 | ecosystem: Environmental > Aquatic > Marine > Hydrothermal vents | place: Pacific Ocean: Lau Basin | collected...
AAAAGAAGGGTCATAACCTGGATCAGGGCCAGTTCCAAAGCCTTTGGAACAACGTAAGGCTTGCCAAGGAAAAACTCCTTGCAGACGAAGGGCTTGATGAGGTTCCGGTGGTGATCCCAGGGCGGGGATCCGGGCTGGTGGGAGGCACCATAAGGACGGAGCTCAGCCGCGAGCTTGTGACCCGTATCATACTTGATGGCTTCTTCCCTGAATGCCAGGTAACAGACATGCCGACTGAACGGCAGGCCCTGGGCCTTAAGGAGTTGGGCCTGCCCTATTGCAGCGATACTGGAGTTACAAGGCACCTTGCAAGGTTTTTGACCGTTCAGGGTGAGGCCCTTGGAATGGACGGTCCGGTAAGACCCACTGCCGTTCTTTTTAATGGCGGTGTCTTCAAGGCTACGGTCTTGAGACGGAGGGTCATGTCTATCCTGGGCTCTTGGGTCAATGAAGAAGAGGCTCCAAAGGAGCTTTTGGGAACGGATCTTGATCTTGCCGTCTCCCGTGGTGCCGCTCACTTTGGCCTTGTCCAGATGGGAGAGGGCATAAAAATACGTGGGGGAATTGCAAGGTCCTACTATATTGCCGTTGAATCTTCCGGGCTTGCCATCCCTGGAATGCCTCCTGTGATAAAGGCCCTTTGTGTTGTACCCAAGGGGCTTGAAGAGGGAACCGTTGTTGATATTCCGGAAAAGGAGTTTGGCCTGGTTGTGGGTCAGGAGGTGGAGTTTCAGTTCATGGGCTCAAGTCAGAGACCACAGGATCAGCCTGGGGATCTTATTGATTCGTGGAAGGACGATGAAATAGAGCCAGTTAGTACCCTTCGCACAAAGATGGAAGCGCCTGGCATTGAGCCTGGAACCGTAATACCTGTCACCCTCCAGGCAGAGGTGACCGAGGTGGGAACCCTTGCGCTTTCACTGGTTTCAAAGGAAAAGGGTGTCAAATTCAACCTGGAGTTTGATGTAAGACATTGAAAAAACCGGTGATTCCCTTTGACCTGGCCCAAAGGGTAATAAGCCAGGCAAAGTGTTACATGGAAAATCCGGGCCTTATCCTAAAGGAGAGGCACAAGGCCATCCCCCTGTTGCTTAAGGCCCTTCGTGCAGGAGATGTCAATCTCAGGAAGCAGATCATCTTTCTTCTTGGAAGTGTGGCCAAGGACGAAATATACTGGCCACTTTATGACATTATGAAAGATCAGGAGGAGCCAGATGAGCTCAGGGACCAGGCTGCGATACATCTAGCAGTAATCGGACCCTTTCTGGATGATCCGCAAGGCCTTGTAAGAAGGCTTGTTCGGGATGTATCCTCTTTGGATAAAGAGATAAAGATAAGGGCCATAATGGCTCTTGGCTGGGAGGGCAACCTTTCTGCTGTCCTTCCTCTTATAGAGTGTATTTACGAGCCTGACCCTGAGGTCCAGGAGGTTGCAGTTAATGCCCTTTGCAATCTGAAGGACAGCAGACTCATGGGCCTTTTGGCAGACCGTTTGAAGAGCTGCTCCTTTGATCAGAAAAGGGCTATACTTTTTAACCTGTGGCGTTTTAGGGACAAGGAGGACGAGGTAGCAGCCATCTACAAGCAGGAGCTCGAAGCAGGAGATCCGGCCCTGAAACTGGACATCCTGATCCTGCTAGGCCAGCTTGGAGCAAGGCCTGAAAACGAGAAGGTCTACAGGGAACTTTTAGGGGACAAGAGTGCAAAGATTCGCGCCATGGCCCTTGAAAGGCTTGGAGAACTCGGTGTTCTGGGCCAGGATGAGCTTGTTTCTCTCCTTGATGACAATTCCATGGAGGTCAAACGCATGGCCTTAAGTCTCCTCCAAAAGATAAGGGAACAGGCCACCTGAAAAAGAGGGGGGCAAATGGGTACAGATTCGGAAAAACCAAAGCGGGCGCTTATAATCTATTATACCTTTAGCACCCAAACGGCAAAACTGGTTCATCACCTAAGAAAGGGGTTCAAGGAAGCGGGAATTGAAGTTGAGACCCTCAAACTCATTCCTGAAAAGAAACTTTCTTTTCCGCTTCACAGCGTTTCACGAACCATCTCAATGATGCTTCGCACCTTTTTCCGGCAACGGGTGCAGATCAAACCTGTGGATAAGGAGCAAATCAGGAAGGCGGATATAATCGTTCTGGCAGGTCCGACTTGGTCCTATAATCCAAGTGGGCCTGTCCTTGATTTTCTCGACAAATATTCATACCTTTTGAAGGGCAAGAAGGTCCTGCCGGTCATATCATGCAGGAAGTACTGGCGTACCCATTACAGGTATCTAAAGAGAAAAATCACCTCTTGCGGGGGAAAATGCCTCTCTCCCATTGTCTTTACACACCTTATAAAGGAGCCATGGAGCACCATAGGCACCTTTATGACCATTGCCGGAATAAATCCAAGGCACCACTCCTTCATGCGTAAGCATTATCCTCGTTACGGACACAACCAGACCCAGCTTGCTGAGATGGAAAAAAGGGCCAGGGATATCGCAAGGTCCCTGGCCTCGCCTTTTCCTTGAACTGCCTTTGCCTGCAGAATTATTTTTTGAGTATCTCTACCTCTGCATCCTCAATAATCACAGGGTAGAAGTATCCAGCCCCAATGTCCTTGTCCTTTGAAAGGGTTCCCTTGACAAGTACTGTGTCTCCAACCGCTGGTGATGCCTTGGTGGTAACGGTAATATCGAAGTCTTTACCGCTTTCAGAGCCGGTGCCATCCTGGCAGTGGATCCAGTTCTTTCCCAGGATGTTCTTTGAAACCTTTACCACCACTGCCTTAAGGACCACCTTTTTGCCGTTAAGTTCCTTTGCCTTTTTATAGGCCATGGCCACTGTTATTGCCCCCGGCCCGGTAGCAGGCTCAACCTTGACTGCTTTTTTTGCCATTCTGGGGGTTGAAGAGTGTGCCTTTAGGGCCATCTGTGATGGGTTTGATGCCTTGCCCTTAGAGGATGAAGGTGAAACTGGCCCCTGAGAAAATACTATTGTTTCAAATGTTCTGTTGAGGCTCTTGCTGTGAAAGTTTTTCATTACTTGACCCGGGTACAGCATAACCTCATCCCCCACCTTCACATCCATTGGAGGCACTGCTACCCAGGTACTCTTTCCTTCAAAGTCAAGGAGTATGTAGGTGTAGCCGCCCCCATTCATGGTCTCTTTGACCTTCCCGTAAATGTAACCGGGCTTCTGGGCGGGATGTGACGCCTTTGCCTTTTCTTGTGGCTTTTTAGATGCCTTTTGTTCAGAACCCTGGCAGCCAGCAAGAACAAGAGACACGCAGAAAAACACAAAAAATAAAGTAAATTTTGTTTTCATTTTCTTCTCCAATCAGTCAAATTATTTTAAAAAGACAAGGGTTGCTCCCCAGTGGCCTTGATGAAGGCCTGCTATCTTGAAGGAATCAACCATATCGAGATCCTTCAAAATGCTGTGAACAGACCTTCTGAGTGTACCTGTGCCCTTTCCATGAATTATTCTAACGGTGTTTATACCAGCATCCTTGCAGGCCTTCAAATATTCTGGCACAAGAGAACCCAGATCCTTGGGGTTAAAGGTGTGAAGGTCCAGCTCTCCAGTGATTTCAAGGGATACTGTTTTGGGGAATTCACCATTTGAGTTGTTGGGATGTTTCCCCCCGGACATTTTTCTGGACAATTCTTTTCCCTTCCAAAGGAACCAATCTTTTTTTATTCTGATTAGCCTATTTTGAGATGAAAAAGAAGCCCTTTATGAGGAGAAAGATATGCAACAGTATGTGGTGGATGAACTTAGAAGCAGAGAGATAGAAAGGATAACAGATTACCTTGAAAAAAGTTGTGAAAGAAGCACCCTTGATAACCTTTTCTGGCTCAAGCTTCCAGACGATCTTTTGACCCCTGTACAGTACGAACACAAGGATTGCAGCCCGTTTTGCATAGGAATTGAGGTCACAGAAGACAAGGTAGTCTTTGAAATGCTCATAAGAAGCCGCAAAAAACTTCGCTGTAACTGCATATCCTATGCAAGCCCACAGCAAAGACAGTTTATTTTGAAATTCGTTGATACCCTTCTTAAAGAGGCGGAAATAACTGCATGAAAGGGGATGTTAACATGTATCAGCTCAATATGGACTGTGAAGGTCCACTTACACAAAATGACAATGCCTATGAACTATGCCAGGAGTTTATCCCAGAGGGGGGGCGGTTCTTTTCTATTGTGAGCAAATACGATGATTTTCTTGCAGATGTTGTAAAAAAGCCCGGCTACAAGGCAGGGGATACATTGAGGCTTGTGCTTCCTTTTCTGAAGGCCTTTGGCGTTACCGATGAAAAAATGGAAGAGTTTTCCGAAAAAACCCTCGTCCTTCTTCCTGGAACTGAGGTGATGCTGCCACTTATAAACGGCCTTCTCCCTTCCTTCATAATTAGCACAAGTTACATGCCGTACCTTGAGGCACTTTGTAAGCTAACCAGCTTCCCTATGAAAAATTGTTACTGTACCTTCGTAAACCTGGATGAGTATTTTTTGCCAAAAGAGGAGGCAGAGACCTTAAAGGCACTTGCATCTGAAATAGCCAAGATGGCGATGATTAAATGGCCCCTTGACGCCAAAGGCCACGAGGACCTCGAACCTCTACACCATAAAACCATTTTGCGTCTTGATGAGATCTTCTGGAAGATCATCCCATCCATGTCTATAGGAAGGATTCTTAATGATGTAAATCCCATTGGAGGCCAGGAAAAGGCAAGGGCTGTAGAAGACAGCGTGAAACGAACAGGACTCGCTCTTAATCACGTTGTGTATGCAGGAGACAGCATTACAGATTGTCAGGCCCTTGACCTTGTAAGAAATGCTGGAGGAATTGCCATTTCCTTTAATGGAAACCGGTACGCCATTAGAAGTGCCGAATATGCCATCCTTTCAGACAATACTTGCATACTTTACGGAATTTCTGCACTTTTAAAGGAAAAGGGAAGGGATGCGCTTTCAGGACTTGGTTGTTCGGAAAGGGGTGTATTGGACTCCAAGGCACTTGTAGATGCCATTAGGGGGCTTGGAATAAGCAATGAGATATTTTCAGAGATGGAGGGGGCTTTGGAAAGAGGGATGCTAGAGGTCTATTATATCCCCGATACTGACTTTGAATGGCTTGTGGAAAAGAGTGAAAAAATAAGGAAGGAGGTGAGGGGCCACAAGGTCGGCGAGCTTGGCTAGTACATTCTCAGGAACAAAGGGATGTCATTTCTGACATAAGCCTTTGATTGTCCTTGTGAAGCCTTGGGCTTATACGAATGAACTGGCCGTCAAGACCCTTGAAATTATGGCAGTTTCTTATAAGAATGCCCCTTTTTTTGAGGGAATTCGTGATGTTTTGGGCGCTTAAGCCTTTTAGGCTAAATAGAACGTAGTGGCATCTTCCTTCCACCTGAAAAAGGCCTTCTAATTTTGAAAGCCCCTCTACTATGAAGTCCTTTTCTTTCTGGCAGTAGTTTCTGGCCTGTTCCTCTATTTCCTGTTCCTTTAGGAGAAATTCCACGGCAAGCTGGGCCATGCGATTGACCGCCCATGGGCGCATGATTCCCATGAGCTGTTCCATAACCTTGGCCCTGGTAACAAGGCATCCGACCCTGAGTCCGGGGATGCCGTAGATCTTTGAAAAGGAACGGAGAAGCACCACGTTTTCTGGAAGGCCGCATCCCAAAAGGGAAGATCTGGCGTCTTCATCCACAAAGGGTGCATAGGCCTCGTCAATTACCCATGTGGCAGAAGCAGGCTTTGAATTTATGATCTCTGCTAGTTCTTCTGGCGGAATAAAAAGGCCTGTTGGATTGTTGGGGTTGCAGATAAAGATCAAGGCCCTGTCAAGGAGCCTGTCTTCAATGGAACTTATGGATCCCACAAGCCCTCTTACATCAGCCTCTCCCCCACCAGGAAAGGTGCCAATGGATATGACTGGTACGCCTTCTGCCTTACACGCATCTTCGTAGTCCGCATAGGTGGGGTAGGCAATTAGTGCCCTTTCAGGTTTTAGGATGCGCGGGAGTGAGTATATCCACTGGGTTGTGCCGCTTCCAAGCAGGAAATTTTCAGGATTAAGAGCGTATCTTTTTGCCAGGAGTGTCCTTATGGTCATTGAATCAACCTCTGGCAAAAGGTGCATCTGGTCAAGGCTCTGGCACAGATACTCCTTTAGCCCCTTCGGGTAGGGCAGGGGGCTACAGTTGGAGCTGAAATCAAGGACCTGATCAGGCCTTATTCCCAGCTCCCTTGCTATGGAATATACGTCACCACCGTGACCGTGAAGCATGGTTTACGCCTCGGCAGGCCCAAAGGACCGTTCAAAAAGTTCCTCAATGGCCCTTTTGCCCTCTTCTGTAAGATAGCGGGTGCCTGTTCCTGCAAAGGTCTTGTGTTCTATTTTGGGGACGTCTTCGACCCACTTGCCTTCCTTCCATGTGTACCACCTGTTCTTGTCCTGATCAAAGACGCTTACAGGCCGGTTAAAGAGCTTGGCAAGCTCAACAGCCCAGCCAGTGCCACCCTTTACTGTATCATCAGGGCGAATCCAGCCTATTGCAAAGACCTGGTAGCCGTTGTTTACCATGTGAAAGATGGACTGGATAACCTTCCTGATCTTGTCTGCCTCTGCATATGTGCGCCCCATGCGCTTTGAAACAATCTCCATGCTGATATCACCCTGTTTGAGTTCCTCTTCGCTGAGAACTCGAACGTCCTTCACCCTGTCAAGCTTGTGGCCCTTAAAGGAAAAGTTCACCTCGTTTATGCCCCACCTTTCTGCACACTTTCCAAATTCCGCCTCGGCCCCTCTAAGACCTCCACTAAAAAGGGTATAGTCTGATCTGTTTGTCATTCGTCTTTTCTCCTGATTATTTTTTATAAAGAATCAGGCTAATTGCCCGATCCGATTTCTTCCCTCAACTGGAGGAGCCTTCTGTAAACCATTTCAAGAAAATCCGCAACAGGGCCGTGCTTATTTTCCCCAGAACGGGCATATGCCTTTGTTATCTCAACCGCCTGTTTCAGGCACTCTTCTTTTTCAAAATTCTTTAGTCCCATCTATTTTGCCTCTGTATAAGTTTTTATGACAGCAGCTCAGATATTTTTTCCTTTAGGATCCCAAGGGCCTTTCCCCTGTGGCTTATTTTGTTCTTCTCTTCCCTGGTAAGTTCAGCCATGGTCCGGGTGTCACCCTCTGGAACAAATACAGGGTCGTAACCAAAGCCCTTTTCCCCCCTGGGAGAATAGGTTATCCTGCCCCGACACACTCCTTCTGCACTGACCCACCTTCCATCTGGGCGGTAGGCAACCATTACGCACCTGAACTGGGCACCCCTTTTCTCCTCTGGCACATCTTTCATTTCATCAAGAAGCTTTAGATAATTTTGCTCATCTGTTGCACCTTCCCCTGCGTATCTTGCAGAGTAAACCCCTGGAGCTCCTTTTAGGGCATCAACTTCAAGGCCAGAATCATCGGCAATGGCCATAAGGCCTGTCTTTTCAGAAACGGTTTTTGCCTTTTTCATGGCATTTTCAAAGAAGGTGTCTCCGTCCTCCACAATCTCTCCCACCTGGGGAAAATGGTCAAGGGGCAGGATATCCAGCCCAAAATCGGAAAGTAGCTCCTTGAGCTCCTTGATTTTACCCTTGTTTCTGGTTGCAATCACAGCCTTCAATGTTTTCCAGTTCTCCTTTCATGATACTTGAAAACTCTATGGTGACAGCACCTCCAGGGCAGAGGGCATAGCACCTGAAACACCTTATACATTTTGTTGAATTAATATCATCCCTTCCTGTAGCAAAAAATACCCCGGTAGGACAGATGAGCTCACAGGCGTGGCAGTCCACACAGGTGTTTTGGTGGAATCTGAGCCTAAGCCAGCTTACCTTGTTAAACATGCCAAGTATGAGACCAAGGGGGCACAATGTTCTGCAAAATGGCCTTATTGTGACCATGCTCCAAAAGATGAACAGCCCCATTAGGGCAAACTTGCCGTAAAACAGGGTCCCAATGGCTGACCTTAACTCTGGAGACATGATGAGCAAGGGGATGCCAGCCTCTAGGGTTCCAGCAGGACAAAGGTATTTACAAAACCATGTCTGTCCATAGCCGAACTTGTCTGTGAGAAAGATAGGAAGAATGATCACCAAAAAGATAAGGCTCAGGTATCTTCCCCACGTAAGTGGCCTCCAAAGTTCCAGCTTGGGAAGCCTTATCCGGAATAAGATGTCCTGGAAAAGCCCAAAGGGACAGAACCAGCCGCAGGGCATACGTCCTACAAGGGAGGCAACTACGCCCAGAGAGCCAATAACATAAAGGCCAAGATTAATTTTACCAGCGGCAAGATTCGCCTTGAGACTTGCAAATGCACTCTGCAGGGCGCCAAGGGGGCATGCCCAGGGCGTTGCAGGACAGGAATAGCAGTTCAACCCTGGGAAACACACATGTTTCAATGGCCCCTTGTAAATGGGATTTGATGGGGTGATAAGTAGACGGCAGTTTGCAACAAAGGCAGACAGGAGCTGTATCAGTTGCCTGAAGCGTTCCATTTAACCGATTCCGATACAGCTTAAACATATGGCTACGGCCTTTTGAAAGACCTCGCCTGGTTCTCCGAGCACTATTCCTGAGAGGGTCAAAAGGCAAAAAAAGATGAATATGAAAAGGGGTAGACGGGATTTCATAGCCTTTTTTCCACTGATTTCACCTTTTCCCCAATGTTGGCTCGCTTGTCTCTGCGATCATCCAGCTTTATTACCGTATAGACCCTTTTAACATCTTGAGAAAAAGGGGCTTCGTGAAGCCTTTTGGCAAGTTCCAAAAGCTCTACTGCCTCACCTTCAATGGTTGTGCCCATATCAGAGAGGCGATACGAAAGTCCACTGTTCTTGATGAGTTTCACCACTGAGGCAACATGCTTGGAAAGGCTGGTGCTTGCTGTGCCCAGCGGGATGATGCTTATTTCCATAAGGGCCATCTGGTTACCTCCTGAGTAGCCCAACTTTCAGCATGAAAGGCAAGATTGGTGGTCTTGTTTAATAAATGTTGAATCAAGATTTGGGTCTTGGGTATTAAGATAAGGAAAGGTCTGTGTCACAAAATTGGAGGCGGCGCCCGGATTCGAACCGGGGAATAACGGTTTTGCAGACCGTCGCCTTAGCCACTTGGCTACGCCGCCTTTGAACGAATGCTTAAGTAACATAAGGAGTATATTTTGACAAGTCTAAAGGCGCTATAGGGCCACATTCATTGTCTTAAGGCCCTCAACCATTCTTGAGAACTGTTCCGGGTAAAGGGACTGGGGTCCATCTGACAGGGCCTTTTCTGGATGATTATGAACCTCAACTATGAGTCCGTCCACTCCTGTAGCTGCTGCTGCCCTGGCCAGGGGGATTACCTGGTCTCTTCGTCCTGCCGCGTGACTTGGATCAACCACTATTGGAAGATGGCTTTCCGACCTCATATACGGAATTGCGTTGATGTCAAGGGTGTTGCGCGAGTGCCTGGTAAACGTCCTTATGCCCCTTTCACAAAGCATTACCTGGCTGTTGCCCTCGGACATGATGTACTCTGCTGCCATGAGAAACTCATCCATGGTGGCCCACATGCCTCTTTTTAGCAAAACGGGTTTTTTCGCCTGCCCGGCCCTTCTGAGTAGGCGGTAGTTTTGCATGTTGCGGGTGCCTATCTGGATTATGTCTGTGTACTCCTCAACCACATCCAACACCTCGTGATCTGTCGCCTCAGTAACAATAAAAAGCCCTGTCTCCTCCCTGACCTTTGCAAGTATCTCAAGGCCCTTAACGCCAAGCCCCTGAAAAGAATATGGGGAAGACCTGGGCTTAAATGCTCCACCGCGAAAGATTTTGGCGCCAGCCTCCTTTACTGCATGGGCAATCTCAAGGGCCTGGCTTTCTGATTCCACTGCACAGGGGCCTGCCATGAGAACAAGCCTGCCTTGACCTATCTCAAGGGCCTCATTTCCTTCACCGAGCTTGATAACCGTATTATCAGGGTGCATCTCCCGGCTGACCAGTTTGTAGGGCTTGGAAACGGGGATTACGTCCCTTACCCCGGGCATATCCAGGAACAGGGCCGGGTCTATTGGACCCTTGTTTCTAAGAACACCTATGGCGGTTCTTTCTCCCCCTGGTATGGGTTTGGGCTGCCAGCCGTATTTTTCTATCCTTTCAACAACAGCGGCAAGCTCATCAGGGCCTGCGCTCTTGTCCATGACAATTAACATTGGGGCCTCCTGGAAAGAAAAAAGCTTCTTGTCTTGGTTTTATCATAAACCCTTTAACAAGAAGCTTAAAGGCTAATTCTGCTTATGGACGGTTTAGGCTAAGAAGTAGAGCATGAAGAGCCTGCCTTGCAACTCTTGCAGGCACTGCCTTCAGACTTGGAAGAAGATGATTTTTCAGTGGATTTCTTGGCCTTTTCACCACCGCTTTTCCCTGCGTAATCAGTTACATACCAGCCAGAGCCCTTTAAGTGAAACGTGGATTGAGATATAAGCTTCTTCATTTTCCCACCGCAGGATTCGCAGGTTTCAAGGGGTGGATCAGTGATTTTCTGCCAGTGTTCCACAATATTTCCACAGGACTGACACTCATATTCATAGATTGGCATGGTTTAACTACCTCCTTAATTCATGCATAATTTTATCTTTTTCCCATTGAAAAAATCTATCACCAGGTCAAGATTTGGGATTTTAACCTTTTCAAGCACCTTTTCAGTGAGTAAATGAACCCTTTTTTCCTCTTCGGTCTTGTCCTTGATTGTTGCGGCACATTCAAAACGGGCAAAGCGAACCATGTGTATAAGCTCATGTGTCATGATGTAGAGGAAAAAGGGCATCATAACAGGTGGTTCACCTCTTGTTGTTTCAAGCACCCTTGGATCAAGAACTATGATTTTATAAAGGCACCTGGTGTCTCTGCCGCAAAATTTCTCCCACCAGTTGTTCCCATATTTTTTTAAGTGGGCATAGACGCCTTTGGGCAAGTCTTCCTGGGCCTCGTCCCTGAGGGTCTTGACCTCAAAGGGATTTTTCAGCCAGTAGTCGGTGGTAAGTCCAAAAGAGTCGCTTATGATCTCTTCAGAAAGCGCCACCGCATTACCAAGCATTTCTAGATGTAATGGCTGAAAAAAGGGACCCATGGCTTTACCCCTTGCCTTTTACTAGCATGATAAAGTTAGTTCTGGCCCTTTGACGTGTCAAGTTGAAGCCTTAGCCATGAATCAGGAATATTCATGGTCAATCTCCCCTGAAATAACCCTTGAAATGTTACCTCCTTCTTCTTTAACTATTAGAGCTCCAAGGTCATCCACCGAGACGATTTCCCCGACTCTTAAGGTGCCATCCCTTACAAAACTAATCCTTTTTCCAATGCAAAGTGAGCAGTCAACCCATTCTTTAATAAGATCCGAAATCATGCCTGCATGTGCCCTTAAAAGTATCTGTTCAAGCTCCATAGTTATCCCTTGAAGTAGTGATTGAGGGCTTGTTGAGATGCCCTGCTCGCTCAAAGTGGTGGCCTTTTTGTGAAGGGGGTCTGAAAACTGCCTGGAATCACCCTCCACGTTTACACCAATTCCAGCAACAACCACCACCTTTTTATTAAGCCTCCTTGACTGGCAAAGGATACCAGAGACCTTTCTGCAAGAAATGAGTATGTCGTTTGGCCACTTGATTGAAATATCTTGCGCTCCCAGGGCCTTTATGGACCTGTAAACCGAAAGCCCTGTCAGAAGGGTGACAGTAGGTATATTTTTGATTTTACCCCCAGGGTGCAGGATGAAGGAGCAAAAAAGGTGCCTTAATGCTCCCTGTTCCCACCTTCTTCCCATGCGGCCTATTCCCCCTGTCTGCCTGGATGCCCTTACCACAAGGCCTTGTTTTTCCAAAAGAACTGGGGTTCTTAAGCATAGGAGATTTGTTGAGTCGGTTTCCTCCAAAAAAAGAAGGGACCTGCCCGCATGGACATGGTCCCTGAAAAACGGCTTTATCTTGTCAACCAGATCAGTCAAGTTTCTTCAGTACAAAAAGGAGCTGCCCTTCCTGCACCTGATCATTTAGCTTGACTGCTATCTCTTCAACAACCGCATCAAAGGGGGCAACTATTGCGTTTTCCATCTTCATGGCCTCAAGGTTTGCTATTTCCTCGCCCTGGTGGACAATGTCTCCCACCTTTATGGTGCCCCTGTCGGGGTTGCCAATACGCCATACGTTTCCGTTGATTGGCGCACCTATCTCGTTTTCACCCTTGGCCATGCGGATCTCCACCTTCTTGGCCCGCGGGGTCTCCACCTTGTACACCTTGGTCTTATTGTTGATCTTCATTACCACGTGGATGACGCCGTCGTGCTCTGCCCCAATTGACAAAAGCTCAATACAGTAGGGCTTGCCCTGAAGCTCGAATTCCACCTTCTCTCCGGGATTTTTAAGCCCCTGGCGCCACACATCGGTTGGAAGCACAAGGGGGCTGTCCCCGTACTTCTCCCTGAAGTCGATGTAGTTGACCGTATCCTTGGGGTGCATGAGATACAGGGTGAACTCTTCATCACTGGGCTCCCTGCCAAGGGTTACCCCAAGATCTGTCTTTATTCTCTCAAGGTCGTCAAGTTTCAGTGAGTCAAGGGGAGAAGAATCGTCCCTTTCCTCTATCTTCTCCTTCCACTCATCACCGAATGTGCTCTGGTAGACCCAGTCTGCAGGCCAGCCCTGGGGAAGCCTTCCATAGCCACCAAGAAGAAGATTTCTGAAGTCTCCAGGCGCGTGTCTGAACAGTTCAAGAAGCTCCTCTTGCTCCTGTGGTTCCATGGCGTCAAAGTCCTGCTCTTTTTCTTCAACAAACTTGGTGAGAAGCTCGATGACGTGGCGTACACCCGATTCACCCTGTTCCTTCTCATACTTGTTGACTATTCCACTACAGGTAACCCAGGTTATTTGGGAGCCAGGGGTTACGTCAAAGTATTTGACGATCTTGTTGTAAAGGGACATGACCTTCAAAATGGCAGGCATAAGGTGCAAGAATCCTCCCTTTTGGGCCTGTTCAAAGGAGCTTGGAAATGCCCCGCCGGGCATCCTGTGGGATGTCACCTGGTGATCAAAGCCCTTGAATGGGGATTCTGCCCATTCGTAGTGGCCTATCCAGTCACGTACCTTTTGTACTGCCTTCACACACTCTTCACGGTTTAGCACCACCGGAATTCCAGACTCTTCAAGGTAGCTCTGAAGGCCAAGAATAGGGGCCTGCCCATAGAACCTTGTCAGTGAGTCTTCCTCAGCGTCTAATATCTTGGCGCCTGCCTTGGCAGCAGCAAGGAGGGCAGGCATTGCAAGGCCGTCTGTTGCGTGCCTGTGATACTGGATTACCAGTTCAGGGTACTTTTGTTTGATGGCATCAACAAGGCTCCTGATCCTTTCAGGACTTCCCACTCCAGCCATGTCCTTAATGCAGAGTACGATTTCATCCACGCCTCCGCAAAGATCCACAATGTCATCAACAACGCTCAGGTAGTACTCGTTGGTGGTCCACTCTGCCTGAGTAAAGGATATGGCTGGCTGAAAGAGCCTGTTTCGCTTCATGACAATCTCTGCAACCGTGCGCATGTTGCGGACGTCGTTCAGAAAGGAGAAACAGCGCCAAACGTCTATATCCACCCTCTCAACCACGTATTCAATAACGTTTTTGGGGTACGGCCTGTAGCCCCATAGGTTGGTTTCTCTTATGAGGGTCTGGAGCATGACGCTTGGCATCTTCTCCCTGAGTATATCTATCTCCTCAAAGGGGCTCTCCTTTCTATTCATTATTCCAACGTGCCACCTTGCGCCCCCGTGGCATTCTGAGCTGAAAAGAAGCATGTCTTCATAGAAGGGGCAGAGGGACGAAAGGTCATGGATGCGGTGCCGGTTTTTGAAGTCAGACTGGCCTGCATCCCTCATCCCGGTACAGGTCAGGGCCACTCCTTCAAGCTCCCGAAGGAAGTTGACTATCTCTGCCGGCGTCATGCCAGGCTTAATCCAGTTTTCCTTGGTGATTTCGTTTACTTTCATGCTACATCCACTCCTGTGGGCCAAGTGCCGTTATTTCTGCAACATATTTGGCTATCTTCAGGACCTCGTCCTGAGTATCCTTTTCCTTGAACATGGAAACCAGCTCATCAAGGTGGTTTTCTATGAAACGGGTGGAAAACTCACCCCGCTTGAATGCCTCATGCCTTATGATGCTGAGAAGAAGGGGAGTAAGCGTCTTTACCCCTTCAATGCGAAGGTTCCTGCTCAAGGTCCTGTCCATGACCTTTATGGCGCCATCCCTTGTTCTTCCCGTGGTCATGATAAGCATAGTGAGTGAGTCGTAGTAGGGAGGAATGTCTGCGCCTTCATAGACCCCTGTTGCTATCCTCAGCCAGGGGCCCGTTGGGAACTGGAGCCTTGAGATGGTGCCAAAGGAAGGGCTGAAGGTCTTTGGATCCTCTGCATTTACCCGTACTTCCAGTGCCCATCTGTTCATGTGTATGCGATCCTGGGTAAGCTGAAGCTCCTTGTTCTCAACCACGTCCATCATAAGGCCAACTATGTCCAGACCGGTAATGAGCTCTGTTACACCGTGTTCAACCTGGAGCCTTGTGTTTACCTCCAGGAAGTAAAAGCGCTTGGTGGAGCTATCAAAGATGAACTCAACGGTACCGGCAGTGTTATAGCCAATCTCCCTCATTAGTCTTATGGCCGTATAACAGATTTCGTGTCTGATGTTTTCATCAATGGAAGGGGAGGGGGCCTCTTCTATTATCTTCTGGTTCCGCCTTTGGAGGGTACATTCCCTTTCAAAAAGGTGAAAGACGTTTCCATAGTTATCGGCAACGATCTGTACCTCAATGTGGCGCCCTCGTTCAATGTATTTTTCAGCAAGGAGGGTGTCATCGCCAAAGCTCTTTTTGGCCTCGCTCTTTGCCTGGGCAAGGGCCATGGGAAGCTCAGAGGCATTTGAAACCTTGACCATTCCCTTTCCTCCGCCGCCTGAGGCCGCCTTTATCATAATGGGATAATCAACCGACTCTTTTTCCATCCATTCCTTTATCTGCTCAACGTCCTTTACGTCACTGATGCCTGGAATGGTTGGGACATTGGCCTTTTGGGCCCGTCTCTTGGCCTCTATCTTATCGCCCATCATGCGGATGACCTTTGGGTCTGGCCCTACCCACTTGAGCCCGGCATCTCTCACCATTTCAGCAAAATCGGCGTTTTCAGCCAGAAACCCCCATCCTGGATTGATGGCGTCTGCCTTGGTCTTGTGGGCCGCCTCAATCATCTTCTCCATATTCAGATAGGACTCGATGGGAGGCGCTTCCCCGATATGAATGGCCTCGTCGGCCATCATTACGTGGTAGGCAATCCTGTCAGGGGTGCTGTAGACCGCCACGGTGGGGATGCGTCTGTCCCGGCAGGTATGCATTATCCTGACGGCAGGCACACCCCTGTTTGCAATCAGCATCTTTTTAATGTTTTCAGACATCTGTCGCTCCTTTTGGTAAGCAGTTTGAATGCATGGCAAAGTCTCCCCGTTTTCACGTCAAGAAATAATTTTAAATTTGGTTACAGAAGAGGAAGGAGTATAGAATTACTAGTGAGAAGGCCGCCAAAGGCTTCCTCCCCTTAAAACGATTGGATACCCTGTCTTGACGTAAAGAGCAGGCCCTCCAAAAAATTGTAAAGAACCGATTTGTTAAACTAACAAAAGAACAAGATTATTTCAAGTCGTTGCCATGAAAGGGCCTGCCAAAGCATGGTAGACGGTTAATGAGCCTTTTCCTCAAGGGATTAATCAAGCTCCAAACTCGTTCCTGGAGAAAGTACAACCAGTTCTGCATCTATGTGGTGGGCCTTGAGCTGCCTTTCAAACTCACCCACCGTGCCTGTAAGCACTGGAAAGGTCCCGTAGTGCATGGGAACGATTATTTTTGGGTCAATGAGCTTACAGGCATAGGCCGCTTCCTTTGGACCCATGACGTAGTGATCCCCTATGGGAACAAGGGCTACCCTTGGATGGTAAAGGTTCCCGATGATGGCCATGTCACCAAAAAGGGCGGTATCTCCTGCATGGTATATCTTGGTGCCGTCTTCAAGGCCCACTACAAAGCCTGCCGCCTCTCCTCCATAGAAGATGTCCTGGCCTTCCTGGATGGAAGAGCTGTGTATGGCATGGACCATTGTCACGGTAACGCCCTTGGTGGCATAAGCCCCGCCTATATTCATGCCCGTGACATTTGGGAAACCCTTTGCCAGCAGATACTGTTGTATTTCATGGATGGCAACTATCTCGGTCGCCGATGATGTGGCCATGTCCATGCAGTTGCCAAGGTGGTCCCCGTGGCCATGGGTGATGAGTATGAGATCTGCCTTGACATCGTCTTTTGCACCCTGAGGCGCCTCTGGATTGTCCAGCCATGGATCTATCCAGATGTTAAGCCCCTTTTTTGTTGTAATCTGAAAGGCAGAGTGGCCGTAAAAGGTCAAGATGTTGCTATTTCCCATGGGATTTCCTCCTGAATATTTTGTTTAGCTCCTCTGGATTCATATCTATCCTGGAAAAAATGAGCCTTTCCATCTCCTTGCTCTGTATGAAAAGCCCATTTATGCGTTCCCTTCTCTCTTTGCTTGTGCCGTACCTGGCCTGTAGGTCTTTAAATCGCTCCTCTAAACTTACAACATCCACGTGTTTTACCCTCTTGTCCGCATAGTTGACAACCATCTCTTCGTTTATGTTTCCATCTCGTAATGTGTCTTTATCAAGGTAAACGTGATGTTTGATGATTTTTGCAATCTCAGGGTAGCCAAGCCCTTCAACAAATCTGGCACCCATGAGGGCGTGGTCCCCTCCTGATACTATGGATTGATACTTTGATACGTCATGAAGGATGGCACCGGCCATAAGTCTATCCATATTAAGGTCTGAGCCTTGTTCAAGGAGTCTATTGCCCAGCCAGGTGGAAACGGCAGCCACCTTAACGCAGTGCCTCATGATGTGAACGGGCGTTGAGGTTTGTCTTAAAAGCCTTATACAGGTTTTTGGGTCAGGTGCCTTCATGATTAAAAATATGACAAAATGGGTTTTGTGTTACAATAAACCATAAAAGGATACCTCTTGTAATCATGTTCATATTTCAGACAGGTCAAAGGCGTTGTTACGACGAGGAAGGCAGGGTAGTTCCCTGTATGGGTCTGGGCCAGGATGGTGAGATTCAAACAGGCATTCCACTTCCAGAAAGGCGATTCAGGCCTGTCGGTGAAGGCATTGTGAAAGACATGCTTACGGGCCTTGAGTGGGCGCAGGATGCAGCAATAAATGTCTTTCCGCAAAGCTGGGAAGATGCGCTCCTATTTGTGAAAAGCCTAAATGAAAGGGGTTTTCAGGGCTTTAACGACTGGAGGATGCCCAACCGCAGGGAACTAAGATCCCTGCTGTACCTTGAGGCCAAGAATCCTTGCCTCTATCCAGGCCATTCCTTTATAAACGTGTTCCATGGCTGGTACTGGACATCCACAACTGCTGCCATAAATACCAGATACGCCTGGTACATACATCTTGGTGGCGCAAGGATGTTTTACGGCAGAAAGGATCAGGAGTGCATGCTGTGGCCAGTAAGGGGAGAGTCAGACCTTGTCCTGGCTACAGGCCAGAAAGGGTGTTGGAACGTATCTGGGGAGGAGATACCATGTGCAAATACCGGCCAGGACGGGGAGTATCAGGCAGGAGTCAAGTGGCCAAATCCGCGTTTTCTCCATAAAGGAGAAGTTGTGGAGGACCGGCTTACAGGTCTTTTCTGGACGAGAAACGCAGATATCTCAGGTGGTATGGTTTCATGGCCTGAAGCCTTTAAAATAGTTAGGGAACTCAACTCAAAGGAACTTGGAGGATTTTCAGACTGGCGCCTACCAAACATTAATGAACTGGAGTCCCTGGTTGACTGCTCCAAGCATTCTCCGGCAGTCCCGGAAGACTCGTGTTTTAAAAACGTAAGAGAATTTTACTGGTCTTCCACTACAAGTATCTATGATCCACCCTGGGCCTGGGCTCTCTACATGTTTAAGGGTGCAACTGGTGTGGGGCTTAAAAGGCTCAGGAACTTTTACGTTTGGGCAGTGAGGGGTTGAAAGGAGGCAAAGCGTGAAACGGTTTCGCGAATTTCTTGGAAAGAAGCTGGACACAGACAGGGCAAGAGATGAAGACAGTCTTTCAAAATGGGGCATAAAGGTCAGGTACGCCCCCGAAGAGGTGGATGACTTTGACGAGTTCGAATTTGGCATTGACTATGATAGCGAGCAGGATGTGGCCTTTCTAATTGCAATAGAGAAAGGCAGGATCGCACGGGTCCTTTTTGGCTGGACAGTCCCTGATAATCCAGACATGATAAAGCCCATGGCGGATGCTGATCTTGGTAAACTACTTGAAAAGAAAGGCCAGAAGCTGCTTGAATTCTTTCAATTTGTGACAAATAGAATAGATAGAAGAAAAGGGGAAAAGGAGGAAGATCATGCTTGAAAGGGGAGAGAAGGCTCCAGGTTTTACGTTAAGGGATTTAGATGGAAAAGAGGTGCGTCTATCTGATTTCAGGGGAAAGTGGGTAGTTGTCTATTTTTACCCAAAGGACAATACTTCCGGCTGTACAAAGGAGGCCTGCGACTTTACCGAGCTTCTCCCAAAGTTTAAGGACATGGGGGCGGTTGTCATAGGGATAAGCCCTGACAGTACGGAAAGCCACAAAAGGTTTGCGGAAAAACATGGGCTGAAGATCATCCTCCTTTCTGATCCTGAAAAGGAAGTCCTTAAGGCCTATGGTGCCTGGGGCAAGAAAAAGAACTACGGAAGGGAATATGAGGGCGTTATCCGCTCCACGTATCTCCTGGATCCAGAAGGCAGGGTAGCCTGGGTGTGGAAGAACGTGCGCGTCAGAACAAAGAAAAAGGGCAAGGAAATCAGGCATGCAGACCAGGTGCGTGAAAAGCTTGCCGAGCTCAAGGAAGGGGCAGATTCCAAATGAAAATGCACCTTGATTGCCCTAGCTGCTTTCTTAATCAGGCAATAAGGACGGGTGGGCTGCTTAACTGTTCAGACAGCTGTCTTTGGGAGATGGTAAAGGGTTGCGGCCAGGTTATTTCACAGGTGAACGAGGATTTACCACCTCCCCAAAATGCCGTGGCCCTTTACGACATGATAGCAGAGAAGGCAGGTGTCAAAGATCCCTTTTACAAGCTAAAGAAAGAGAGCACTGCTCATGCGCTTAGTCTATATCCTGAGCTAAAAAGAAAGATAAAGGGCCATAAGGATTCCCTAGAGGCTGCCCTTCGCTTCGCAGCGTGTGGAAACGTTATTGATTACGGCATCTCAAGCGACTTTGACCTTTTAAAGGAGGTGGAAAAGGCTCTAGCCACCCGTTTTTCCATGTGGGAATACGATGCCTTTTTAAAAGGTCTTTCAAAGGCCGACTGGATACTTTATCTGGGAGATAACTGTGGTGAAACCGTATTTGACAGGCTCTTAATAGAAGAGCTTCAAAAACCTGTAAAGTACGCAGTAAGGGGAGGCACCATAATAAACGATGTCACCGAGGAAGATGCAAGGGATGCTGGCCTCCACCAGGTAGCAGAAATAGTTTCCACTGGTTACAGGGCCCCGGGTATCGTCTTGAAGGAATGCTCGGACACGTTCAGGGAGCTTTTTGCCTCTGCTCCCATGGTAATTAGCAAGGGGCAGGGAAACTTTGAGACACTGTCTGATGATGACAGGGATATATTCTTCATATTCAAGATAAAATGCAAAGTAGTTT
>Ga0256832_1000901_pt1 | contig 19824 bp, 21 predicted proteins | sample 134614metaG_FD_190534 | JGI IMG/M metagenome (GOLD analysis project Ga0256832, IMG submission 190534) | Hydrothermal vent microbial communities from Lau Basin, Pacific Ocean - 134-614 | ecosystem: Environmental > Aquatic > Marine > Hydrothermal vents | place: Pacific Ocean: Lau Basin | collected...
GCCGACATGCACCCGGGCAACATCTTCGTCTCCCCCGAGGGCCAGTACATCGCCGTGGACTTCGGCATCATGGGCGTGCTCTCGGCCACCGACCAGCGCTATCTGGCCGAGAACTTCCTGGCCTTCTTCAACCGCGACTACCGGCGCGTGGCGCAACTGCACATCGACTCGGGCTGGGTGGCGAAAGACACCCGCGTGGACGAGTTCGAATCGGCCATCCGCACCGTGTGCGAACCCATCTTCGACCGCCCGCTGGCCGAGATTTCCTTCGGCCAGGTGCTGCTGCGCCTGTTCCAGACCGCCCGGCGCTTCAACATGGAAGTGCAGCCGCAACTGGTGCTGCTGCAGAAGACCCTGCTCAACATCGAGGGCCTCGGCCGCCAGCTCTATCCCCAGCTCGACCTTTGGACCACCGCCAAGCCCTTCCTCGAACGCTGGATGCGCAACCAGCTCGGCCCCAAGGCCTTCCTGCGGCACATCAGGGAAAACGCGCCCCTGTGGTCCGAACGCCTGCCGGCCCTGCCCAACAAGCTCTACGAAGTGGTGGAAAAGGCCGCCAACGGCGAACTCGAAACCCGCCTGCCGGCCGACCAGATCGAATCCCTGCAGCGCGAAATCCGCACCGCCAACCGCCGCACCACCACCGCCATCACCGGCACCGGCCTCCTCGTCACCGCCGCCATCCTCTATCCCCAACTCCCCCTCCTCATCCCCGCCACCACCGCCACCGCCGGCCTCCTCGTCCTGCTCTGGGGGTGGACGCGGTAACAGGCTTCTTTTTCAGGGAGGTGGAAATAACACGGAGGCCACGGAGACACGGAGGGCACGGAGGTTTTTGTTCATTTTGAGTCGTCAGGTTTTTCGATTCCGTTTACTCGCGGCGATCTGAAACCAACCTTCAAAATCAACAATCTCCGTGCCCTCCGTGTCTCCGTGCCCTCCGTGTTCCAAACACCTAATCAAAAAACTTGACAGTTCTCGGAACGTTCTCTACACTTGAGAACGTTCGGAGAACACGCATGCTCACCCAACTGGAAACCCGCATCCTTCGCTTCATCCGCGGCTATATCGCCCAGCATGGAGTCGGGCCAACGCTGACGGAAATCGGCGCGGCCATGGGGATCCGGTCGAAGGGTACGGTGCACAGGTACGTGCAGTCGCTCAAGAACAAGGGCGTCCTCGAGCATGTCGAACGCGGTTGGCGCGGTATCCGGCTTGCCAATGAATCCCCCTCCACGACCCTCCCGTTGGCAGGCCGGATTGCCGCCGGCCACCCCATCGAAGCCGTGCCGGATCAGGAAGAACTGGATCTGGCCGCCCTGTTCGTGGCCGAGGATCGCTATGCCCTGCAGGTGAAGGGCGATTCCATGATCGACATGGGCATCCTCGACGGCGACTGGGTGATCATCGAACGTACCGACACCGCCGACGACGGCGAGGTGGTGGTGGCCCTTGTGGACGACGAGAACGCCACGCTCAAACGCCTCAAACACCTGCCGGACGGCGACATCCTGCTCATCCCCGAAAACGCCGAACTCGCGCCCCAGCAGTATTCCCCCGAGCGGGTTCGCATCCAGGGCCGACTGGTCGGCCAGTTGCGCCGCTACTGAGTCGGCCGGCTCAAGATCGCCCGGCCTGCGCCGATAAGCGATCGACACACATGCCAGCGCCACAGGAGCCTGCCCATGCAGATGGCGAGCCCGACCCCGACCGCCAGCGGCGATCAAGCCGAAGACCTCACCGCCTTCACCTTCTGGGTCGGCGAACAGATGCTTGCCGTACCGGTTCACAATGTCCTGTCCGTCACCCAGAATCTCGCCGATCTCAAACCCACGCCCATCAAGGGCCGCGGCCTGCTCGGTGCAACCCGCTACCGGGGCAAGCCGGTGGCCATCTATGATCTGGCCGCCATGTTCGACATCGTCTCCGGCGGCCAGTACAAGACCGAACTGCTCGACATCCTGCAGGCGCGCGAACAGGATCACCTCGACTGGCTCGACGCCCTCGAGGAATCAATCAGGACCGACGTGCCCTTCACCAAGGCCCGCGATCCGCACCAGTGCGCCTTCGGCAAGTGGTATGACGGCTTCACCACCCGGGATGCCGCCTTTGCCGAGATCCTCGAACGCTTCGACGAACCCCACCGGCAGATCCACGCCCTGGCCGACGAACTGCTCGAACTCAAGGCCCGCGGTGACACGGACGAAGCCCTCTACCGGCTGGACATCGCCCGCAACACCGTCCTGCGCCGCCTGCGCAAGACCTTCCACCATGCCCGCGTCCAGCTCAAGGAATCGATCCGCGACGTGGTCCTGAACCTCACCACCGACGGCGAAACCCCCATGGTGGGTCTCAAGATCGACGAGATCAATGACGTCATCACCTATCCCCGCGAACGCCTGCTCCCGCTGTCCGACGTCGGACTGCCCCTGGCCGACCACAGCGAACGCCTGTTCAACGGCTACCTGAGCAACGACAAGGGCGAGGACTGCCTGCTGATCGATCCGGAACAGATCATTCCGGTGGCGTCGGAATAGAGGACTTCAACGCAAAGGATTTGCAGAGCGCCTTTGTCATGTAGGAGCGGCGCAAGCCGCGACAGAATAGTGCCGAGGGACGAGGGCCGAGTGGCGAGGTTGTCGAAGCCGATTACCTCGTTTTTCCTCGGCCCTCGCCACACGTGCCTGCATGGATCGCGGCTTGCGCTGCTCCTACACGTGACGATCAAACAACGGGCTTTCTCGCGCCTTCGCGTTGGGTTTTCATGTCTCAAGGCCGCATCAACGCCTTCTCCACCTCGTCCCGCTTGCCCTTGCCTGCCAGCAGTTCGATCAGCGTGAGCGCAAAGTCCATGGCCGTGCCGGGACCGCGGGAGGTGACGACCTTGCCGTCGATGACCACCGGTTTTTCCTCGTAGACCATGTCCTTTACCGGGCTGCCGTCCAGGCTGCCCGGGTAGGAGGTGGCATGACGGCCGTCGAGCAGTCCGGCGCTGGCGAGGACCTTGGGCGCAGCGCAGATGGCGCCGGTCCAGCGGCCCGAATCGGCCAGTTTCTTCAGCAGCTCGCGGATGCGGGGATCGGCGTTCAGGTTGTCGGCGCCGGGCAGGCCGCCGGGCAGGACCAGCATGTCGAAGTCGCGGTCCATGACCGCATCGAGCGTCGTGTCCGGGACGATTACCGTGCCACGACTGCAGCGCACGGGTCCATCCCGGAGACCGGCGGTGACGACCTCGATGCCGGCGCGCCGCAGGAGATCGACGATGGTGATGGCTTCGAGTTCTTCGCAACCTTCAGCGAGGGGGACGAGGACGCTTGCCATGTGGGATTCCTCCGTTGTGCATTTCGCTGTTCGATCAGGACCGACACCGGCACCAGCTTCACGCCGCTGGCGTGCAGCGTCGGCAGCCAGCGTTCCAGGGCGTCGAGGGTGCGCGGCAGGGGATGACCGATGCCCAGCGCGCTGCCCTTGCGGCGGGCCCGCGCCAGCAGCTTCGCCAACTGGGTTTCGATGACCGCGGTGTCGTCTTCATAGTCGATGAACACGTCACGATGGGTGACCGGCAGGGCACGGGCCGCCGCCTCCCGTTCCGCCACCGAGGCGGCCGTGGTGCGGCTGTCGACGAAATAGAGATCGTTGCGGAACATCAGCGTCTGCATCAGCCAGCGCATGCGCAGGGGATCGGCGGTCAGGCGACTGCCCATGTGATTGTTGACGCCGCGCACGTGGGGCACCGAGGCCAGCCCGGCGAACACCGTACGCTTGAAGTCCTTCTCGCTCTGCGCTTCGGTCAGTCCGCCGGGGCCGAGCCGCTTGCCGTTGCTGGCCTCCATCGGCAGGTGCAGCATGATCTCCTTGCCAAGGCGATGCGCTTCCTCGGCCAGGGCGCGGGAATGGGGCGCATGGGGCAGAAAGGCCAGGGTGAGCGCGCCCGGCAGCTGCACGGCCCGGCGCCCGTCGGCGGCCCGCCAGCCGATGTCGTCGATGATCAGGCCAATGACGGGCGCGGCCAGTGCCCGACCGGTGACGGCGAAGAGGCCCAGCATGCCGAGAAGCATGCCCGCCCTCCGTCGCACCGGCCGCCTGGCCACGGCTACTTGCGCGACTCCAGCAGGTTGAGGCTCTTGAGCACGATCAGGGCCTCGTAGACCGGATAGTCTTCCGTAACGAGCTTCTTGCCATCTTCCTTGTCCGACTTCGGCTTCTTGCCGTTCTTCTTGCCGTTGGGGTTCGCCAGATGACCGGACAGATCCGCTTCGGTCAGCGGCTTGAAGCCGTCCTCCCGCGCCTGGATCTTCAGATTGTCGAGCACGATGTCGGGCTCGATGCCCTCGGCCTGGATGGAGCGACCGGACGGGGTGTAGTAGCGGGCGGTGGTGAGCTTGATGGCGGTGTCGTTGCCGATGGGGATCACCGTCTGCACCGAACCCTTGCCGAAGGTCCGCTGCCCCATGATGATGGCGCGGCGATGATCCTGCAGGGCGCCGGCGACGATCTCGGACGCGGAGGCCGAACCGGCGTTGACCAGCACCACGATGGGCGCGCCCTTGATCAGATCACCCGGTTTGGCCGAGCGCACCAGCTTGTTGTCCTCGGTGCGGCCCTTGACCGAGACGATCACGCCCTGGTCGAGGAAGATGTCGGACACGGCCACGGCGGAGTCGAGCAGGCCACCGGGGTTGTTGCGCAGATCCAGTACCAGGCCCTTGAGTTTGCCGCCGTTCTTCTTGCGCAGATTGGCGATGGCCTTGCGCAGATCGCTGGCGGTCCGTTCCTGGAACTGGGAGATGCGCACGTAGTCGTAGCCATCCTCCAGCACCTTCGACTTCACACTCTTGACCCGGATCTTGGCGCGGGTGATGGTGATCTTGAGCGGCTTCTCCTCGCCCTCGCGCACGATGGTCAGGGTGATCTTCGTACCCGGCTTGCCGCGCATGATGGCCACCGCCTGATCCAGCGTCAGGCCCTTCACCGGCGTGTCGTCGAGACGGATGATCAGATCACCGGCCTGCACCCCGGCCCGTTGCGCCGGGGTGTCGTCGATGGGCGAAATGACCTTGACGAAACCGTCCTCCATGCCGACCACGATGCCCAGGCCACCGAACTCGCCGGTGGTGCCGACCCGCAGTTCCTCGAAGTCCTTCCGGTCCAGATAGGACGAATGGGGATCCAGCCCGGTAACCATGCCACGGATGGCATTCTCCAGCAGGGTCTTGTCGTCCACCGGATCGACGTAGTTGGCCTTGATCTTGCCGAACACCTCGCTGAGGGTGCGCACCATGTCCAGCGGCAGCCCGGTCGCCTGCGTGCGCACCGTGCGCTCGGCCAGCACGCCGTGGGTCAGCGCCAGCGAAACGCCGAGCAGCAGACCGACGAAGAGAATGAGAAGGTTGCGGGTCGTTGCACTCATGTTCGAGATTCTCCTGGGCCCGAAGGGGCGGTGATCCTTTTCAATGCGCGGGACGCGGCTGTCCGCCGGATATTACCGGAATCGACCTGTACCCACCACCTCAGCCCCGCCGTGGCGGTGGCCGGCTGCACCAGCGCAGCGGGTTGGCCGGCCGGCCGTTGTGACGGATTTCAAAATACAGGGCGCTGCGCTGCTGGCCGCCGCTGCGCCCCACGCTGGCGATGGGCTCGCCGGCCTCCACCCAGTCGCCCACTTCCTTGAACAGGCTCTGGTTCTGGCCATACAGGCTCATGTAACCGTCGCCGTGATCGAGGATGATCAACAGGCCGTAGCCACGCAGCCAGTCGGCATAGGCCACCCGGCCCCGGGCGATGGCGTGCACCGTGCGGCCCTCCCGGGCCTGGATGAGCACGCCGTTCCACTTCAGATCGGAGCGTGCCCGGCGCTTGCCGTAGAGCTTCTGCACCTTGCCCTGCACCGGCCAGGGCAGCTTGCCACGCTGGCTGCCGAAGGGCTTTTCCATCCCGGTATCGGCCAGCAGATCGGTCAGGCTGGCCTCGATGGCCTCGAGCACGTCGCGCAGGCGCTGCTCGTTGGCCTGCAGGTGGGCGATGGCCTGCTCGCGATCCTTCAGCTCCGCCTGCAGGCGGGCCACCACCTGGCGGCGCTTTTGCCGATCCCGTTTCAGGGCCGCCTGCCGCGCCAGGGTTTCCTCCCGCAGTGTCTCCAGCCTTGCCGTCTCGGTCTTCACCGCGGCGGCAACGCGTTCGAGTTCGGCCAGGGTGGTGCGTACCGATTCGATGCGCTGGCTGCGGGCCCGGTTGAAATACCGATAGTAGGTGATGGTCCGGCCGAGTCGGGCAGGATCCTCCTGGTTGAGCAGCAGCTTGAGATATTCCTGCTTGCCGATCATCCAGGCGGCGCGGATCTGCCGGGCCAGCAGTTCGCGCTGGGTGGCGAGCCTGCGCTTCAGGCCGGCTTCCTGTTTGCGCAGCCTTGCGAGCTTGTCCCGCTGACGGCGCAGCTGCTTCTCCAGCCGCTTCAGTTCGCGCACCGTGCGGCCAATGCGCCGCTCCACCTCTCGCAGGGCGCGCTGATCCCGGTCGAAACGGGTGCGCACGGCATCGCGTTCCTGGCGCAGGGCCTCGAGACGCTGCTGCAGCTGTTCCAGCTCGCGCGCCTTGGCCTGGCGCTCGGCCTCGGACAGGGCCTGCGCGCCGACCGGCAGCAGGCAGGACATCAGCAGGGCAAGGAGAAGGGTTTTCGGACGGAACACGATGGCGGCCATCATACCGCCGAACGGGCGGCGGATCAGCCGGCCTGGCGGGTGACGGTGGCGGCCGGTTCGTTGTCTTCCTCGCCGTGATCGATGAGGCTGTGGCCGTTCATCTCCACCGGCTGGGGCAGGCCCATCAGCTCCAGCATGGTGGGGGCGATGTCGGACAGGGCGCCGCCGTTGCGTTTCAGTTGCAGCGGCCGGCCCACGTAGATCAGCGGCACCGGGTTGCTGGTGTGGGCGGTGTGGGGCTGGCCGGTGTCGGGATCGCGCATCTGTTCGGCGTTGCCGTGATCGGCCGTGATCAGCATCTCGCCGCCCTGCTTCTGCACGGCCTCCACCAGCCGGCCGAGACAGCCGTCGAGGTATTCGATGGCCTGGACCGTGGCCTCGTAGTTGCCGGTATGGCCGACCATGTCGGGGTTGGCGTAGTTGACGATGATCACCTCGTAGCGGTCACTTTCGATGGCCGCCACCAGCTTGTCGGTGACCTCGCCGGCGGACATCTCCGGCTGCAGATCGTAGGTGGCCACGTCGGGCGAGTCGATGAGGATGCGATCCTCGAACTCGAAGGGCTCCTCGCGCCCGCCGTTGAAGAAGAAGGTGACGTGGGCGTACTTCTCCGTCTCGGCGATGCGCAGCTGGTGCATGCCGAGGCCCGAGACGTACTCGCCGAACACGTTCTTCAGCCGCTCCGGCGGATAGGCCACCGGGATGTCGTACTGACTGTTGTACTCGGTGAGACTGACGAAACGGCCGAGCCGGGGCCAGACCTTGCGCTCGAAACAGTCGAAGTCGGGCTCGATGAAGGGGCGGGTGATCTGCCGCGCGCGATCGGAGCGGAAGTTCATGAACACGATCACGTCGCCGTCCTCGACCTTCACCGCTTCGCTGCCCGCGGGCACGATGGCGGTGGCCTTGACGAACTCGTCGGTCTCGCCCCGCGCGTAGGCCTGCTGCAGGCCGGTCAGGGCGTCGGGGGCGGTGTATTCGCCCTCGCCCAGGGTGATGAGATCGTAGGCCTTCTCGATGCGCGGCCAGCGATGGTCGCGATCCATGGCGTAGTAACGGCCGATCATGGAAGCGAAGCGGCCGCCGCCGAGTTCGTCGAACTTGTCCTGCATCCGGCGCAGGGATTCCTCGGCACTCTTGGGCGGGGTGTCGCGCCCGTCGAGGAAGGCGTGCAGATAGACCTTGCCGGCGCCGCGGCGCACCGCCAGCTCCACCATGGCGTGGATGTGGTTCTCGTGGCTGTGTACGCCGCCGGGAGAGAGCAGGCCGAGGATGTGCACCGCCCTGTCGTTTTCCTTGGCCAGTTCCACCGCGTCCACCAGCGTGTGGTTGGTGAAGAAGGAGCCGGTCTTGATGGAGCGGCTGACCCGGGTGTACTCCTGGTACACCACGCGCCCGGCCCCCAGGTTCAGGTGGCCCACCTCGGAGTTGCCCATCTGCTCGGCGGGCAGGCCCACGGAGGCGCCGGAACCCCGGACGAAGGTGCGGGGATAGCGCTCCCACAGCCGGTCCCAGTTGGGCTTGCGGGCGGCGGCGATGGCGTTGTAGTCCGTGGACTCGGAATATCCCCAGCCGTCGAGGATCACCAGGACCATGGGCTTGATGCGGGCGTTGTCTGACATGAAATCGATATGGTGCTCGTGAAGTGACTAATCAAGAATTGGACTCGTTCCAAATTATACCCCGAATTGGCGGGTCTGGCCGGTTTTCGGGGCTAAAGGCGTGATTATTTTCGGGGAATTGAGCCCTGGGACTTCTCAAATGGTAGATAATTGTATAATGTTTTATTGATAAAAGGCACTCCGGCCGCCGCCTCACGGCACCCGCTCAACCGGAACCGAGCACGCACAGGGCAGGAACATCATGAATCTCACCGAACCGACCACCCTGCTGACCCGCGACGAGGACATCGACCGCGCCTCCCGCTCGCTCAAGGCCATGTCCCACCCGCTGCGACTGAAGATCCTCTGCACCCTGGGGGACCGCGAAATCAGCGTGCAGGACATCGTCGAACACGTGGGCACCTCGCAGAGCAACATCTCCCAGCATCTGGCCATCCTGCGGGACAAGGGCATCCTCGATTCCCGCAAGGACGCCAACCGCGTCTACTACCGGGTCGGCGACGCCCGCACCCTGCGCCTGATCAGCATGATGCGGGAAGTGTTCTGCAGTCCACCCGAGCAGGACTGAAAACCCTCGCCCCCCGGGCTGGCGCCGTCCCGCCGGCCTGCTACAATGCCGCCGCGCCCGCGCGCATTCCCGACAGCCGTCTTCCCCCAAGGAGCAACCGTGCAAGACTTTCTGACCTTCGTCAGCCAGAACCTGCTGCTGTTCGCCGCCCTCGCGGTGACCCTGGTGATGCTGTTCCTCAACCTGTTCGGCAGCCGCCTCAAGGGTTACCAGCCCGTCGATCCGGCCGAAGCGGTCAACCTCATCAATCACGACAACGCCCTGGTGCTCGACGTGCGCGAGGCCAACGAATATCAGTCGGGTCACATCCTCAACGCCAGACACATCCCCCAGAGCGCCCTGGCCAAGCGGCTGGACGAACTTGAAAAGGAGCGGAACCGCCCCATCATACTCGTGTGTCGATCGGGAAGCCGGTCAGGCCACGTGGCCGGGATGTTGAAGAAACACGGTTTCGAGAAGGTCTACAACCTCAGCGGCGGCATCATGGCCTGGCAGAACGCCAACCTGCCGCTGACCCGGAAGTGACGAGGGACGAGGAAAAGCGTGGTGAACGCCTTCGACCGCCTCCGCCCTCGATCCTCGGTTCTCGACCCTGTTCATTGACAATACCCCGACAAGGAGTCCGCCATGCCCGACGTGGTCATGTACAGCACCAAATTCTGTCCCTATTGCGTGCGCGCCCGCATGCTGCTCGAACAGAAGAACGTGCCCTACACCGACATCCGCATCGACGAACACCCGGACCGCCGGGCCGAGATGGAACAGCGCGCGCAGCGTACCTCCGTGCCCCAGATCTTCATCGGCGACGAGCACGTGGGCGGTTGCGACGATCTCTTTGCCCTGGAGGCGGCCGGCGAACTGGATCGCAAACTCGGACGGGAATGAGAACACCATGAGCGACGCCCTGCACATCGTCTGCCCCAACTGCGACAGCGTCAACCGCGTGCCGCGCGACAAGCTGACCGCCGGCGGCAAGTGCGGCAAGTGCGGCAGGCCCCTGTTCACCGGCAAGCCGCTGGAACTGCATGCCGGCAACTTCGACCAGCACATCAACAAGAGCGACATTCCGGTACTGGTGGACTTCTGGGCCCCCTGGTGCGGCCCCTGCCGCATGATGGCGCCAGTGTTCCAGCAGGCCGCCGCCCAGCTCGAACCCTACATGCGCCTGGGCAAGGTCAATACCGAACAGGAACAACAGCTTGCCGCCCGCTACGGCATCCGCTCCATTCCCACCCTGGCGGTATTCAAGCGCGGCCAGGAACTCGGCCGTCAGGCCGGGGCCATGGATCTGCAGAACCTGGTGCGCTGGGCGAAGCAGTTCGGCTGAATTCCGGACAACGGCGTTTTGTTTGAACCGCGAATGGACGCGAAGTAACGCGAATGAAACTTTTCGGGTTGCCGGAGGCACATCTGACCGGCAATACCCAATCAACCTTGTCTGGCGGCCCTTTTCTCCTGTATCTTCCCGCCATTCCCTCATCAGCCGGCCCGCATCCATGACCGAACAAGCCCAACAACAATTCGCCATCCAGAAAATCTACGTCCGTGACGTCTCCTTCGAATCGCCCAATGCACCGGCCGTGTTCACCGGCGAATGGCAGCCGGAGGTGAACCTGGATCTCAACACCCAGGCCGATCCGCTGGAGGAAGGGGTCTTTCACGTGGATCTGGCTCTGACGGTGACCGTGAAGAACCAGGACAAGACCGCCTTTCTGGTGGAGGTCCACCAGTGCGGCATCTTCAACATCAGCGGTTTCGACGACCAGCAGATGGGTCACATGCTCGGCAGCTACTGCCCCAACATCCTGTTTCCCTACGCCCGCGAAGCCATCTCCGATCTGGTGACCAAGGGCGGTTTTCCGCCCCTGCTGCTGGCTCCGGTCAACTTCGATGCGCTCTACGCCCAGCATCTGGCCCAGCAGCAACAACCTGCCGGCGGCGAGCCGGCACCGGCGCACTGAAGCATGCGCTTCGCCGTCCTCGGCGCCGGCTCCTGGGGTACCGCCCTGGCCATGCTGCTGGCCGACAACGGTCACGAGGTGACCCTCTGGGCCCACCATGAATCCGCGGCCGAAGCCATGCGCCGCGAGCGGGCCAACGAACGCTACCTGCCCGGCATTCCCTTTCCGGATTCGCTGCAGGTCACGGCCGATCTGGCCGCCGCCGTCGACGACGTGGACGTGGTGCTGATCGTGGTGCCGAGCCACGCCTTCCGGGAAACCACGCACAAGCTGGCCCCCCTGCTCAAGCCGGGCCAGAAGGTGGCCTGGGGCACCAAGGGCCTGGAGCCCGGCACCCGCAAGCTCCTGCACGAAGTGGCCCGGGAGGAGCTGGGCGCGTCGGTATCCATGGCCGTCGTCTCCGGTCCCACCTTTGCCAAAGAGGTGGCGCGCAAGCTGCCGGGCGCGGTCACCGTCGCCTCGCAGGACACCGAGTTCGCGCTGGCGCTGGCCCGCGCCCTGCACAACGATCACTTCCGCGCCTATACCGGCGACGACATCACCGGCGTGGAAATCGGTGGCGCGGTGAAGAACGTCATGGCCATCGCCACCGGTACCGCCGACGGCATGGGCTTCGGCGCCAACGCCCGCGCCGCGCTCATCGCCCGCGGACTGGCCGAGATGCAACGCCTCGGCCGTGCCCTCGGCGCCCGTGACGAGACCTTCACCGGGCTCACCGGCCTCGGTGATCTGGTTCTCACCTGTACCGACGATCAGTCCCGCAACCGCCGCCTGGGCCTGGCCATCGGCCAGGGCAAGTCCATCGACGAGACCGTGAAGGAAATCGGTCAGGTGGTGGAGGGCATCAACACCTGCAAGGAAGTCCACGAACTGGCAAAGGAGAAGGGCGTGGACATGCCCATCACCGAACAGGTGTATCTGATCGTGCACGAAGGGCATACGCCCGAGCAGGCGCTCAGGGATTTGATGGAGAGGGCGGTGCGGCCGGAGTTTGATTGACGTATCCGGTTCTGTGCCAAGGGCAGGCGAGCGCCTGCAGGGACGAGTGGCGACGACTGCAGGGATGCAGGAGGTAGAGCGAAGCAGGATGCCAGAGCCGAGGGACGAGGGACGAGGTTTTCCACTTAAAAAAGGCTTCCCGATTTCCGGTCACGGCTCCATGGCATAAACTTCGCTGTATGAAAAAATCCGGCAATTCAAAATCCAGACTCAGAAAGCAATATCTTCGGCCGTTTCCAAACGGACGTAAAAACCATCTGTTGAAACTGCTTGCCACGTTCGAACCCATTGAGGAACCCTTTCCCGATATAGATACGGATCTCCTCCCACCAACCGGGAATACGCCATCAACTCTGGGCAACTGACTCGACAGGGACACCCCGTTAGAAGCCAATAATACGCACCATCACCGCCAGGGTTGATCGACAACCACCGATTTCATTCAAAGCCGTTCTGCCGCCAGGCTTCGTAGATCACGACGGCGGCGGTGTTGGCGAGGTTGAGGCTGCGGCTTTGGGATTTCATGGGCAGGCGCAGGAGATTCTCGCCCAGGGCCTCGCGCAGTTCCGGCGGCAGGCCGCGGGTCTCGGGGCCGAGCAGGAAGGCGTCGCCGGGCGCGAAGGTCACCTCGAACAGGCTGCGGCGGCCGCGGGTGGAGAGGCCGAACAGGCGCGGCGGGCGCACATCGCGCATGAAGGCGTCGAAATCGGTGTGCTGGGCCACCTCGGCGTATTCGTGATAGTCGAGCCCGGCACGGCGCAGGCGGCGGTCGTCCATCTCGAACCCCAGCGGATGAATCAGATGCAGCCGCGCGCCGGTGTTGGCGCACAGGCGGATGATGTTGCCGGTGTTGGCCGGGATCTCGGGCTGAAACAGGACCAGGTGAAACATCGGCCACAGGGTAACGGCAAGCGCTTTCCCTTGAAAGTGTCGCGGCTTGTGCCGGCCGGTCTGCGTCCTGTATCTTTCACCCATGATTTCCCCTGACGATCAGGCCCTGCTGGCCAGTGATTTCTGTGGCCTGGAATTCCAGTCGCCCATCGTGCTGCTCTCGGGTTGTGTCGGTTTCGGCGAGGAATACACCCGGGTCGAGGGCTTTTCCAACCGGGACGTGGGGGCGGTGTGCCTGAAGGGCACCACCCTGGAGCCGCGACCGGGCAATCCGCCGCACCGGGTGTTCGAGACGCCCATGGGCATGCTCAATGCCATCGGGCTGCAGAATCCGGGGGTCGATGTGGTGGTGGGCGACATCCTGCCGAAGCTGGACTTCAGCGAGACCCGCTTCATCGCCAACCTTTCCGGCTCCACGGTGGAGGAATACCGGGAGGTGGCGCGGCGCTTCGACGACTCGCCCATCGACGCCATGGAGATCAACATCTCCTGCCCCAACGTGAAGGAGGGCGGGGTGGCTTTCGGCAACGATCCGGACATGTCGGCGCGTGTGGTGGCGGCCTGCCGGGAAGTGACCGAAAAGCCCCTGATCACCAAGCTCTCGCCCAACCAGACCGACATCGCCGAAAACGCCCGGCGCTGCATCGAGGCGGGCACCGACGCCTTCGCCGTGATCAACACCCTGATGGGCATGGCCATCGACATCGAGTCGCGCACCCCGGTGATCGGCAACAACCAGGGCGGCCTGTCCGGGCCGGCCATCAAGCCGGTGGCGCTGCTCAAGGTGCACCAGGTCTGGCAGGTGGCGCGGGATCACGGTGTGCCCATCATCGGCCAGGGCGGCATCAACAGCGCCGAGGATGCCATCGAGTTCCTGATCGCCGGCGCGTCGGCGGTGGGGGTGGGCACGGCGCTGTTCTATGACCCGCTGATCTGCCCGAAGATCAATGCCGGCATTGCCGACTATCTGCGCCGTCACGAAATGAGCAACGTGGCCCAGCTCACCGGCTCCCTGGTGCTGAACGAACCCCGGCCGGCCTGCGGGTGCTGAAAAAAACGGTAAAGCCTAAGGTCGTTTCGCCGATAACCGGCATAACCTCTTGATTACCGGAACGAAGATGGCAACGGCTCCCCGCAAGAAAGTCCGCCTCGGCGATCTGCTGGTGGAAAGCGGCGTGATCAGCGACGAGCAGCTGATGCAGGCCCTCGCCGCGCAGAAGCGCACCGGCCAGAAACTGGGCCGCACCCTCATCGAACTGGGCTTCCTCAGCGAGGATCGCCTGTTGCAGGTGCTCTCCGAGCAGTTGCGCATGCCCTTCGTGGATCTGCGCCACTATCAGTACGATCCGGACACGGTCCGCCTGATCCCGGAAACCCTGGCCCGCCGCTACCGGGCCATCGCCCTCAAGCGCAATCCCGACGGCAGCCTGCTGGTGGGCATGGCCGATCCCACCGACATCTTCGCCTACGACGAACTCTCCCGGCAGCTCAAGACCCACATCCAGCAGGCCGTGGTGCGCGAGGCGGATCTGCTCTCGGCCATCGACAAGGTCTACCGCCGTACCGAGGAGATCTCCACCCTCGCCGAGGAACTCGACGAGGAACTGGGCGAGAGCGACATCGATCTGGCGCGCCTGGTCCAGACCGAGGACGTGGCCAACGCGCCCATCGTCAAGCTGCTGCAGAGCCTGTTCGAGGACGCCGTGCAGATCGGCGCCTCCGACATCCACATTGAGCCGGACGAGTCGGTGTTGCGCATCCGTCAGCGGGTGGACGGCGTGCTGCAGGAACAGGTGATGAAGGAGAAGCGCATCGCCACCGCGCTGGTCTCCCGCCTCAAGCTGATGGCCGGTCTCAACATTTCCGAGCGCCGCGTGCCCCAGGACGGGCGCTTCAACATCCGCGTGCGCAACCATTCCATCGACGTGCGCCTGTCCACCATGCCCATCCAGTACGGCGAATCGGTGGTCATGCGCCTGCTGGATCAGTCCTCCGGCCTGCTGGAACTGGAACATCTGGGCATGGACGGAACCCTGCTGCACCGCTTCCGCCGCAACATTCATCGGCCCCATGGCATGGTGCTGGTCACCGGCCCCACCGGCTCGGGCAAGACCACCACCCTCTACGCCGCCCTGTCCGAACTCAATCAGCCGGCCAGGAAGATCATCACCGTCGAAGACCCTGTGGAATACCGTCTCCCACGCATCAATCAGGTGCAGATCAATCCGCAGATCGAGCTGACCTTCGCCCGGGTGCTGCGCACCGCCCTGCGCCAGGATCCGGACATCGTGATGGTCGGCGAGATGCGCGATCAGGAGACCACCACCATCGGTCTGCGCGCGGCCATCACCGGCCACCTGGTGCTCTCCACCCTGCACACCAACGACGCCATCGCCACCGTGAACCGGCTGCTGGACATGGGCGCCGAGGGCTACCTGGTGGCCACCGCCCTGCGCGCGGTGCTGGCCCAGCGGCTGGTGCGCCGGATCTGCGAGAGCTGCAAGATGCATCACACGCCCGACGCCCAGGAACTGGCCTGGCTGCACGCCCTCGAGGGGGAGCGGGAATTCGGCGAGTTCTACGAAGGCATCGGCTGCTCCCACTGCAACAACACCGGCTACAGCGGCCGCATCGGCGTGTTCGAGTTCCTGGAACTGGACGAGCCCATGGCCGATGCCCTGCGCCGCGAGGACACCGCGCGCTTCGCCGTGCTGGCCCGGGAGAGCGCGGGCTTCACGCCCTTCTGGCACCAGGCCCTGCAACTGGCGGAGCAGGGTGTGACCACCATCGAAGAGGTGATGCGCGTCACCGGGGTGGTGGAGGAGGACGTGGAAGATCTGCTGGCCTCCGGGGCCGAGGCCTGATCCATGCCGCACTTCGCCTACCGTGGCCGTGATCGCAAGGGCGAGGCCATCGATGGGCTGCTCGAGGCGCCCAGCGCCGAGGCCGTGGCGGCCGAACTGCAGAACGCAGGCATCGTGCCGGTGGACATCCGCGAGACGGCACCACCGAAGCCCGCGGGCGAATTCCTGCGACGCCTGCGCCGGCGCAAGCCGGGGCTGGTGGATCTCATCCAGTTCTCGCGCCAGCTGCACACCCTGCTGCGCGCCGGGGTGCCCATCGTCCGCGCCCTGCAGGGGCTGGCCGACAACATCGACAATCCCGATTTCGCCGAAATCCTGCGCGAGGTGACGCGGGATCTGGAGAGCGGCCACGATCTGGCCACCGCCCTGGCACGTCATCCCGGCGTGTTCAACGATCTTTTCGTGAGCCTGGTACGGGTCGGCGAACAGACCGGCCGGCTGGACGAGGCCCTGCTGCGCCTGTCCTTCTACCTGGAGCGGGAGAAGGACACCCGGGATCGCATCAAGTCGGCACTGCGCTATCCGCTGTTCGTGATCACCGCCATCGCCGTGGCCATGATTATCATCAACCTGTTCGTGATCCCCACCTTCGCGGCGGTCTTCGCCAAGTTTCACGCCGAACTGCCCTGGCAGACACAATTGCTGCTGGCCGTTTCCAATTTCATGATCCACTGGAAATGGTGGCTGCTCGGCGGCGCGGTACTGGCCCTCTACGCCGCCCGCCTGTACGTGAAGACCCCGCAGGGCCGACTGCTCTGGGATCGCCTCAAGCTGCGCCTGCCCCTCGTCGGGCGCATCCTGCACGAGACGCTGCTCGGCCGCTTCGCCAACGCCTTCGGCATGACCCTGCGCTCCGGCGTGCCGCTGCTGCAGGCCATCACCGTGGTCAGCCGGGCGGTAGACAATACCTGGGTGGAGCGCCACATCCTGCAGATGCGCGGCGGCATCGAACTGGGCGAATCCCTGACCCGCACCGCCGCCGAGACCGGAATGTTCACCCCGCTGGTGCTGCAGATGATCGCCGTGGGCGAGGAGACCGGAGCGGTGGACGAGATGCTGGAGAACGTCGCCGAGTTCTACGACCGGGAGGTGGACTACCAGCTCAAGAACCTCTCCTCGGCCATCGAGCCCATCCTGATCATCGTCATCGGGGCCATGGTTCTGATTCTGGCGCTGGGCGTGTTCCTGCCCATGTGGGATCTGGCCCAGGTGGTCAAGGGCCCGCAATGAGGCGACAGGCGGACGATAATCGCTGGCGAATGGCGCCCGGGTAATACCAATTTCGTATTTTTCGCCATAGACATCACATTAAAAACCGACTATAAATCCTTGTGACTACAGGCATTCACCAGACGAGTCGACACAGGGGGTTCACCCTTTTCGAACTCATCGTGGTGATCAGCATCATCAGCGTGCTGTTCGTGTTCGCCGCCGAGCGCCTGATGAAGCTGGCGGTCCAGGCCGAGCGGGCTTCGGTGCAGCAGATGACCGGCATCATCAAGAGCGCCCTGGCCATGCAGATCGCCGCCCACGTGGCCCGGGGTACGGTGCCGGAACTGGCATCACTGGCCGACAGCAACCCGATGGATCTGCTGGCCGACACGCCCGAGACCTATCTCGGGGAACTGGATCACCCGGATCCGGCCACCGTCGAGGGCGGTCACTGGTACTTCGACCGGCGCACGCGCCTGCTGGTGTACCGGGTACTGAACGAGAAGGAATTCGAGACCAGCCTGCCGGGCCCGAAACGCATCCGCTGGCGGCTCGAACCGGTATTCGAGGATCGCAACGGCAACGGCCGTTTCGATCCGGACAAGGACACGCTGGTGGGGCTCAAGCTGGCGGCGCAGGAAAAATTCAAGTGGCGGGTGGAACCTGCCGATATACGGCCATGGACGACAAATTCCTGAGGTTTTAACGGTTTACGGGGACTGATTTCCCGACCGTCGAGATTCCGACAACAACTTCACGAGGCAAACGACATGCAAAACAGGCAACAAGGTTTCACCCTCATCGAACTGGTGGTGGTCATCGTCATCCTCGGCCTGCTGGCCGCCACCGCCCTGCCCAAGTTCATCGATGTGACCACCGACGCACGGGTCTCCAGCCTGCAAGGTGTCGCCGGGGGCCTTCGGGCTGCCGCCGCCCTTGGCCAGGCACAATATGTGGTCAATGGCGTAAAAACGGCTAACCAAATCACCGTCGGTGGAGGCACCGTTGATGTCTTGTGCGAAGATGCCACTGGCGGCGCTTGCCAAACCGAAGGCGCAACAGCCTATCCTGGACGAGGCGGCCGTCCCGATCCCACTGCAACCGGCATCGGCGTCATGATGCCGCTACCCGATGGCTATACGTTTACAGCTGGTGCTAACGATGGAGCAACGGCAACCTATCAACCAAACAACGGTGGCAGTGCAAACTGTCAAGTCACTTATACGCCGAGTTCTACGGGCGATCCTGTCACCGTGACATCGTCCGGTTGCTGACATCTCCCTTACGGAACACCGCTCGAAAACAGACCCGGAAGGGCGGCATATGCCGCCCTTTTTCATGATGAAAGACAAGCATCAGGGTTTCACTTCCAGGCGCCCGACCAAGGGATTTACACTGGTCGAGCTGGTTGTGGTCCTGCTCATCGTCGGCATCCTCGCCGCCTATGCCATGCCCCGCTTCCTCGGGCCCGATGCCAGCGAGGCCATCTCGGCCCGGGACACCATTCTCATGGCCGCCCGGCGGGCGCAGCAGCTGGCCATGAACCAGGGCAGCGGCGCGGGTGTGCAGCTCGCCTCCGACAACACCGCGCACGAGGTGCGCATCACCTACACCGACGGCACCCTGCAGCAGCTGCGCTATTCGCTGCCCGCGGGCATTGCCATTACCACGGTGACGGTGAACTACGATGCGCTCGGCAACGCCAGCCCCGTCACCATCACCATCACCGGCAGCGACAACGTCTGTATCGAAGCCACGGGGTACGCGCACCGATGCTGAAGCCTGTGCACCGACAATCGGGATTCACCCTGGTGGAGTTGATCGTATTCATCATCGTGGTTGCGCTGGCCGTCACCGGGGTGGTGCTGGTGATCAACCGCACCGTGACCCAGGCGCCCGAAGCCCTGGTACGCACCCGGGCGCTGGAAATCGCCCAGGCCTACCTGGACGAAATCGCCACCAAGCGTTACGACGAGAACACGGGGCAGGGCGGGGTGCCGCGCTGTGACAGCGCCGATTCCGGCGCGCAGCCCTGTTCGAACGTGCTCGGTCCCGAAGGCGGCGAGACCCGTGCCGTCTACGACGATACCGACGACTATCACGGCCTCGACGACAACCCGCCGCGCGATGCCGGCGGCAATCCGTTTCCCGGCTATGCCGACTACCGCGTGCAGGTCAGCGTGACCTACGCGGGAACCGAGGTCGGCCTGGCCAACGATCGCCTGGCCAAGCGCGTGACCCTGATCGTCACCACGCCGCTGGGGGACACCATCCCCGTGAGTTTCTACCGGGGGAACTTCTGATGCGGGCCCGCGGCTTCAGCCTCATCGAGCTCATCGTGGTGATCCTGATCCTCGGCATCATCGGCGCCGGTACCGCCATCTACATCGTGCGCGGCATGCAGGCCTATACCGACACGGTGCGCCGCGATCGCCTCACGGCCACGGCACGGGCCGCCACCGAACGGGTGGTGCGCGAGCTGCGCAACGCCTTGCCCAACAGCATCCGGATCACCACCAATTCCGCCGGAGGCGTGACCACGACCTGCATCGAGTTCGTGCCGGTCGAGCGGGCCAGCGCCTACCGGGAAGCGCTGGCTCCCCAAGGCAGTATTACCCGCTTCGATGCCGTCCCTTTCCCGCCGCCGGCGGCCGGCAGACGTTTCGTGGTGGTCTATCCCTATGCCACCTCACCGATCTATGCCGGCGGCAACCCCGGGCCCGTGGCCGGTTTCGACGCGGCCTCCAACACCCTCGCCGGCGAGGTGCGGCTCACCACCGCGCACCGTTTTGCCCACGACTCGCCCCAACGGCGCTTCTTCATTGCCACGGAGCCGGCGAGCTTCTGCATCGACGACGGCCGCGGCCAGCTGAATCGGTATAGCGGCTATGGCTTCACCGCCGTGCCGGCTGCGCCTCCGGCCACCACGCCGGCCCTGCTGGGCGAGAACCTGCAACTGGTCGATGGCGGCGCGGCCGTGGTGCCCTTTGCCTGGGATCCGGGCAGCCT
>Ga0256832_1000902_pt1 | contig 19823 bp, 16 predicted proteins | sample 134614metaG_FD_190534 | JGI IMG/M metagenome (GOLD analysis project Ga0256832, IMG submission 190534) | Hydrothermal vent microbial communities from Lau Basin, Pacific Ocean - 134-614 | ecosystem: Environmental > Aquatic > Marine > Hydrothermal vents | place: Pacific Ocean: Lau Basin | collected...
ATAATTTTTATATGAAAGAATACTAGTAACAACGCCCAATGCTTGCCTCGTAACAAGCGCACATTTGACCGGCTGCAAGTTACGACAAAAACCTTACAAATGCTTACTGTATTGGATAAAAAATGACATTTTAAAAGGAGTGAACAATCAGATAAGACCGGTGGTATGTAATTCAGAATGTACTGTTTCCTCTTTAATAATGCTCCTAACTAGTGCGTCAAGAACTAAATAAATACAGTATAGAGTGTACAGACGCAATGCATTGCGTCTTCTATCTTCCTCTAACTCTTTGTTGCTCAAATCGTCATTATGCTACGGCATAACTCCCGTTTGAGCGCCTCGATTCAAAGATAAATAGCTGCGCTTAATACTGGATGAACTTTGTTCCTGACGCACTAGGATAAGCGAACGAACACATGGATTCTATATTGTTTTTTGATGTTAATATTTTGCTTTCTACCGTGGACCGGTTTTTGATACTATTAACTAATAACCTTCAATAAAATATTATAAGTAATGAGAATGAAAATTATCATGCTGTTTGCCATAGGGCTTTTTGCTTTGCCTCTTTTGGGGCAAAAAAGCTATGGCATCATCGGAACACAGGGTTTTGTTTTTTGGGATTACTTTGGAAAAGAGCCGGGCAATACACGGATATTTCAGGCCTATGGCACACAGACGGATTTAAGCGTTTGGATACACGACCAAATCGTGGACCATACTTTAGAATACGAGTTGCATCTCGGCTATACTAATTTCGTTGTGTTATATCACGAATTTGGTTTTTTTCCGAATTACAGTAATACAAAGGGCTATTTCTCCTATCTTTCCTTTAAATCCGGCCTATTGTATTCCCCTCTTGGAAAAAAACTTTCATTTACGGCATTTTGGTCACAATATGTACTTCTTGAAAGAAAGGACCACAGAAGTCAGAACCGGTGGTTTTCTACCTTGGATTTTGGCTTGAAGTACCAGATAAATAGCCGTTTTGGTCTCCAACTCTCTTCTCCTGTCTTTACGCTTTATCCTCCTTATGACGGCAAAAAAATATCGAAACCATTGCATTATGAATTCGATCCCTTCTTCGAAATAACAGGCGCCAACCTTGGGTTGTCTTATCGTATAAAATAAAAGGGGTTAAGGGCATACTTCCTATTCGAGTGGGGAAAATGGGACACTTTACCGCTTTAGCACAAAGCCGGATTAGGACAAATCAGCTGCAAGCACTAAACATCCAAGGGCGATTCGCGTTGATTAAGGCGTAATAAAGTAAACATATGAGGTATCGATTTGTCCTTCTTATAGTCCTACTGTCAGGGGCCTTCTTTTCTTGCAAATCCTGGATGACGGTGGAGCGCTCGGATGACGCGGGGAAAAACTCCCATATAAAGGCAGATAAGGTCTCCCGTCAGGTTAAGCCATCTGAACTTGTTAGAATGAGACCTGACCGATTCGTGCGGGGCAAAATGACATTTGCGGCTCCGGTGGATCCGTCCATAATACAGGGAGCTCTTGACAATGGCGTGCATTACTACCTCGCGAACCCGTCCTCCGGCACCACCGGCAATACCCTTGCGCTTGTCGTCCGTCACGGTTCGGCCCATGAGCCGGCTGCTTATCCCGGACTTGCTCATGTACTCGCTCATGTTATGGAGGACAACTATCACCGGATTATAAGTGGTGATTCCGGCCCCTTCACCCATGTTTCCTACGATGCTTTGCAGTGCCTCACCTCATATAAAAGCAAAAGGGAGGCGGAGAATATATTACACTTTCTACACCTGATCGCATCGGACCTCCCTCTTGAGACCGCGACCATCGATCGGGCAAAGCGGGAGGCCATACACTGCTCCATTCATCCGGGCACCACCCAAGACAGCTTGATCGCCAGGACACTGTACCAAGGCTCCCCATATGCTTCCCACCTCCCTTACTATCGCCACTCTTCAATACGGACCATCCCGGACGACACCATCAGGCAGCACTACAAGGCGTGGTTTTCTCCCGGGAATATCGCTATTATGGCCATCGGCTCTTTTAGCAGGTATGAAATGGTTGAATCCCTGCAAAATAACTTTAAAATGGATGCCCATCGCCCTACCCTATTGTCTCCATCAAAACCCCATATCCCTTTTCATACCAAGCCGAGAATACGTTCTATCATCGACCCGGAAGCTGCGCCCGGTATTCAAATCATACAATTCCGGCCACAAATAAAGCACAATACCTTTTACGGTTACATCAAGACCATCCAATGGGATTTTTTCGAATACCTTTGGCTGGAAGAAATAAAAAAGGTTCTGCCCTCAGGGGCTAATCCAAGTATCCATTTTGATAAAGGGGTAGATGGATTGGACCAATGTGTCATACAAATAGAGGTACCCCAAAACGGAGAAATAGAGAACGCGTTAAGGCAAGTGTTCTCTGTGCAACGGAAAATACAGAAAGAGGGATTTCCACAGGAGAAATTCGATACTTTAAAATCGTATTTTCTCTCCGACAAAAAAGCCCGACTCTTCGACAAAAATCGGGCCTCCGGGCGAATCATGGCCTACAGGTTAGCCCGGCATTTCCTCACCGGAGAGGCAGTCCCCGACGCGGCACAAGCATGGAGTGCTATAGAGGGAAGTGTGTTGCCCCTTTCGCCGAAGGAAATGCAGGGATTGGCTAAAATTTGGTTGACCAAGCGCAATAGAACCATCCTCGTGCGTGGTCCTAAGGATAGCCTTCCCGCTGAATCAGCTCTACAGCAACTTGCTAACGAACAATAAATAGTTAATGTGCTCCATATTTCAGATACAACTCCTTTTCGGAGTGCGCTCAAAATGCATTATCAAAAAATTATCCACCATTTCATACCTCAAATAAAACAAAGACATGTCCACCAAAGCCATCATTTTTCTAGTTGTCATCGCATTTATCCTCGGATACTTTTACCTCATGAAGAAACCCAAGTACAACAAGGGAATTGCGGCTCCCAATTTCCGCGGCAAGGACCTCGACGGCAACACCTTCCAACTGAGTGATTTTAGAGGGAAATACGTATATCTGGATTTTTGGGGCAGCTGGTGCGGTCCATGCCGCGCGATACGCCCCCATCTCGTGAAAGTATATCGACAATTTCATACCTCCAAGTTCAAAGACGCCTCCGGTTTTGACATCATAAGTGTTGCGATGGAGCGAAGACCCGGCCAATGGAAATCGGTAGCGGAATCTGAGGGAATGACCTGGCGCCACCAATGCTCCACCCTCATAAAAGAAGGGCAACAAATCGCCGGCTTGTTTGGGGTGAAGAGCATCCCCTCCGGGTATTTTATCGGGCCGGATGGACATATTCTTCTCAACCGACCCCAAATGAGCGAAATGGCGGATTTTCTTGCCAAAAAACTGTCAAAATGACACCTATACCACTATGGCAACATAGTTGATATACCATATTGACGGAATTAATAGACATAAAAAGCATAGCATTATGGCAGAAAAGAAGGAGAAAAAGAAGACGACGAAAAGAAGTACAAAATCGGGCAAGGTTCAGCAGGAACTCCAAGCAGCTAAAGACGAATTGCAAGAGTTAAAAGAAAAATACATCCGGCTCATGGCGGAGTTTGACAACTTCAGAAAGCGTTCGGCGAAGGAGGCCTTAGAATTGCGTAAGACCGCAGCGGGAGAAGTTCTTTCAAAATTGTTAGCCGTCCTCGATGATTTTGATCGAGCGAAAAAGCTTTCGGACGATGAGCAAAGTCCCGAATCTTTTACAGAAGGGGTAGAGCTTGTTTACAACAAACTGCACGCCATCCTACAACAATTGGGGTTGGAACATGTAGAGCCTACAGGGACCCTTTTTGATCCGGAAGAACACGAGGCGGTGACGCGTATCCCCGTGCAAGATGAGGAGCAAAAAGGCAAAGTGGTGGATACCATTGAGAAAGGCTACAAGCTCCATGAAAAGGTCCTCAGGCATCCCAAAGTCGTTGTCGGGCATTAACAGAAGACAGATACACAGAAAACTACTTTATATTATTCATTAGTTGACCACGAGTTCATGACAAAAAGAGATTATTACGAGGTGTTGGAAGTTTCGCGCGATGCGGACGGAAGTGTAATAAAGAAAGCCTACCGGAGGCTTGCCATCAAGTATCATCCGGACAAAAACCCCGGAGATCCTGAGGCGGAAGAGAAGTTCAAAGAAGCGGCTGAAGCCTACGAAGTGCTCAGTGACCCGCAGAAAAGGCAACGCTACGACGCCTATGGACATGCTGGAGTAGATCACGGTGGGCACTCGGGCGGATGGACCATGGAAGATATTTTTGCGCAGTTTGGCGATGTATTTGGTGGTGGCGGTAGCCCCTTCGAATCGTTCTTCGGGGGGCGTAGAAGTGGCAATGGACCACAGCGCGGCAAGCATATTCGCATCAAGTTGAAGTTGACCCTCGAGGAGATAGAGACCGGTGTTGTTAAGAAGGTTAAACTCAAGAAAGAGCACGCCTGCTCGTCTTGTCATGGTTCGGGAGCTAGAAGTAGTGGCGATGTCACCACTTGTTCTACCTGTCGTGGAAGCGGATATGTGGCACAAATAAGAGACACGTTCTTAGGGCGGATGCAGACGACCTCCACTTGCCCGAGCTGCAATGGCAGTGGACAAACCATCCGCGCTGTATGCGATACTTGCCGGGGGAGCGGGGTCGAATTGAAGGAGAGCATTGTTCAAATCGAGATTCCCGCCGGAGTCGAAGATGGCATGCAGCTCTCGATGAGAGGACAAGGTCACGCGGGCAAGAAAGGGGGACCTGCCGGAGACTTACTCATCGAAATACAAGAAAAAGAGCATCCCATCTACCAACGCGATGAGAATGACCTTTACATGGACCTGGTGGTGAATTTTGCGGAAGCTGCCCTCGGAGTAAAAAAGGTCATCCCCACTCTACATAGTCAGGTGAGCATAAAGATACCCTCCGGGACGCAATCGGGCACCATCATGACACTTAAGGGCAAAGGCTTGCCCTCTGTCCGGGGGTACGGCCGTGGTAATTTGCATGTAAGAGTAAAAGTGTGGACACCTACCAAGCTCTCGGCGGAGGAAAGGGCCTTAATCGAAAAAATGCAAGAGATGGAGGGATTCGAACCGAAAAAATCAAGAGAAGAAAAGAGCTTCTTTGAGCGCATCAAACAGCATTTCTCTTAGTCCTATGAAAAAAAACTACTTCCGCCAAATATCCTTTATCTCAATAATACTAGCTCTATTGATGAGCTGTACGGACAGTGTTCTTTACCAGTCGGAGGTCGCTTTGCCCGGTTCGGGATGGAGTTATGACCAGCCGGCGAGTTTTGAGTTTGACATCACGGATACCACCCGGTCCGTCAACATGCTGCTCAACGTCTCCCATTCCGATGCTTACCAATGGCAAAATCTTTACTTGAAATTGTACACGGACTTTCCCGGTGACAGAAAAGACACCCAAATACTATCGGTAGAATTGGCCGATAAAACGGGCCGGTGGTATGGCGAGCGAAGCGGCACCATCATTACCGCTCCTATCCTCCTCCAGGACCATATCCGCTTCGAATTGCCGGGCACTTACCGGCTCCGTATTGAGCAAAACATGCGGGTTAATCCCGTGCCGGATGTCTCAGGGCTAGAACTCGTTCTCGAAAAATCTGAAGCTCTCCCGGCCGCTCCTAAAGACAAAGAGAAGAAAACGAAATAAGAGGAAGAAAAACCGATGATACAGTAGAAGTACAATATTTTTTCTCCACACCTCCTATAATATCGTCTAAACCTCTTTATATTTATACCAAAATACAACAGTATAGACAATTGCAAGACATTATAATAGTCCTATTGATGAATTTGACTAATTTAAAAGTTGCATTTGCACTTGATTTCAGGTATGTTTCGTACAAGTCATGTGAAGTCGAATTGACTATCGCACACGCAGGGGGCCAACAATCAGGCGGAGAACTGAGATTTGAAAAGCAAAAATGACATTGAAGGAACTACAGATGGGGGCAACATATTATCAAATAGAACAACACAGATAGATAGGGTAAAGAAAAACAGCATTTCATGCCTTAGTATTGGATAATTTGTTCGATTTTTGATGGCGCATAGCGGATTAAGTTCGTAGATGTAATGAATAGGATTTGGATACATATTGCTCTATTTTTGTGCCTGACCATTGGGGATATCCGGGGTCAGGAGATCTTTGTGTCGCCTTCGATTAGCACCCGGAATGACTTCGGTTATGAAGTCCTCACGGGGTGGGCGCACGATGATGTACTGCTGTTCCGGGATAAGATATTAAAGTATTCCGTCGAGCGGTACGATTCGGTTATGCAACTCAAATGGTCGAAGGAGTTGGACTTCAAACGGGGGTTTACCGCCATCGTCAGTGTCGAAAAGGTAGATACCCTTTTCGCAGTAATCTACTCATACCGGCACGAAGGATCGGTCTATGTCGCCGCCGATTATTTTGATCAAAGGGCGGAATCCGTACGGCAAACGACCCTGTTTTCTACTACGAAAGGCCTGGATTTGACCGCTTTCAAATGGGCTGTTTCAGAGAATAAGCAGCGGGGTGTAATATTCTACAGTAGTGGGTCAAAACCCCTCTTTGCCATCCCGGTGGATTTACAAAATCCAAGGATGACCCGTGCCATAAAATTGGAGTTTGAAGAGAAGAATTGGAAGAAGCATTTCGAAGGGGTCGTGGTCAATAACCGGGGAGTGATGGCCTTTGTATTCAATTTTCCCAAGCATTGGTATTCGGCGAAAGACAAAGAGCTCAATGTCTTCTTTGTCACTCCGGATGGAGCGGTGGAAAGGGTCTCTTTCATCCCAAAGGATGCGAAATTCTTAAATATTGCCCTGAAGGTCGATGAGTCCCATAACCGGTTGATAGCGGCCGGCAGCTATTCGAACAAAGGCGATCAGGCTGTCGGCTTCTGGATGCTGCGATTGGACTATAAGAATACCGGTAAGGACAGCTTGCTGTACTTGCCTTTTTCGAAGGAACTCGTTCGTAAGTTGACCGGCAAACGAACCTCCAAGGGCAAAGGCAACCTTCAAGTCACCGATATCCAATTGCGCACGGATGGAGGTGTCGTGCTCTTCGGGGAAGTGCGCAAAAAGTACCGTAGGCGACCGGAGTTGGCGCGCAATTTTGATATCACCGGACCCGGGACCAGCGGATGGATGGATTACTATTACGAGGATATCGTGGCGATGTCTATCCACCCCAACGGGCTCAAGCACTGGGAGGAAGTCATGTATAAACACCAATATTCCCAAGATGACGAAGCGATATTCTCCTCCTATGTGATTATGTCCAATCCCGCCGTCCTGAGAATCCTGTACAACGACGAGATAAGTGGCAGTAATACCGTCTCGGAGTACCTGGTATCCAGCGATGGGGTCATCGATAGAAGAACCGTCATCAATACCACCCGGCAAAAACTGTGGCTCCGGTGGAGGGACGCCTACCAGACCAAATACAATGAAATCATCGTGCCGAGCCAGGGCTACAATACCCTTAGTATTGTGAAGATAAGGTTTTAGGGGTCGCCGGGCACCTCCGCCATCCCCTCCCCGTTATTCTAAAATCCCCTATCTTGCAGCCCTAACAGAAAATATCTAAATTATGCGACGATTTACCACGTGTGTGATGTTATTTTTAGGGCTTGGGATAGGAAGTGCACAGACGAGCTTATTCCTGCCTGCTGAATTTAAGCGAGCCTATATGAATCATAGCCGGAGCATGACCGGAGCGCCCGGCAAAAACTATTGGCAAAACAAGCCTTCTTATAAGATGAGGGTCGAACTCGATCCCGCTACTTACACGATTCGTGGTGAGCTGGATGTCCGGTACGAGAACCGTTCTCCCGATACCCTTCAGGAGATTGTTTGGAGCATGCTTGGTGACATTTATGCAAGGAATAGCCTTAGGGATTTCCCGGAAGATGTAGAGAAGATGGGAGAGGGTATGAAATGGTTGGCACTTTCTGTCTCGGGACAAACGGTGGACCTCAATAAAGATATCGTGCGCCGGGGGACCAACGGGATACTTAAACTCACGGCTCCGGTATTGCCCGGGCATTCGATAGAGATGTCGGCAAGATGGACATTTACTTATCCGAAGGATGTCACCATCCGCAATGGGCATTATGGAGATAGCACCTTCCTCATCGGGCACTGCTTCCCTAAAATCGCCGTGTATGATGATATCGATGGCTGGGATAAGACGGACTATCGCGGTTATGCGGAGTTTTATGGGGAGCAAGGGGATTATGATGTTTCGGTCGTCGTCCCGGGAGACTTTAAGGTTTGGGCGACCGGGGAGTTGCAAAATGCTTCGGAGGTGCTGGCACAGCCCTATTTGCAGCGCTGGCAAAAGGCGCAATCCTCCAAGGAGGTGGTGCACATCGTCTCCAAAGAAGAAGCGGAGAACCGTGTGACTGTCCCGGGGGAGAAAATCACCTGGCATTTCAAGGCGGAGAACGTTCCGGATTTCGCCTTTGGCAGTTCGCATCGTTTTTGCTGGGATGCACGCAAGGTCGTGGTGGACTCAAGTAATGGCGGGGAGACGCTCGTTCAGACGGCTTATCCACCGGAGCGCGTGTATTATCCCCGTTTGATTTATATGATGGATACACTGATGCATCATTACTCCCGCCAAATTCCCGGCATTCCCTACCCCTATCCGGTCATGACCATCTTCAACGGCAACGATGGGATGGAGTACCCGATGATGTGCAACAATGGAGAGGGAAAGACCTGGTCTTCGTCTGTGGGGTTGGCCTATCACGAAGTAGCCCATACTTACTTTCCGTTTTTTGTCGGGACCAACGAACGTAAATACGCATGGATGGATGAAGGTTGGGCTTCGTTTTTCCCCCAGTTTTATTGGGGCTTGCACATCCCGGAATTCAATTATTTCCAATCGCGGATGGACCGGTATTACAAGATAGCAGGCACCTATGACGAAGTTCCCTTGATGACCTCTACAAGGTTATTGCACGACCGGCCACCTTACCGTCAAGCGAGCTACAATAAGCCTTTTTTCGCTTACTCCTACCTCCAACACCTTTTGGGGCAAGAGTTGTTTGTAAAAGCACTGCGCACCTACATGCGACGATGGGCGGGCAAGCATCCGACGCCGTATGACTTCTTCAATACCTTTAACGAAGTGGCCAAAATGGATCTGAACTGGTATTGGGAAGCGTGGTTTTTTAGGACGGGGTATGCAGACATGGCTTTGGAACTCGGTGCCAACAACACCTTGGTGGTCGTCAATAAAGGGGGACTGCCACTACCGATAAAGGTAGAGGTGCTCTTTAAAGATGGCACCAAGAAAATAATAACCCTTTCCTTAGATACCTGGCAAGATGGAGGCAATGCTTTCGAGTTGCCTATGCCAAACAAAAAGGGAATAAAATCAATAACTTTGGGGGATGATTGGATTTTGGATGTCAATCCGGAGAATAATGTTTTAAAGTATTAGGAATTACTGCGGAACTTTATACATTTGCCGCTCGTAACGATTGGGATTGGAACGCTGCGATTTGTTCAACTGAGAAGACTATCGCCCAATAGTCACTTCGATGTTTTGGTATATGATAAATCAGTAAAGTAAAATGCTCAACCTATTGAAGACACAATTGGACAGGTTGCGGAATGCAGAGCATACCTTCATGATTATCGTTGGAATAATTATTGGAGTAGTAGGAGGATATGGAGCGATCATCTTTAGATATCTTATTGGGCTTTTCAAAAGGATATTTTTTGGTGATTTTCAACTATCTCTTGAATATCTTGAAGGATTACCTTGGTATGTCAAATTATTAGTCCCGGCGATCGGAGGATTATTGGGAGGACCGATTATTTACTTTTTTGCTCGAGAGGCCAAAGGTGCCGGAGTGCCGGAAGTGATGGAAGCCATGGCCTTAAAAGGAGGGGTGATACGGCCAAGGGTGGTCATTGCCAAAACTTTAGCTTCCGCCATTTTTATAGGCTCAGGTGGGTCGGTCGGTCGGGAGGGGCCTATTGCTCAAATAGGTGCTGCTACCGGTTCGGTATTTGGTCAATTGCTAAAGGTGCGCAGCTCCCAATTGAGAACTATTGTAGCTTGTGGTGCCGCTGCCGGGATAGCAGGCACCTTTAATGCTCCCATTGCCGGAGCCATTTTTTCTTTGGAAATTTTACTCGGGAACTTTGCTATTCTTCATTTTAGCCCGATAGTGATTGCTTCTGTGACTTCAACGGTTATTTCCAGGCATTATCTGGGTAATTACCCTGCTTTTATTATTCCTGCATTTGAATTGACGAGTGTTTATGAATTCATTCCCTATACGATATTGGGGGTGCTCTCTGCGATCGTCGCACTCTTTTTTACTAAGGTAATCTTTATGAGCACAGATGCCTTTGAGCGCTTACCGATTCCGGAGTGGCTGACACCGGCTATAGGCGGCTTAATTGTCGGGGCGACAGGTATCTTTTTCCCACAAATATTTGGGGTAGGATATGAGACGATGGATTTGGCTTTGGCCGGCAAACTCACCTGGTCCTTTTTGTTGGTACTGGTGTTCTTGAAGTTATTCGCCACCTCTATTACCATTGGCTCCGGTGGTTCCGGAGGGATCTTTGCCCCCTCGTTGTTTCTCGGGGCCGCCTTAGGGGGTGTTGTCGGGACTTTGGGCCATGCTTGGTTTCCCGAGGTGATTGGGAGCCCGGGGGCATACACTTTGGTAGGGATGGGGGCCGTTGCTGCAGCTACCATGCACGCTCCGATAACCTCTATATTGATATTGTTTGAACTGACCAATGACTATCGAATCATCTTGCCTTTGATGGTTTCGATTATCCTCAGTGTCGTGATTAAGATGAATTTGATGGGAGACTCCATCTATACCCTTAAACTGAAGAGAAGGGGATTGGATTTGAAGAAAGAAGTGACGGCCAACTTGTTATCGACCACTATTGTCGCCGATGTGCTTAAGGATAATTTTATCGCCGTTCAAAGGAACACTCCCTTCAAGCGCTTGTACGAGTTGACCATGGAAACCCATCACCTCAACTATTTTGTAATCGATGAACACACGCACCTCTTAGGCATTTTATCCCCGTACAAAATACGTGAAATCGCTCGACTGCACGATCCGGATGAAGTGCACATGCAGGCCAAGGATTTGATTATTAAGGAGGGAATTTTCTTTACGCCGGAGGACACGCTGGATAAAATTGTGCCCTTATTCCACGATTTCATACTGGATCAAGTGCCTATCGTCAATAATGCGGAAGAGCGGATACTTATCGGACAAGTTACGAAGACGGACCTCCTCGATGCGTACAATAAATTGGTGACAAAGAGGGATATGGCCGGTGCTATCTCCACCAGTATTACCTCGGCTGAGAAGTACAAAGAGATTCCCCTTTCGGATGGCGAATTGATGTGCGAAGTCGAAGTGCCCGGCAATTTTGTGGGCCGGAGTCTTATGGAGTTGGATTTGAGGAATAAGCACAAGATAGAGGTCATTCTCATTAAGCAAAATTATGATCCCAAGGACAAAGAAGCAGGGAAGATTGTCACTCCCGAACCCCATTATAAGTTCCAGTATGGTGATCGCATCTTAGTTCTGGGGCATCAAGAAGATGTTATCCGGTTTAAGACCCTTTCCTGACCGTGCCGCATTGGGGAGGTGGTTTTGGCGTTCACTAGTGGATTTTCCCTCTTTAAATGTCTTTTCCATTACAGATTGGTATGAAATTGTAAATTGTTGTGGTCACATTGGCCCTTGGCGTGTTATCCAAGTGTAGTTCATGCAGAAATAGCGCCATTTACTTTCTTGCTTATTTCCGGAATTTCAAAGCACACATATTCGTAGTGCGGTAATTGTTTGTATTCTAACCTATCAAACAGCATAAAAATGAAAAATGCATTAGTGCTTTTATCGGTTATTACTCTTTTTGCTTCCTGTAATAAACGAACATCCCTTTCGGGGGCGGACTCTTCCGGAAATAAGACATCCGAATCCCTTTCCTGTATGGCTAAGGCAGAGCGACAGGGATTTATCAAGACATCGGAACATGGCAAGTTGCTGTTATACGGAGGCAATGGCAAGACAGAGCGGGATTTTGACATCAGTGGTTGGTTGTTGAAACCATGTCAACTCAAATACGGATTGGGGCGAGAATCCTTTGATGCGTTGATACACCCGGAGTTTATTACTGTCCGGGAAGCTGGGGAATTTTTTCCTGACAGGGAGCGATTTTTAGTGGCGACATCTCCTACGGAAGTGAAGGCGTACTCGATTTCGTTGTTGACCCGTCATGAAGTCGTCAACGACGTCATTAACGGGCGCCCTATCATGGCGGCATATTGTGTTTTGGCGGATTTGGGGGCCATCTATAGCCGGGAGTACTGTAACAAAGTCTTTACTTTTGGCTTGTCGGGCTATACCTATTCCGATCCTCAGGTATGGGGAGGGACGGATGCCTTTGTCCTTTGGGATAGAGAGACGGAGAGCTTATGGTGGCCATTGATTGATAAGGCTGTGTCAGGGGATATGCAGGAAGTTGCACTTGAAAAATACAGCGGAATCTGGTTTGAGACGACGTTGGATGTGATAAAGAAGAAGTACCCTGAAGCCCTTGTCCTTAAGCCGGGACAATCGTTAAATCCCCCGACATCGTGGAGGCGTTTTAGGAGGCCATGTAAGTAGCTTTTACTTGTTATCTCCCCTGAACTACCCCGCATGCAGGCTCATCCTGATTTTCTTCTCGAGGCTGAAGACCGTATCTTTAAATATTTGGTCGGTGTCCATAAGATTTTGGACGCTTCGGCAGGCGTACAAAACGGTGGTGTGATCTTTTCCTCCGAGGTTATTGCCGATTTGTTTGAGGGATTTATTGGTCATTTGTTTGGCCAAATACATGGACAATTGCCGTGCGATGACGATGGAGCGTTTGCGGGTCTTGCTGTGCAACTTTTCTAAGGGAACATTAAAATGCTCCGCCACCAGTCTCGAAATACTCTCCACCGTCACCTCATCGCTCATATGCGTGATAAAGTGCTTAATGACCTCCTTGGTAAGGGGAATGTCAATCTCTTTGTTGTTGAGCGCAGATTGGGCAATGAGCGTAATTAAGACGCCTTCCAATTCGCGGATGCTATTCTTAATGTTGTAGCAGATAAATTCGAGCACATCATCGGGCAATTCGATGGCATCGTCCTTTATCTTCGCCCTTGCGATGGCCATTTTGGTCTCAAAGTCGGGTGCGAGGAGGTCCGCCGAAATTCCCCATTTGAAGCGGGAAATCAAACGCTCTTGCATCCCATTGAGTGACTTCGGTGGGCAATCCGATGTGAGAATTATTTGTTTGCCTATTTGGTGGAGGTGATTGAAGATGTGAAAGAATATTTCCTGTGTCTTTGGCCGGTTGGCAAGGAACTGAATGTCATCTACAATGAGTACGTCAATCATTTGGTAAAAATTGACCAATTCGTCGATCGAATTATTCCTGAGGGCGTGTACAATCTGATTGGTCAACTTCTCCGAAGAGACAAATATGACGTTCTTGTCGTCATGCCTGGAGATAATCTCATTGCCAATGGCTTGTGCCAGGTGGGTCTTGCCCAGTCCGACATCACCAAATATGAAAAGGGGATTGAAGGCATTGCCGCCGGGTTTTTTGGCCACAGCGAGGCCTGCAGAGCGCGCCAGGCGATTGCAGTTGCCTTCTATGAAATTGTCAAATGTATAGGAGGGTTTGAGCTGCGGGTCGACCAACTGGCGCTTTAACCCCGGGATGACAAAAGGGTTCTTGATTTTTTTGGAAGCGATATCAATTACGCTGTCATTGGCCTTTTTGTCGAGTGATTCGGAGGCGCGTACCTTTTTGTAGTCATCGACGACGATTTGGTATTCCAATTGGCCCCCGGGGCCTAATGCGATGCGCATGCCTTCCCGAATGATCGTGATATAGTGTTCTTCCAACCATTCGTAAAAGAACTTATTGGGGACTTGTATCGTGAGAACGTTCTTCGAAAGCTTTATCGGTTTGATGGGTTCAAACCAAGTCTTATAACTCCTTGGATTTATCTTTGTGGCTATATGGCGGAGGCAAATAGTCCAGACCTCCAAATGGTCTTTTGATGTCAAGGCACAAGAGTTAATAGGTTCGCAATACATTCATAAGAACACCGGTTCCGGGAGTGGCTACAACAAGTTGGAGTGGCCGGCATTTCACACTGCAAAATTGTCCAAAATTTATGAGTTGGACCTCATTTTTGAATAAAAAAAAGACTCCAAAAATAAGATTATTTCATATAAAAAAATAATTTAATAGGTAAACTGTTTGACTTGATTGAAGTTAGTGGAATTTAATCGAAATGAGTTTTTTCAAAAAACAAACGGTTTGAGATTGTTTACTGTATTTGGAGGTAGTTCTTTTGCCTTCAATGAGTTATATTTTTGACATTTCCATTCTAACATCCATAGTATTCAAGTTTTACAGATTAGAATCTTTCGTATACTTTCCACCTCAATGCACATATGAGCGATAGTAGTGTTTGGTGTTATGATGGATTGTACATCTGTAGATTTGATTGGGGGGGGTGTGAATATTGGTTCACCAAAGTTCTGCCATTTCATATATAAAAAATATGCGTTGGTCTAATAACATGATGAAGACATAAACGATATGGGTACTTTTGAAGTTTATTAAGAAAAAGCAATAAAGCGTACCGGGAATACCTTGTATGAAAAGTAAAATGAAGGATATGCAACGAACAATTACTGTATTATTTATCGTATTGACGGCCCTAACAGCCGGATTTTCCCAAGGCCATGGTAAAGGGGGATGGAAGGGGCGACAAAAGCCAAAATTTATGGGCAGCCTCAAAGGTAAAGTAATAGACAAGACGAGCGGGAAGCCGGTAGAGTTTGCGAGTGTCGTCTTGATAGAAAGCCGTTCGGGCAAGGAAAAAGACGGACAAATCACCAGCGAATCGGGTAAATTTAAGTTTAATGAAGTACCGGTAGGCCATTACAAATTGGCCATCAGTTTTATAGGATATGCAGATACTTCCTTGGAAGTATCCCTAACGCGAAAAGATCCTTATTTGGATGTCGGAAAAATCGGGATTGCTCCTACGGCGGTCCTGCTTGGGCAAGCAGAGGTGAAAGGGGAGAAGGTGTTGATAGAGCAAAGTATTGACAAAATCAGCTTCAATGCCGAAAAGGACCGGACGCTTATCGGAGGGGACGGTACGGATGTCCTCCGCAAGGTGCCTCTCCTTACGGTCGATCAAGATGGCAATGTCTCTTTAGGGGGATCCAAGGATGTAAAGATTCTGATTAATGGCAAGCCTTCGACTTTGTTTTCGACCAACCCGGGCGACGCCCTCAAAATGCTTCCTGCGGATCAGGTGAAAAGGGTGGAGGTCCTCACCTCCCCGGGCGCCAAGTACGACGCAGAAGGGACTGCGGGGATTATCAATATCGTGACGAAGAAAAACCGTTTGGACGGTATCAGTGGCCGGGTCAACGGGCGTGGCGGCTACCCACAAAACAGATTTGGAGTAAATGTTAACGCCGCTCAAGGACGACTGGGAGGAAGTGTGAATGGTTCACTGTATTACGGCATTCCCCGTGCGGGAAATACCTATTTTTATCGAGAAAAGAGCCTTGGGGCTTCCAAGGAGACCTTTCTCAAAGAAGGGACGTTTAAAGGGGGATATTTCGGATATTGGGGACAAGGAGAACTGATTTACGAACTCAACGGCTACAATTCTATCGGGACTTCTCTGAGTTGGGGGGGACATAATCACGATAGAGAAGGCAATACACATGTCGACTTCGAAAACCCCATTCGCGCGTTGGTGGAGCAATATGACCGGGAAGAATCCACTGCCAGCGGTAGAGGGAGACTCAATTGGGCGACGGAATACACCCGTTCTTTCGATAATGAGCAAAGACTGTTCACCTGTGGAATACAGCTCGAGAACGTCAATAGCAACACGCACAATATCCTAAAGCAAAACCCCAAAGACCCGTCGCAGGAATATCTCGTCATCAACGAAAACGAAGACAATATCGGGAATAATATCGAGCTCACCGGTCAGGTGGATTATAAACACCCTCTCAATCCAAAATGGTTTGTGGAAACCGGAGCCAAAGCGATCCTTCGTAATATCGTAAGTGATTTTAGTGCCGAATCTTTGGATGCCGGCTCATCAAAATACAATGAGATTCCCGATCGGACGGATATTTTCTTTTATCGCCAATCGGTTTATGCAGGGTATCTGAGCAGCACCTATCAATTGGATAAATGGGGATTTATGGCCGGGGTGCGCTACGAAGACACACAAATCGAAGGGCATTTTGACAGGTTCAGCTCTTCTGTGGATAATAAGTACAACAATATCGTCCCCAATGTAGCCATCTCCAGAAAACTGAGTATAACTCAAACCATCAAGTTGAGTTACAATCAACGCATCAGACGGCCTTCTCTATTTCATATCAACCCATATATTAACCAAATTGATAGGCGAAACATCCAATTCGGAAATCCGGACCTCAAACCGGCCAAAAGTGATAAAATCGAACTCTCCTACACTAATTTTATAATGGGAAGTTCGATTCTCGCGAAGTTGTTTTACCGAAACACTTCGGATGTCGTGAGCCCATACACGAATGTGGACTCCCTTGGAGTGGCCAGTAGGACCTTTTACAATATTGGATTGCGCCAAGAGTTGGGTCTCAATTTGTTTACCAGCCTGCGTCTGGGGAAGAAATTTACCGTACGGTTAGGAGGTAACATTATCAACGCACGCATATCTTCTACATCGGATATCGCGCAGGGTCTGTCCAATACCGGTTTTGAGTTTGGGGGGCATATGGGTGCCACTTATAATCTCCCGAACGATTACAGCATTGAGGTAATGGCCTTTGGGCGTTCTCCACGCGTGACCGTCCAGGGATTTGAAGCGACCTTTTGGATGACCAGCTTTTCGTTTCAAAAGTCTTTTTGGAACCGGAAGGCCTCATTAGGGTTAGCGGTCATTGATCCTTTCTGGGACCAGAAGGTATTCAGTTCAAAGTTGGAGGAGCCCGGTTTTTACCAAGAGAGTAGATATGCTGTCCCCTTTCGCTCGATTGGGCTCAAGTTCAGCTACAGTTTTGGTAAGCTCAAAGTCAAAAAGCGATTCAAATCCCACATCAAGAATGATGATTTGCTCGAAGGGGGTGGAGATGGCAATGGTGGTGGAGGCATGAAGTAAAGGGTTTTTTATTGGCGTTCTCAACAAGTTTGCTTATTTTCGCGCTTCACATTGTACGGCATGCCTGTGCGATGAAGGAAGTATATTAGAAGATAACCAATCCATAAAATGAAGTTTAACACCAAGACCATTCATGCCGGAGTACATCCGGACCCAAGCACAGGTGCCATTATGACACCGATATTCCAGACCTCCACCTATGTGCAAAATGCCCCGGGGGATCACAAAGGTTACGAGTATGCCCGCACTCAAAATCCAACCCGCCAAGTTTTAGAGGCCAATGTCGCTGCCTTGGAAGAGGGCAAATATGGCATTGCGTTTGGCAGTGGTCTGGCCGCATTGGATGCTATTATGAAATTGTTGGAAGCGGGGGACGAAGTCATCGCCACCAACGATTTGTACGGCGGTTCGTACCGTTTGATGACCGCGATTTATGGAAAATTGGGCATCAAAAGCACCTTTGTGGACCTGACGGATCCGGAAGTACTCAAAGAGCACCTCAATGAAAAAACAAAGTTGGTTTGGCTGGAGACTCCTACCAATCCATTGTTGCGCATATTGGACATCAGGCGACTGGTGGATATCGCACATGAGGCGGGGGTGATGGTATGTGTAGACAATACTTTTGCCTCTCCGTATCTACAACAACCCTTGACCCTTGGAAGTGACCTTGTATTGCATTCTGCAACCAAGTATCTGGGAGGGCATTCGGATGTCGTATTGGGGATTGTTGCGACGTCTTCGGAGGCATTGGCCGAACGGCTTTATTACATTCAGAATGCCTCCGGAGGAGTGCCGGGGCCACAAGATTGTTTTTTGGTAATTAGAGGGATTAAAACCCTTCATGTGCGCATGCAGCGCGCATGTGAAAATGCGGCAAAGATCGTGTCCTTCCTTCAAGAGCATCCCAAGGTGGACCGAATCATATACCCGGGATTGCCTTCCCACCCCAATCACGATATCGCCAAACGACAAATGAAGGACTTTGGAGCGATGGTTTCTTTTGACCTAAAGGGCGAAGATCCTGAGGCGGGTTTAAGAGTGTTGCAAAACACCAAGCTCTTTGCATTGGCAGAATCCCTCGGAGGAGTGGAGTCGTTGATTAGCTTGCCGGCGGCCATGACACATGCTTCTATTCCAAGAGAAGACCGGTTGGCCTCCGGCTTGACGGATACCTTAATCCGGATGAGTGTCGGTATTGAGGACGTGGAAGATTTGATTGCAGATCTGAAGCAAGCGCTATCCCATTAACAACAGCAATAAGATGTGATATGCAAAAATCCAAGAAGCAAAAATTTCATATTCGCCCGAGATTCAAAGTCGAAACACCTTTGTCTAAGGAAGAGATTCGCGCATTGTTCTCAAAACGGCTGAAGGCCCCTGATGCGCCTTGTAGCGGGAAGATACGGGGGGATTATATCGCATTGTTCCCTAAGGCAAAAGACAAACACTACTGGTCTCCACACCTTTCCATAACAATAGATGATAATGAGATCGAAGGGAAGCATTTGCTACGGGGATTGTACGGCCCCAGTCCTTCCGTGTGGTCCATGTTTATGTTGTTTTATGTCTTTTTGAGTGTCATGCTCCTCATCGTGATGGTCGTGGGATTTGGCAATAGGTCTCTTGGACTTTCTTCCGTTATTTTGTGGCTGGTGCCTGTTATTCTTATTGTCATCTTGTCGCTTTATTTAATTGCTTACTTTGGACAAAAGAAAGGGCACGATCAGATTGAGATGATTCATGGGTTTTTGGAAGAGGTACTCGGTCACAAAGTCGGAGACCCACCCGTAGTGTAATGAAAAGCTCTTCCGACAATGTCCGACAATATACACCAATACACTACCTTTGCGGCAATTAACGCAGCACAATAAATTATGACTCAAAGCATAAAATGCATTCTCAAATACTTCCCCGACCTCTCTGATCAACAGTATCAGCAGATAGCGGCTCTCTATGAACTGTATAGGGACTGGAATAGTAAGATCAATGTCATTTCTCGTAAGGATTTTGAGCATTTTTATGAGCGGCATGTACTGCACAGTCTCTCGATATCCAAATTTTTAGATTTTACTCCCGGAACGCAGGTATTGGATTTGGGTACCGGAGGGGGATTCCCCGGTGTGCCTTTGGCCATTTTATACCCGGACGTAATGTTTCATTTGGTCGATGGGACGCGCAAGAAAATTCATGTAGTCAACGAAGTACTCACAGAGTTGGGGATCAATAATGCCATGGGACAGCAGATTCGAGCAGAAGAGCTCAAGACCACCTATGATTTTGTCGTGACCCGTGCCGTGGCTTCCATCGACAAACTGTACAATTGGAGCCGGCGACTTTTGGCAGAGCACGAGAAAAACCCCATACCCAATGGACTGATTACTCTGAAAGGAGGGCAGTTGAACGAAGAATTGAAGACCCTGCCGAAAGGAAGCTACTTTGAGAAAGTTCCTCTTAGCACGTTCTTCGATGAGCCCTGGTTCGAAGAGAAGTTTTTGATTTATGTCCAAGGGTGATTTTGTTGCTCAAACAGTCACTATACTACGG
>Ga0256832_1000903_pt1 | contig 19811 bp, 18 predicted proteins | sample 134614metaG_FD_190534 | JGI IMG/M metagenome (GOLD analysis project Ga0256832, IMG submission 190534) | Hydrothermal vent microbial communities from Lau Basin, Pacific Ocean - 134-614 | ecosystem: Environmental > Aquatic > Marine > Hydrothermal vents | place: Pacific Ocean: Lau Basin | collected...
ACGCTCTGCTGGATAAGGGCCGTCTTCATGAACTTTCGTTCCTCTTTTCGTTTTTGGCTATAAATTCGAGGAAAAAGGCCAGAAATACTCCCAGGAACAGTCCGGTAACCAGAGCCACGGCAAGCACGAGTTTCTTTTTCGGTTTGACAGGGTAGTCGTGCGTATAGATCTTGCCCACTACATGCGTCATAACAAGGTATGGTTCTTTCATAGATGTTTTGATCTGGCTTATCTGCATCTGTTTCTGTGGAATGGTGATGGTGAGCAGCCTCTTTATATCCGCTTTTTTCTGGGGTATAACCTCTTCGAGAAGCCTTCTCTTTTCGGCTTCCAGATTGGGGATGGTCTCTTGGAGGAGTCTGCTTTTCCGTTTTTCGAGATTTGGGATGGTCTCTTCGAGCAGACGTTTCTTTTTGGCCTCCAGGTCTGCGATAACCTCTTTTCTGATCTTCTCGATCTGGGACTCCAGATCTATGATCTTGATGTTTATGCGCCCTATGTCGTTTTGAAGATTCGCCACCAGCATCGAAGTCATCGTCGCGAGTGCCGGGTCCTTCTTCGCGACTCTCTTTATCTCCTTTTGCATCGCTTTTATGGCCGCCTCTTTCTTTGCGATTTCGGCTTCGTTCTGCTTTATCTTCTCTTTGAGTGCCGGTATCTCCACCTTTTTCATAAGATCGATCTTGTCGTCGATCTTTTTTAGATCTATCGATTTGAGCAGAGAGATTTTGTCTTCTATCTGCTTGAGGTCTATCGATTTTACAAGAGAGATCTTCTCGTCTATCTTTTTGAGCTCCACGCTCTGTAGAAGCTCGAGATTCTTTTTGAGGTGCGGCAGAAGTGTGTTTTTATCGTAAGAGATCTGGCGCTCAAGATCTTCGACGGCATCTCTTTTCTTTTCGATTATAGTATCGTAATATGCTCGATGACTGGCTGATATCTCTTCTATAGGCTTTTTTATCATATTTATCGCATCTATATTGTTTTCACCCAGCGCCGTAATGGTGATGAAACCCTCTGTCGCCCCTTTTTTGGGAACTGAAACAGCGCTGATATATGCGGTGGCGTTTTTATCTCGATATTTACCGGCCGTATCGTACTTTACATCGAGGTGCTCTTTCAGGCTCTTGCTGTTTTCGAAATATTTCGTAACCAAAACACCGTCTTTGTTTTTGGTAAGCTCTTTGCCTATCTCGAGCGTAGCCTTCGCTTCGTATAGAGGCTTGGCCAGAAAGATATACGCAACCGCGATGGCAAATACGATAGCGGTGGTCGCCATGACGCTCTTTTTTCTTCTTTTCAGCGTACGCCACAACTCTTTTAGGTCTATCTCGTCCTCTTCGGGCTGATTGTAGGGCATGTAGCCGTATGGGATTACGAGCTGCGGCTCTTTTTCCGGCTGTGTATCTTTTTTTTCCATTGTTATTCCGTTATAGATAGTATCGTTGTCAATAAGCACCTTCACGTTTCAGTACTACTTTGACTGTTTTAAAAAGTATTATTATATCCAACCATATCGACCAGTTAATTACATACCATTTGTCAGTCTTTACTCTGAAATCGTAATCAGTGTCGCTCCGTCCGCTAACCTGCCAAAGGCCGGTTATGCCCGGTTTTACCATATAGTAGTAGACTGCGTTATCTTTATAATATAGTTCAATCTCTTTTTGAACTACCGGTCTGGGGCCTACGAAGTACATATCGCCTCTGAGGATATTGAATATCTGGGGAAGCTCATCGAGAGATGTTTTTCGCAAAAAAGCTCCTATTTTCGTTACCCTGGGATCATTTTTCAGTTTAAAATTTTTCTCCCACTCCTCTTTGATTGCAGGATTCTCTTTTAGAAGCTTCTCAAGTCTTTTGTCTGCGTCTACATACATACTTCTAAATTTCAGTGTCGGTATCGGTTTACCGTTTTTTCCTATTCTTGTATGGGCGAAAAAAATCGGCCCCGGAGACTCTCTTTTGATCAATAGAGCGATTACCCCGATGATAGGTAGGAGTAGAGGTAAAATTGCAATAGCTAACGTGTAGTTGAAAACAAACTGGATTGCCTGACGATATTTTGATTTCAATCTGTTTTGAAAAACAATGAGATTGGTTCTTGTATTAAAAAGAGAGTATATGTGTGACTGAGTAAGATCGTAGTCGTTCATTAGAGGGATAAAGTTGACTTCATGACGGCTTTGAAGTTCAGTATCTATGAGGTTGCGCAGATTTTCAAGAGAATCGTTTGAAGAGTTTATAAAAACTGTTTTCGGTTCTATGTTTTTTGCAGGGATGTAGCCCAGATAGTGGTTATTGAACAGCTCTTTTTTTAAGAAAGGATCATTGGCGAAAACTTTGACCGGTTTTTGCCAGATACCCAGTCTAAAGAGTAAAATTTTTGTAAATCTTTTTAAAAAAGGAATTAAAAAAGCCATAATAAAAAATGAAAAAACAATAACTATTCTTGAATAGTTTTGTACACTTTTTGTCAAAGCCAAATATGCCAGAACAATGATGAGGCTGAAAAAGAGTGCTTTAAATACAAGTCTGCTTTCATGCCAGAAGTCATAACGGTGAGTGTAGATACCTTCATATGCCAGTATGGTAATGGTAACGATGTATATTGGCCAAAATTTGAGATAGTTTGATAAGTCTATATAGTGTGTATTGCTTAGTAAATTGAAAGAGTCCATTATGTTTCGAAGCTCGAAAGCCAGAACTATAGCCAGCACAATAGCCATCAGGTCAACTAATATAAAAACAATTCTCGACAGTATCTCTTTCATCGCTTCCGAATCTTTTTAGCGAATTATACCCAAACTCAGTTACGGCTGAAGTCGTCGTCTAGCCGGACAATGTCGTCTTCACCGGTGTATTCCCCCACCTGGGCTTCAATCAGAACGACAGGAATCTTTCCCTCGTTTGCGAGACGATGGACCTCTCCCATTTTTATGTATGTAGACTCGTTCGGACGGATGAGCTTGGTTTCGTTGCCGACCGTTACGGTAGCGGTACCGCTGACGACTATCCAGTGTTCACTGCGGTGAAAATGTTTCTGCAGGCTGAGGCGTTTTCCCGGTTTTACGACAATCCGCTTTATCTTGTAGCCCGGTGTATCTTCGAGTACCGTATACGTTCCCCACGGACGGTGGGCAGTAAGATGAACGGTTGGCAGATCGGAGCCTTTTCGTTTAAGTTCGTTCACTATCTTCTTGACGTTTTGTGAACGACCTTTGCGGCTAATCAGCAGGGCGTCGGCGGTATCTACGATTATCAGATCTTCCACATCGACGGTGGCTACGGTTCTGTCGCTTCCGATTACGAGATTGTTTTTCGACTCGAGCGAGACATGGTTTTCGTTTAGCGTATTTCCGTTTTCGTCTTTGGGCAGCTCTTCATAAAGGGCATCGAAGCTCCCCAGGTCGCTCCAGCCTATGTCGCACGGAACCACTTTTACTATGTCGCTTCTCTCCATCACGGCGTAGTCGATGCTCTCTTCGGGAATTGCGGCCATATCCTCATAACCTATGCGGATATAATGGGGTTCTGGGTTCTGGGTTCTGGGTTCGGATTTTGCATTGGTGTAAGCTTTTTCGCACGCTTCATAGATTTCGGGAGCATGTTTTTGCAGTTCTTCCAGGTAGACGCCTGCTTTGAAGCAGAATATTCCGGAGTTCCAAACGTAGCGCGTAGTGCTCAGCTTGTCGCTCGTGGATTTTTTATTGGCTTCCAGGTATTTTTGGGCTGTTTTCAGATCCGGCTTTTCATGAAACTTGGCGACATCGTATCCTTTGTCTCCGAACTCCGAACCATGAACCCCGAACTCGATGTACCCAAACCCTGTTTCGGGATATGAGGGCTCGATGCCGAAAGTGACCAGGTATCCATCTTCGGCCAGCTTTTCGGCGGTTCGGACCGCTTCTTCATAGGCTTGTCGATTTTTTATGAGATGATCCGAGGGTGTCACCAGGACGATCTCATCCGGTTCGAGCGCCATGCAGGCCAAAGCGATGGCCGGCGCGGTATTGCGCCCTACAGGCTCCAGCAAAAAACGGAACTCAGAACTATGAATCCCCAATTTCGATTCAAGCTCTTCGAGCTGATCGAGCGCCAGAAAATACTGCTCTGTATTGGAGACTATCAACTGCCCGTCACATAGTCTGCTGTTTCGTTCAAGACTCAGCTGAAAGAGTGAGGAGTCGTCGAAGAGTTTTACAAACTGCTTCGGCATCAAAGTTCTGCTTATGGGCCACAGTCTGGTTCCGCTTCCTCCGCAAAGGGTGATGTTTGTCATCGTATGCCTTTTTCTTTATGAAAGTAGTTTTTAGTATATTTGTGAACATCGGGATCGTTCAGCAACTCATCTATATCGAACCATCTATACTCTTCATGCTGCTCTTTTTTTCCAATTATGTTTCCATCAAACTGTAACTCAAAACCGAGAGCTATATAGTGGGTTGAAAAAGAGTCTCCAAAAAAACTGTTGTCGTAAAAGTGCTCGAATACCCCCATAAAGTTTGACTTATCAAGATTATATTCTATACCAAGTTCGTTTCTGCTTATGCGTTTAAAAGCATCTTCGATAGATTCATCTTTTAAAATTCTGCCTCCGGGAACGAACCAGAAGCCTTTGGCAGGCTCGTTTTTTCGTAGTCCAAGCAATATTCGGTCTTTTTCGTTTTTCAAGATAAAATCTATTGAGATAAGAGGGGTGAATTCAATTATAGATGCAAACAATTCTTTATCGATCATTAATTATCTTTTGTACCTTTTTTTCAAAATCACTTAAAACTCTATTTGAAGAGAAGTGTTCAGTTATGAAAGATCTAGCATTCTCTCCTATTTTTTTCGATAATTCCCGGTCTTGGGCCAATGCAGTTATTGATTTTACAACACTTTCGAAGCTGCTTGAGTTAAAAAAGTAACCACCTTCAGATTTGTTAAAAATATTTGCGACTTCGGAGTCTATATTGCCGGTTACTACCGAAGGAACTGCACTGGCCATCATGCCCAGAAGTTTAGAAGGCATTACCGTATCGACGACATCGTTTTTTTGAAAAAGTATATGCAAATCCGCACTGCATAAAAGGTTGGGTAAATCTTCATATTTTACCGGCATATGGTGCACAACATGTTTCATATTTTTTGTTTGCTCTACAAGCCATCTCTTTTTCGCCCCGGCACCGACGACAATAAATTCTATTTCATTGCTATCTTTGAAATATTCCGCCACTTTCAAAAAGAAATCCCAGTCCTGTTTAGCCCCGATGTTCCCGCTATAAAGAATTTTGAATTTATTTGAGTGCAAAAACTCATGAGTTTTCGCTTTTGAAGGATCGATAAAACTCTCATCAACCCAATTCGGAAAAAAATATGTCGGAGTATCTGTTTTATTTTCGAGTTTCATTAGCATAGAGTAGCTTATCGTACTGACAATATCAGCTTTGTCGAGAAGTTTTTTCTCCAGCCGGAACAACATATTGAAAATTTTCGATTTGATCCCATTTTGTTCGCCTGCGAGGCCGGACTCCACGGCCGCATCGAATTCGAAATCCTGAATGTGAACCCATACTTTAGCTCCCCGTAGTTTTGCGAGCATCAGCCCCAGTACGATGGAGCTGGTAAAAGGGACGATGCAGATTACGAGATCGGATTTTTTGACCTTGAAAATGTTTGGGATGCTTCCGAACGTGAAGTCAAGCAGGTGGAGTATTCTTTTTTTAAATGTCGGGTTTCTTGGAACGTATTGTTTGTACCGGAAGATGGCGATATTATCTTTTTGTTCTGTCAAAAATTTGGGTTTGTCGCGGTACTCTTTTAGTATCTCCCATTCAGGATAATAGGGAAATCCGGTGATCACATCGACTTGATGATTTTGCGCAAGATACTCCGCCATTTGCGTACTGTACAGACCTGTCGAACTGTCTTCAGGGTAGAAGTTTATGCCTATCAATGTAATGTTATTCATTGAAGATTCGGTCTTTTATGGGGTTGGCGGGGGTGCCTACACAAACTTTCCCCGGTGGGAGATCTTTGAAGACGCTGCTTCTTGCGCCCACTACGGTTCCTTTACCGATCGTGATGCCTGGTGCCACATAGACATCGGTCGCGAGCCAGCATTCATCCTCGATGGTGATTTTTTTAGCCCAAATGGGGAAATCCTCTTTCGTGTAGTCGTGGGAAGCTGCGCAAAGATAGGATTTTTGGGAGATGACGACATTCTTCCCTATCTTGATTTCGCCAAGACTGTACAACTCCACATGGTCTCCTATCCATGAATAGTCGCCAATAGTAACTTTCCACGGATAGGTTATGGTGGCCGAAGGCCTTATGATCACTTTTTTGCCTATCTTGGCACCGAATAGACGAAGAAGAAACCTGCGCCAGCCGTACAATATTTGTGGGGATGGTTTGAAAAAGCAAAAATCTGTAAACCACCATAGCTGAACGATAAAAGCTGAGCGTCCACGGAAACCGGTGGGTAGTTTGAATTTGGCAAGTTTCTGCATGACTAGTCCACAAAAACCCACTCAGGTTTAGTCGCAGAGCCTAATGCCCAAAGATAGACCTCTTTCATTTTGAACGCAACCTCTTCCCAAGAAAAATTATTTTTTACGATTTCATAACTTTTTTCCCCCATTGAGAGCAACTCATATTCCGATTTCCCCATAGCTTCCTCCAAAGCTGTGTAAATATTCCTGTGGCTAAGAGCTGTCCACCAGCCGCACTGACGCTCCTCCAAAACCTTCCATGGTGTTCCTGTTGTGGTAATAACAGGCAGTTTTGCAGCCATCGCCTCTCCTATTACCATTCCAAAATTCTCTGTATGGGCAGGCAGAACAAATAGGTTTGCCGCTGCAAAAAGATTCAGACGTTTTTGGCCACTTGCCATACCGAAAAAATGTATTTTTCCGGTTGCATTCTTTTGCTTAATCATTCTGTTTATGCCATCGAAGTATTTCTGGTCGTAAATTGGCCCTGCTATCAACAATTCCCATTCAGGATATTTTTCATACAATTTTAAAAAAGCCTGCACCAAAAACTCAAGCCCTTTTTTGGAGTAGATTCGGGACATAAAAAGAATATATTTTTTCTTCAGATCGATTTTCAGGTAATCACGTGCCCGAAGTTTGTCTTGTAAATTTTCGAATTCACTCATCTCAATGCCATTTGGAATAAGTGCAACCGGCGTTTTGATTCCCAACTTTCTGATGGCTTTTAGTTCATTTTCCTCTGTAGCATGCAGGCAAGCGGCTTTTTTGAACATATCCATTTGAAAAAGTTTCAATGCAACTCTTTTTTTCCATCTGCTTTTTTTCAAGTTCCAATCGTAAAGATTCCCGCGGATAGAGACGATTAAAGGTACCTTATGCTTTAAAGAGAGTTTATAAGCACAGTAGGGAGGATAGTTCCATAAACTGTGTGTGTGGATTATGGTTTTGTTATTCAATTCACTCTCTATTTTTTGGCAAAATTTACTGCTGTACCTGAAAACAGGAGGACCTTCATGTTTTGCCGAAAGTATTTTAATTCCACTATTCTGACAAATATCATTTGTTTCCGGATTTTTGAGTTTAATAGAAATAATTTTATTATTAACGTCTATTTTATTTAAATATTTAATTAAAAATGGAACTGATTTTGCAGGACCGCCATAACTATTATCGATATTTTCAATTATATGAAGTATTTGCACAATAAATCATCCTTTTCTTCTTATAAATTTGCCTAATAATATGAATTAGAATAATGCAAAAGAAATATATCAATGTTTTAAGATTAAAAATAGCGGTAGTGTAAGCTTGCGCATAATAGGCCAAAAAAGAGAAATAGATTTTTGCATAAAAGAATGTTAAAATAAAATCATACTTTAAAATACTTCTTAATAGTAAATATCCAATAAATCCGTATAGTAATATAAAAACCATATGGACAAACAATACTATGAAAAAATTATTAAACAAATAAAACAGCATTGCAAGATAGCCTTGAGCCAGTTTTACTTGGGTTTCCCTATAGGCTTCCAAAAGATTATCGGGCATGGTTCGATCCATTAGATAATCCATGCCGATTACAGTATTATTGTGAATAAGACCCAAGATATATTTTATTTCTATTACCAGTTGCTCAAGCCCATTAGGTAATTGATTCTGGAGATAATTCTGAATAGCAGTATAGGTTAATTGTCCTTCCATGCTGAAAATTCTTTGTTGTATTATATCGAATGCAGCATCACCATATTTTGTTTTGAAATAGTTGATGACAAATAAAGAGAAAAAAGCAATGATACATGAAAATATGAAAAAAATTTTTTTGGCTGGAAATTTTTTTATTAAAGACATATAGAGAAGTAGAGGGAGGAAAAACATATAAGTAATTATGAGTAGCTGACCAAATTTATGTCCCATCAAAATCAAATAAACCAGTAAAAAAATCCAAACTCCATATAAAGCTCCTTTAAGAAGGGATGATTTTTTATTATGAAGATTTATATACAACAAAAACATACCGCTAAAAAGGGCAATAATTGATATTTGGCTGGATACAGGTTTTAAAAATTGGAGCTTTGCTATCGTCCAAAATGTTGTTTTATTAATGCTGCTAATCCATAATGGACTGCCTGAAATCAAAATATTTAGTATCAAAATACCAATAATAAAATAAAAGAGAAAGATCCAAGATTTAATATATCGGATTTTTAAAGTATAAAGGCGGCTGAGTAGTTTATATAAGTCCTGTTTTGTTATTCGGATTAAAAAGTATATTACGAATAATGCAGTCACATTAAAAAACCATAATAATATACTGGTATATGATTTTTCTGAGTATGATTGTATTTCGCGCATATATATATCTCCATGATCTAAGTAAAATACGGAAATATAATTGGTAGTTTGCTTAAGGATAGGAAAAAAAAATATTACTATAACCAAAGGCTCTTTTCTAAATATTAAATATATTAATAAAAAATAGAAAATAAAAAAAGTCAATAATATCAAAAAAATTCTCCTGCTTTTTTAAGCTTTTTGTAATGATTTACATTTCTTTTAGAAAAAACTTTTGCAGGATGCCCTCCAGCTATTGCATATTTTGGAATATTGCTAACCACTACGCTTCCTGCTTGGATTATAGCACCTTCACCTATTCTGACTCCACCAAGAATTATAACCCTGTTACCGAGCCAAACGTTATCTTCTATAACTACATCTTTACAGATATATGTATCATCATATGGAATTTTAGTTCCTTCATAATTGTGGATCTCAGCGATGATTTGGCACTCTGAGCCCGAATGGAAGTTGTTTCCGATAAAAACATTCCCGCAACCGGTAATTTTTATTCCGTTGAAATTAACATTTTTGCCAAGAACTGTTTTTTTGGTGCATGTACTGTAGCCGTTTACTCTTAGCGGCTCTTCATACGAACTGCAGGTTCTTTTGATTTTTATTTTGTATAAATAAGCGAGAAAGTTTTTAATGAATCGTTTCATTGCTGCTCCTCCAAAAATAGAGCCACGGCATTTTATGAAATCTATTGGCTACATAAAATACTACTATGAAAAAAAACCCGATTGTTACAGCTGTAGCATAGGCAACTCCGATAGCCCCATATGTTTGAATAAAAAAGTAGTTTAGAATCAAGTTTAACAGAAGACTCGAAAAAGTTAGAGTAGACAATACCGACGTCTTCTTTTCGTAAACGATATAATTTGTAACTACTTTATACATTCCCAGGAATCCATACCCTAATGCAATCCAAAAGACGTAGTCAGCGGCTTTTGCAAACTTTTTATCAATCAAAAGGGAGAAAATGGGATGGCTTATAATCTCGATAAGAAAGGGAAGAATGAGAAAAAAGGCAAATGCCATATACGATATCTTTACGATTTTTATATCATTTGTGCAGCGTTCGGCTTTTAGGTTTTTAAATAGGTAAGGAACCCATGCCTGATTAAAAGATTGCTGCATTATCAAAGCGATCATTGCAATCTGAGCTCCTACAGAGTAGATTCCTACCTCACCATTGCCAAGGAAGTATGATATAAAAAGACGATCTGACATCAGAAAAAGGGCTCCGCTTATTACATGAACAATTAAAGGCATTCCAATTTTTAGGGCTTCCAGGATATACTTCTTTTCAATGTTGAAGTTTAACAGCCCTTGTTTAAGCAGCAGATAAAAGCCCAATATGCTAAAAAGAGTATAGCTTAATATAACCGCCAAGAGACGACCTTCCCAGCTATAAGTTAATAGTACTACAAAGATTATTGTAAAAATTAAATTTATAAAAGTTAATGAAAGTTGAAATTTTGCATACTGAAAAGGTTTTTCGGATATCTGATATATTGACAAAACAGTTTGGGGTAAAACCTGCATAAAGGCTATAAAAGGAATTGCAAAAAGCCATATATCAGATGAGATTCCAAGAAAACGGTCGATAGTTGATCTGAAAGCCATATAGAAAAATAGAACCAGAACGAATGAGATTATTGGAATAATCAGTACCGAACTTACCAAAGAGGCAAAATCTTGTCTATTTAGATTGTGATATTCCAACTGAAGTGTACTTGCAATGTTGACAGTGATAAATGGGGCTGTTAATGTGATAAATATTTGAATGATTGCTAAAAGTCCATATTCTTCTACAGACAGGTATTTTGTCAAAACAGGCAGCAGCAAAAAAGGCAAACCTGCATTTGCAAAAGAGGATATTGTATAGATAGACAGAGATTTTAACATACTATTTTTTGCCTATCTCAATCAATCGGAAATACTTTTTATAAAATTTATATGTACTATCAATACTAGATTGAAACTCTTTATTCAACTGTGTAAAATCAAGCTTGAAAACATCGACCTCCCGGCATTTATATATTTTTTTTAGACTGTATAAGGCTGTTGAATAAAAAGATGCAATATGCTTTGGCCATATTTTTTTATTTAAAAAATACAATTCAATCAAATCAGATGGATATAATACTTCAATACCAAATTGATTTTTCATTGTTAGTAGTTTTTTTTCATTTTCTCTTCGATGCGGTAGATAGATTATATTTTTTTCATTAGCTTTATAAAAATTGACAATATATTCAATACATTCAAAAAAATACTTATCATTAACTATTCCCCTCTCCACAATGTTTGAACCGATAAAAAAAACTGTATTACTATTTGCATGATCATCAATATTTATTATCTTCGATGCAAGCGCTTTAAAATTATTTTGAATTACTTTTTGTCCGGGATGTGGTTTAAGGTCAAACATGGTAAAAAGATCAATTACTTTTCTTTTTGGAGCTTTTAAAAAAAAGAAATTATATAAAATATATTTTCTCTTACTTCTTGATTTCTCCGAGTTATATTTTTCTATTTCTTTTAAGTAATTCTTTTGTACTTCAATAGTTACACTTCCATCATCAAGTAAAAAAGTCTCTATATGCTGAACATTATTTAGTAGCATCCACATTTCATCAGAGCGGAATTCACCTATGAATATCTTTTGAAATTTTTGTTTTTGCCAAACAAGAAGCCTAGTAAGAAAACAAAAATATATGATCTGAGTTTTTGTCGTATATATGTAAGGGATTTTATAAATACGGTCCCAGAAAGACTCTTTCAATAGTTTTTCAATCTGATAATTATTTCTTCGTTCATTTGAAAATTTTACGATTAGTATATTTTTTTTCGCAGTGAACTCTTCCTTTGCTTCTATTGCATTCAGAAGTTGAAGAGGTGATTCAACTATATAAAGATTTGATGTCATTTTCATGCCCTGAGAGTAAAAATGAAGCAATTTTAAAGTCAATTATTTCGTCGATGTCAATCGAGGCTTCCCTATTCATCATATATGCAAATATATTTTCTTTTATTAAAAAACTTTTTTCCTCTAACAGTTTCTTGGTATTACAAATATAAATAGCACCATTGAGTCGATAATATTTTTCTAAATCTTGACTTCTTTTATTCAGAACATCTTCTTTTAAAAAATTAGACATATTGCCATCTTTTGGTAAAGTATTGCTCCAAAGTGGACTATGGTCCACTTCACAAACACTTACTACAGCATCTGCATTTTTAATTTCCAATAATTCAATCGCTTGATCAATATGCTTTTCAGTTCTCAATGGACTGGTTGGCTGAAGTAAGATTATGTAATCATATTCATTTGTATTTTCTATGACATGTTTTACAGTATCAAATGTTGTAGCTGTATCGCTTGCTAATTCATCTGGTCTTTCAAGGGTTAAAGCTCCAAATTCTTTAGATATATTTAATATCTCTGCGTCTTCACTTGAAACAATTAATTTATCTATATATTTACTTTTTAAACCAGCTTCAATACTCCATGCAATTAACGGTTTACCATTTAGGTCTAGTACATTTTTACGGGGCAACCTTTTACTGCCGCCGCGAGCGGGGATAATCGCCAAAAAGGTTTTGTTTCTATACATTAAATTTAAAATACCTTGTTATATTCACGATTTGCTTTTTCATACTCTTCCATCCGGCCGATGTCGAGCCAGTATTCACGCAGGGGAAACGAGATTACCCGTTCCCCTTGCTGGATGAGCTTTTCAAACAGTGCCGGCATGTCGTAATATCCGTTGGGAATCAGATCGAGACACTCAGGGTTTAGCATATATATGCCGGCACTGACGAAGAATCTGTGAACCGGTTTCTCCTCTATTGAGCTTATTTTACCGTCTTCTATATTGACGACACCGTATGGAACCTGAAAATCGTACTCGCGTACACACATGCTGGCAGCGGCATCGTTGTCCAAATGATACTGGAGCATGTTTTCAAAATTCACATTGGTAAGAAGATCTCCGTTCATCACGAAAAAGGGCTCTTGGGGCCTTTTTTCAAGCAGGCTGAGTGCACCTGCCGTTCCCATCCTCTCCTTTTCCAGGACATACTCTATATTGACTCCGAACCTGCTTCCGTCACCGAAGTACTCTTTGATGATATCTGCTTTATAGTTGACGCACATTATGATATCGGTGAATCCGTGGGAGGCGAATCGCTCTACTATTGTCTGCAGGATGGGTCTTCCCCCTACATGCAGCATCGGCTTGGGGGTCGTCTCTGTCAACGGACGCAGACGGCTTCCCAGGCCTCCTACCATCAGTACCACTTTGTTGGGATGGGTTTTCGGTTTTAGAAGTTCGTCAAGCATTGTGATTTGCACGACTCTTCCAAGGTCATCCACTACGGGGATCTGGTAAATCTTTTTGGCTGTACAGATATTTATGATCGATTCTCTATCCTCGTCTACGCCTACTGTCACGGGATGTGTATTATAGACCTCTTCGATACTCTCATCAAGTCTCTTTCCGTTCAGTATGGCTCTGCGGATGTCACCGTCCGTGATAGTGCCCAGAAGCCTGTTCTCTTCATCGGTAACCACCGCAAGTTTTATGGCGCCGCTGTCTATTATATGCAGGGCCTCTCTTATCGTGGCGTCCGGCTTCAGTTTTACGGTATCTATCTTTTTCATTTTATACTCTTTGGCTCATAAAAAGACTTTCTTACAGAAAGATCACTCTTTTCCAAAACTTCCACTATACGCTCGGAGGCATGACCGTCTCCGTAGATGTTTTTTATGTTTTTACACCTTTTTTGAAAATCGGCGGAAAGAGCTTTTCGGATGGCTTTTTCTATCTCATCGAGTCGGCAGTCGATTGTATTGTCGCTTCGCAGGCGGCCTCGTTGCCTGTCGCCTATATTAACTACCGGTTTCTTGAAGCTTGCTGCTTCTATGATGCCGCTGGAGGTGTTGCCTACAAGGATATCTGCATATTTCATAGCTGCCAGGTAGCGTTTCTGCCCAAGACTCTTTACGGCTTTGTACTTATGGGGATCTTTGCGGCAGAATTTTTCGATCGCTTCGTTGATCACATACCCCCCTTCGTCGGCATTGGCATAAGTAAAAAGCACCGATAGTCCGGTATGCTCCAGTGCGTTAAGTATCTCGTCGATCTCATTTTCCGGAGTCGATCCCGAGAGTGTTACGGGGTGATATGTGAACAGCACGGTTCTCTCTCCGAAGTTCCACTGCAATGACCCTTCCAATTCCTTTTTGGACGGCAGAGATAGTGAGAGTATATTGTCGATTCCGGGAGCACCTACAGTGAAGACTCTGGCCGGGTCTTCACCCATCCTGACTATTCGCTGCCGGTAGGTTTCTGTAGCGGTGAAGTGCAGGTGGCTCATTTTCGTTACGGCATGGCGGATCTGTTCGTCTACGGCTCCCTCGGTAGTCTCTCCCCCATGAATGTGAGCAATTGGAATGTTCATGAGCAGTGCCGATGTGGCTGCGGCCAAAGTTTCATATCTGTCCCCCAACAGAAGTATGATATCCGGTTTAAGACGGCGATAAACATCAGAAAGAAGAATTGTTGCCATACCCGTGCTTTTCGCCACAGAAGAGTTCGTGTCGGCACAAAGAAGATTTTCCACCGTCTCATCCACACTGAAGCCGTCTTCCTCAATTTGACGAAGTGTGAGTCCAAATTGGGGAGCGAGGTGCATCGTGGTCGCTACAAGCTGAAGCTGCAGTTTCTCTGAGTTTTTAATTTTTTTCATTATAGGTACGAAAAGACCATATTCGGCTCGGGTACCGGTAACGACGCAAACTCTTCTCTTATCGTTCATATAACATCATCCGTATCGTAATCTTTAACAGCTTCGGTGCCCACTACTTCGTCCCATCGCATTGGGCTTATTCCGGTTCCCGGACGTTTTACGGCCAGGTTCTCTTCGTTTAACCTCTCTCCTTTTCGGATTGGACGTGCGGCTACGATGGATTTTCGGGCCACAGCCATGTTGGGCTGTTCACTGGGACTCGGTTTTTTTATGCCGTTTCCGAGAGCTTTTTCTATATTTCGAATTGATTGTACCATAGCCGCAAGCTCATGTGGCTCCAATGATGCCTTGTGATCCGGTCCTTCCATAGTCCTGTCAAGAGTGAAATGCTTTTCGATAACAGTGGCGCCCATAGCTACTGCTGCGATCGGTATTTCTATACCGAGGGTATGGTCGCTGTAACCGGTTTTGCATCCGAATGCGCATCCTATGGTCTGCATGGCCTTCAGATTGACATCCTCCATAGGTGTAGGGTACATCGTATTTGCGTGAAGTACCGTTATTTTATCCGGGTCTGTGCCGGCAGAAGTCAGAGTATTCAGAGCGTCTTCGATCTCGCCCAAGTCGGCCATGCCGGTAGAGAGAATTACCGTTTTGTTCAGAGAGCCTATATGACGAAGATAAGGAAGGTTTGTGATCTCCCCGCTGGGGATTTTAAAAACTTCAAGCCCAAGATCATTTAACAGCTCTATACTATCATGGTCAAATGGTGTTGAAAGAAATACAATTCCTTTTTGTCTACAGTAAGCCATAAGCTCTTTATGGGTCTCTTCATCTAGTTCTAATTTTTTTATCATCTCATATTGAGACTCTTTTGCATCAGTTGTCTTTTTCTGATAGTCAGCTTTTTGTGCCTTTTTTGTAACAAGATAATCAGCTTTGAATGTCTGAAACTTTACAGCATCTGCACCGGCTTCAGTTGCTACATCAATTAGTCTTTTGGCCAATTCAATTGATCCGTTGTGATTTACTCCTGCTTCTGCAATTATGAAAACACTATTTTTAGATGTCAAATCTATCTCCCGTCTTAAGTCTTCCATCATACTCATACTCAACCACTTTAATAAAACTATCTTTTGTTTTTACAAAAAAATTCTCGTTTGTTTTTTGTAAAATTGCACCAGTAATACATTTGTAAACAGGTGCATTATCTATAAGTTCTACCCTATTTATTTTCATCTCTTTACCATTAATAACGGCTCTTGCCATTGGTCCTGGTTTGCAAATAGCTCTAACAAAGTTGAAAATTTCTCTACTTGTTTGATTCCAATTAAGTCTTTCATCTCCAGCTTGACGTTGAGTACAGTAAAAACCGACTGGGTGAATTTCAGACTGTTTTTTTCCTCTTACGGAGCCGCTTTTAAACATATTAATTGCATCATATAAAATGTTTGCACACTCCACATAAGCTTTTTCAAGTAGTGTTGCATAGTTGTCTTTATCTGTTATAGGATAGGTTCTTTGTAAAATTATATCTCCTGTATCTATGCCATCATCTACATAATGCACAGTTATGCCAAACTCTTTCTCATCATTAATCAATGCCCAATTTAGAATATTACGACCCCTATAAAAAGGAAGTTTGCCTGCATGACAATTTATTGTTTTATATTTAGGCAAGTTCATAATCTTTTGTTTAAATATTTGGTTAAATGACATTGAAACAAATATATCACAATTATATTGAGCTACTTTATCTATAAATTCTTCTGAATTTATATTCTGATGTTTAAGATAAGGTATATTGTATTTTCTGCAATAATTATGTAATGTTTCATCCTTAGTATCAAACCTAACACAAATAAATTTTATTTCAATATCACTATCTTTTATAAGCTTTTCAAAAGCTTTATGACTCCAAGGTCCATCTGCAAAATAACCAATTTTTAAATTCATCTCTTTTACCTTACATACCCACTAGGAATGTTTACAACTCTCTCTTCAAGCCACTTGGCATTAGTTAAAGACATAGATTGACAATCTTTAAACATTTCAAGTCTATTCATTAGACGCCATATTGGACGTGTCATTACACCACTTTCATTACTCTCTTTGAGAAAAAGATCTCTCTCTTTAGAGTTTTCAAGTATTATGGCGTTTAGCCAGTAATTGCTTTTACTATTTTTTGGTTCAGTGATGAAAGTAATTTCTTCTTTGTTTGAGAACTCTTCTTGGTAACTTTTGGCTGTTTCTCTTTTGTTAGCAAGTATCTCTTCAAGCATCTCCATCTGGGCACACCCTAACGCTGCGTTGATGTTCGGCAGGCGGTAGTTGTATCCGACTTCATCGTGAATATATTCGTAGGGGTGGGGTACTTTGGCGGTAGTAGTGATGTGTTTGGCCCGTTTTGCAAGCTCTTCGTCATCGGTGATAATCATACCGCCGCCGCCTGTGGTTATGGTTTTGTTGCCATTGAAACTGAAAACAGAGACTTTACCGAAAGTCCCTGCATGTTTATCCTTGTAGTAGCTACCCAGGCTTTCTGCGGCATCTTCTACCAGAGGAATATTGTATTTTTTGCAAATTTGAGTGATCTCTTCGATTCTGCAGGGGTGGCCGAAGGTGTGCATAGGTACAACCGCGCCAATCTTTTTCTTGGTTGTTTTATTTATGCAGACACCATTTTCGAAGCTCGTGCGCTCTTTCAAAAAGCTTTCCAGGCTCTCGGGACTCATTCCTAACGTATCTTTGTCCACATCCACAAAAACCGGTTTTGCCTTGCAGTAGCTTATAGCATTGCAAGTCGCTATAAACGTTAGCGGTTGGGTAACTACTTCGCAATGTTCATTCACACCTACTATTTTAAGTGCTACATGCAGCGCCGATGTTCCATTGACCGTGGCTACTGCGTATCTGCTACCTGTAAATTCCGCCACCATCTCCTCGAAACGATCAACAAATTTTCCAACACTGGAGACGAAAGTTGAGTCTATACACTCATTGAGGTACCTCTTTTCGTTGCCGATAAAAATGGGTTCGTGCAGAGGGAGAAAATCCTCCGTTTTGTAAAGGTTCCTGATAAAGCTGATTATATCGTCAAATTTTACCATATTACATCTTGTCATCAAGATATTTTCCGGTCTCTTTGTGGCCAAAGTCCGGAATCATTTCAAAAAATAGGTCTACAATCTCCTGTTTGCTCCAACTCCCTTTTTGGCGCATTTTCTTAATTTCCCGCTCAAAGTGTTCCAGTAGAGACTCGTTAAATAATGGATCGTTTTTGATGATACCGAGGTTTCTGAACCGCTCCATATCCAGAATCTCCTTTTCGGTGAAAAACTCTTCGAAATCCTTTTCGCCTGTTGTATCGCTTTTTGTAAAAAGGCAAGGCCACTTGCCTAGATCAGGAAGAGTTTTGGTCAACTCTCTTGCTTCTTCTTCGTCTTTGCATAAGTATGGTTCATAGCCTATATTTTCAAGATATTTTATAGCAATATCCGCAAAGGAAATAAGGTGCAATTCTTCTGAGAGTTTGGGGAAGAATATGTCGCGGTTTTCCCCAAAAATCGTACTCATCAGGCAAAGTTCTCCCGACTCACTGGGTGTTACGAAGTATCGTTTGATGTCATTGGGGGCAACTATAGGTTGACGTTTTTGAATACGCTGATTAAAACTGTACAAAAGTGAGCCGTCAGAGAATGCTACATTTGCAAATCGTGCTGTAGAAATTTCAATATCAAGACTACGTCGCATGAGGAACATCTCCATTATGCGTTTGCTCGCTCCCATCATATTGACGGGGTTGGCGGCTTTGTCCGTCGAGACACAAAAATATTTTTTTGTACCTTTTTCAATAGATTGCTGTAGTGTCTTGTCGGTATTAAATATATTTACATCGATCATTCTCATTAAAGTGAAAGGGTCCTTTTCGCTCCTGACGTGTTTTAATGCCGATAGATTTAATACATAATCGTACTTGCCATCCGCTTTTATAAAAGAGTCGTAAATATCTGAACCTATATCCAAAGCATAGGTTTTAAACTCGTTTTTTATATATCCTAAAGAGCTGCGAATGTCTCTTACCAATTCTGCAAGGTTGTTTTCGCTGATATCAACAACATGAAGTTTTTTAGGATTTCGTTTAAATATCTCTTTGGTTACTGCCTGTCCTATTGAACCTGCTCCGCCTATTACAAGGAAGGAAGATGAGGATACTTCATTTTTTAATATATTTTCATTTTCCTTAAGATCTTCTGTAAATAGTTCTTTTTTTCTGCCTATCAATGATAAAAGTTTTGTCATAGATCTACCCCTATCTGATGGTACTCGAAACCCTTTTTGCGCATTTTCCGCAGGTTGTACTGGTTGCGGCCGTCGAAGATTACGGGAGTCTTGAGCCTCTGCTTCATCTCTTCGAAATCGGGGCTTCTAAACTCTTTCCACTCGGTCACCAGAATCATCGCGTCGGCTCCGTCGAGGGCGTCGTATTTGCTTTTGACATACTCGACGTTTTCGTTCCCTTTAAGGTAGAAGTTTTTCGCCTCATCCATCGCCTTCGGATCGTACGCCTTTATCTTCGCGCCCCGTTTTGTAAGCTCGTTTATGATCGTTATGGAGCTCGCTTCGCGCATGTCGTCGGTTTCGGGTTTGAAGCTTAGCCCCCAAACGGCGAACACCCTGCCCGCAAGATCCTCTCCGAAACGCTTTACGACCTTGTCGGCGAGCACCCTCTTCTGCGCTCTGTTGACCTCTTCGACCGAACGGATGATTTTGGGTTCGTAGCCTGCATCTTCGGCTATCTTCGCAAGGGCCTGAACATCTTTGGGGAAGCAGCTTCCGCCGTAGCCGCAGCCGGGGTAGATGAAGCTGTAGCCTATGCGTCTGTCGCTTCCTATTCCCACCCTCACCATATTCACGTCGGCGCCTACCCGTTCACAGATATTGGCTATTTCGTTCATGACGCTGATCTTGGTAGCAAGCATCGCGTTGGCGGCGTATTTGGTCATCTCCGCACTTCTTACGTCCATCGCTATGAAGCGCTCGTGGTTGTGGGTAAAGGGGGCGTAGAGCTCTTTCATCGTCTCCATCGCCTCCTCGTCGTCGGCACCTATGACGACGCGGTCCGGTTTCATGAAGTCCTCTATCGCGGAACCCTCTTTCAAAAATTCGGGGTTGGATACAACAGAGAACTTCAGATCGCTTCCTCTTTTGTCGAGTTCGGTCTGGATCTTCTCC
>Ga0256832_1000904_pt1 | contig 19785 bp, 13 predicted proteins | sample 134614metaG_FD_190534 | JGI IMG/M metagenome (GOLD analysis project Ga0256832, IMG submission 190534) | Hydrothermal vent microbial communities from Lau Basin, Pacific Ocean - 134-614 | ecosystem: Environmental > Aquatic > Marine > Hydrothermal vents | place: Pacific Ocean: Lau Basin | collected...
GCGCGGCTTGCAGGCAATGGCAAGCCCTTGTCAAAAGCCGCAACGCCGAGACGCGCCCTGTTTGAAGTATCTAACTAATTGATATCAAAAGGCAAGACCGCCCTGTCTGCGCGGGTGGACTGCGTTATCAACACTTGCTGTAGAGTGACTACAGCGGCGCGTTGATGCCTTGCCACCCGTGCAGACAGGGCGGCTGAGGGCGATATATTTGGTCGCCGGGTTAATAGGCTTCGGCATCAATTCCATGGAAGGAGGATAAGCCCTGCGTGGCATGTATGAAAGGGAAGATGCCGGCCGTTTGTCAGAACTTTCTGGAGGATGGTTGCGGCATGAAAACGGTAAAAGACATTCTGGATCAGAAAGGGCGCGAGGTTTTCACCATAGAGGGCTCCGCCACGGTGCTGGACGCCATCCGCCTGTTGGCGGACAAAGGCATTGGTGCCCTGGTCGTCGTGCGGCATGGCGATCCTGTCGGCCTTTTTTCCGAACGGGATTACACCTGCAAGGTCATCCTCACCGGCAGGCGTTCAGAAAACACGCCAGTGGGGGATATCATGACTCGCGAACTGGTGGCCGTGGGGCCGGATACGCCGGTGGATGAGTGCATGGCTCTGATGACGGAAAAGCGTATTCGCCATCTGCCGGTGCTCGATGGCGGCAAGCTGGTGGGGCTGGTTTCCATCGGCGATATCGTCAAGGACATCATTTCCGAGCAGCAGGTGGTCATTGAGCAGCTGGAAAGATACGTATATTATTCCTGACAACACCATCATCCCGGCATTGCCGCTGATGGCAGGTTTCTCTGGCCCCGCTCTCCGCGGCGGGGCCGGTAGTCGTTTACCCTTTTTCTTTCCTTTCCCCAAGTCATAATATTTAGGAAAGTTTCCCAGACCATTGACCAAAACGGCATCCATTGCCCCTGAGCGCTTGCTTTGCGGTGCCGGGCTGATATGGGTCAATTTCATCATGATTTTGGTGTGGTAATTTCAACCCATGTATATGTGACGACTCCGATTCGTCCTCCCGCATGTGGCCTATGTTTCCGGGTGCCAGTTTATGACAAGAAGAACCAATGGGCTTTCCGTTGCCTTGGGTGGTAATACCAGTTTCAATAGCATTGTTTCCCTGATAGGTGATGCCATATGGGGCTTTCTTTTGCTCCTGATGATGTCCCACCTGTCTGTCGCACTGGCTGCCGCCAGTGTTTCCATCCCGAATTACAATGCCACCGGTACCATTACTGTGACTACAGACCAGGGTGATGTGACCAATGTGAGGGCCATTGATCCGGGGACGCTGGATGGCGTCGATGCGGCCTATTTTCCGGTGGGGCTGGTGTATTTCGAAGTGACGGCGTCTTCGGCCAATGTGCGGGTGCAGTTTTCGGGGGTCGATGTCACCCAGATGGCCTATTACAAATTCACATCCGCTTTTCCAGGAGAAGCACCTCGTCTTCGTGACTTCTCAGCTCACAGCCAGGTACAGGGCGATGGATGGATACTGACCTTGAATGAAGGCGGGTTCGGCGATTCCACTGGCAACGATCAGCTTATAGTTGATCCCGGTGGTCCCAGGTTGGCCGCGGCTCCTCCGCCGCCTCCTCCGCCACCGCCACCACCTCCGCTGGAGTCTGCGGTGCCGGTGCCATTGTCTCCACTTGCGTGGTTGTTGATCAGCCTGGGGATTGTGGGGATTGTCGTTTTGCGTCATTTGAGGGTGAAACACGATGAAAGGGTCTGAGCGCATACTGCCCGGGTGGTTTTTTCTGTTGCTGTGCCTTTTTCAGCAGACGTTGGCGGGGCCCCTGGAGGATGACCTGGTTGATCGCTCTCCTTTGCAAGTCAGCGGGCATTTCATTCATTTTACGGACGTGGGAAATGACAAGCTGTTCATCGCGGCTGACCTCAGCGTCATGGGCAAGATCAGCGGGATACAGGCGGATCAGCACATCACCTGGGATATTGTCGATCCCGCCGCCTTTTCCTCTTTTTCCGTGGACATGGATGCCCGTACCGCCACTTTCGGCGAACTCGTGGATTCATCCGGTCCCGATTACTTGGCGCAACTTGCGGGAAAGACGCATCCCTTCCATGGCCTGTATGTGCATTACGGGGCAGGCGAATACGACTGGGTCTATGTGCCCTACGGCGCCACGGATGTCTATAAACTGGAAGGCAAGGATGGCGTCAACGGTGACCTGATATGGTCACCTCTGAAGCTGGTGGCGGATGAAGAGGTGGACGGCAGAATCAGCTTTCGCCATGATGATTCCGGAGGTGTGGATCCTGGCGTCAAGGGCCGCATACTCTTTGCCCATGGCATGGGGGATGACAGCGCTGTCTGGTCTCGGTTTGCCAGTCACGCGGAATCCCAGGGCTGGGTCGTGTATCGTTATGATGTTCACCCGTACGCTTCCATTCGCGACCGGGCCACGCAGCTGGCCTACCAGATCACTCAGGAAGAAGGGATACCGGATGCTTCCCTGGTGGCCGTGGGGCACAGCATGGGTGGGCTTGATCTGCGTTACATCATCAGCTCAGCCAACCGCTTTACCGACGACGATCCAGACAATAATGACGAATATGGTGCCCTGCATTACGCGGCTGCCAAGAAGATCAAGAAGATCTACACCCTGGCAACACCGCACAAGGGCAATGCCTTTGCGGGAGACATCACCCCGGCTCACGAAGACATGAGCGTGGAAAAAATGAAGCAGTTCAACCTTGACAATCCCTATCATCTGTTCAAGGTGGATGGCCGTACAATTCCATTTCTCGCCATGCGCTTCAGCTGTGTCGGGAAGGGTATGGGGGATGCCGAAGGGGATGGCGTGGTGGCTTTGAAGCGTCAGTCCTTCAATGATGCCCCCCACACATCCAAAGTCTTTGATGGCGCGCACAGTCAGTCGGCCAGAGATACCTTCTGCCCTGATTCCGAGCTGGAGCCCAGGCAGGTGGAACAGATACTGCAGCCCATATTGGATGACACGGCGTTTCCACAGAAGGTGCATAATGTCGTGTTCTTTCCGGGCAACCAATGCTTGAATGATGAAGTAGGCGCGTTTTCCAGCGATGACCATGGTTCCACCAATTGCCTGACGGATTTCGGTTGCAAAAATGATGCTATTGCGTCCCTGATGCTGTTTCCTTCAATAGAACCGGGCACGGTTATCAAGCTGTTCAATGATCCCTTGGGAAGCCGGCGTGAAGACTGGGCCAGGATACGCGTGAACAGGCAGTTGACTGAACCCCTGTGTATTGACAACCTTGAGCGTCCACCGTGGGATCTCGACAAGGATCAAATTACTTATACCACCCATCCCAGCAATGAAAATCGCCTGGGAGAGATCAGTTTGAATTTTGAGGTGTCCAACATCTATATTGGTTCATCTGCGTCGCAGTATGATCCCGACAATATCGTTTTCTATGAAGGCAATGATTGCCTGCAGGGCATCAAGGGTGTGTTCCGCAGCGCCGACCATAAACCGGCCGCCTGTGAGCCGCTGGTCACCGGCTCCCTGATAAATCGTTGCGACAATGATGAAATCCGTTCCGTCAAACTGTACCCGGGATTGCCGGCGGATACGGTGATTCGCGTGCATAATGCGCCGGATGGCAGCAAGAAAGATGACTGGGCCCGCATTCATATCGGCAAGACTCTTACGAAGGTGGTCTGCATAAGCACGTTCGAAGAACCGCGCCTGGCCTCGGACGAGGTCGATGGCGTGGATGGCATCACCATCGATTACCGTAAGTACGACAGTCTTATCGGTGACGGCCTGGACGGCAAGATTTCCTATATCTCGGTGGAGGAATCCACGCACCCCTATGATCCGGAAGAAACCCTGGTGTTCTATGAAGCCCTGAATTGCCAGCAGGGGGTGAAGGGCGCCCTGGACAGCAGCGATGACGTGGATATCGATTGCCGTTCCGATGATCGCTGCGACAATGACGAAATCAGCTCTCTCAAAATCTATCCGGACGTGGGTTCCAACCGCTTGATCAAGGTATACAACCACCCGGTTGCCGGCACTTGGGACGACTGGACCCGTATCCAGTTGGGAGACATGAATCTCGATGAGCCTTTCTGCGTGAACGGTTTCGAGCACCAGACTTCCAGCCGGGAAGCGGCTCAGAACATTTCCGTCAGCTATCATCCCGACGATGACGATGCCATAGGCGCGGGCCTGAACGGCAAGATTTCCCGTATCCGCGTGGCCACCAGCCACAATCCCCTGGATCCGGATAACATTATTTTCTACGAAGGCAACAACTGTACCCAGGGCATCAAGGGAGTGTTCAGGAGCGCGGTTCATTCTGACAAGAATTGCCAGAACAGCACCAGTTGCGACAACGATGAGATTCGTTCCGTGTTGCTCTATCCCGGTATCGAGGCGGATACCACCATTACCGTGTACAACGATCCCGATGGCACGGAAAACGATGACTGGGCGCGGATCCATCTGGGCCAGAATGCGGTAATTGATGCGCCGTATTGCATTAATACGTTTGAACAGCAGCGCCAGTCATCTGACACTGTAGGCGGCGTTACGGATATCACCATTGATTTTCACCGTATCGATGGCTTGGTGGGTGACGGCCTGGACGGCAAGATTTCCCACGTCACCATAGAGAATTCCGCCAATCCCTATGGCAACACCCATGACATCGTATTCTACGAGGGCAATGATTGCACCCAGGGGATCAAGGGCGAGTTCCACAGCGATCAGGATTACGTCAGCGATTGTACCCAGAGCGACAACTGCGACAATGACGAGATTCGCTCCATGCTCATCTATCCCGGTGTGTCCACCAACCGGGTCATCAAGCTGTACAACGATCCCGATGGCAGCAAGATGGATGACTGGGCGCGTATCTACATAGGAGAGGGATTCAGTACGGACGCACCGTACTGCGTGGGCAGCTTCGAACATCAGACCACCCCGGGGATGCGCAGCGATGATATACACATCGTCTATCACCATAGTGACAGTGGTATCGGTGATGGCCTTGATGGCAAGGTGTCCCGGGTGCTGATTACCGATTCCAGCAGTCCCTATGATCCGGACAACATCGTTTTCTACGAAGGAAACAACTGTAGCCAGGAGATCAAGGGTGTCTTCCGCAGTGGCAGCCCTCGTGATGAGAACTGTCAATCCAGTAGTCGTTGCGACAACGACGAGATTCGTTCCGTGTTGCTGTTCCCGGGAATCGACAGGAATACCCTTGTCAAGGTGTATAACGATACGACGCCTGGCGCCTGGGATGACTGGACGCGTATCCACATCGGGGATACCGAGCTGACCGAGCCCTTCTGCATCAATGGTTTCGAGCACCAGACCTCGTCCCGTGAAGCAGCGAAGAATATCACGGTTAATCACCATTACAGTGACAGCGGCTTTGGTGACGGACTGAACGGCAAGATTTCCAGAATCAAGATAACCAGTTCGTCTTCACCTTATGATCCGGATAACATCATCTTCTATGAGGGCAACAACTGTACCCAGGAGATAAAGGGCATCTTTCAGAGCGGCAAGAAGGAGGATCGCAACTGCGCCGCGGGAAGTGCCTGCGCCAATGATGAAATTCGCTCGGCGCTGCTCTATCCCGGCATAGACAGGAATACGCTGATCAAGGTGTACAATGATCCGACGCCGGGCGCCTGGGACGACTGGACGCGCATTCATATCGGTGACGCGAACTTTACCGAGCCCTTCTGCATCAACGGCTTCGAGCACAATACTTCCAGTAGGGAAGCGGCGCAGAATATCACCACCAGCCACCATCGTGATGACAGCGGCATCGGTGACGGACTCAATGGCAAGATCTCCCGGGTGAGGATTGCCAGCTCATCGAATGCCAACGACCCGGACGATATCGTTTTCTACTCGGATTTCTACTGCACCAGCGGCATCGCTGGGGTATTCCAGAGCAGCGACGATTCCACCTATGTCAGCTGCAAGGACAGCAGCAGATGCAAGAATGACGAGATCAAGTCAGTGCTGCTCTATCCGGGTGTCAGAAAACACAAGGCCATGCGCCTGTATGACGATCCGGATGGCAAGCTCAGTGATGACTACACCAGCATCTACCGGGGCAGCCAGACCATTGAGGAGCCATTCTGCATCCGCGGCCTGGAACACGATACCACCGACAGGGAAGCAGCCCAGGGGCTGGTGGTCAACCACCATCACAAGAACGGACTGAATGGCAAGGTATCCTACATCAAGATAGTTCCTTCCGATGAAATGTAGGTCATGGAGAGTGAAGCGGTCATCCGGAAGGGGATGACTGTTTCGCTGCCTGCAACAGGCCCAGGTAGTTTCTGATGGGGCGTCCTTCCCTTACCCATGAAAGGATGCCGCCTTTGAGGTTCCTCACCTGGGTGAAGCCCAGTTTCTGTAACTGCACCGCCGCCAGGGCGCCTCGTGGCCCCTTCAAACAATAGGTGATGATGGGGGTGTTCTGCCCGTAGGGTTTGGCGATTTTCTCGATGGCCATGAACTCGAGCTTGCCCCGGGGGATGGTCAGGGTGTTCCTGCCCGGAATGTAGCCGGAGGCGAATTCCTCGGGTTCACGCACATCCAGCAATATCAGGGATGGGTCATCCAGGTCGATATCGTCGCATTCGACTGGTTCAACCGCGGCATTGGCCTCCTCGATGAGGGCCTTGAAATGCTCGGAAAGCAGGGCTTCGTCGCAGTAGTGGCCATAGGTTTCGAGCTTGCTGTGCAGATTGTCCATGGAGCTTCCTCCCGTATGTTCTCGTGGTTACAGGGAACATGGGGATGCCCCGGGGGAAAATCCAGTCTTGCCGGTCAGTGGTAACTGCGCATCTGGCCCACCAGCACCCCCTGGATTTGCACCTGTTCGGGCAGATAGACCATGGGGTCCATGCTCGCGTTGGCCGGGTGCAGGATTACCTTGCCCGGCTGCTGTTCGAGGCGCTTCAGGGTGGCTTCTTCCCCGTCCACCAGAGCCACCACGATTTCGCCGTTGCGGGCCGTGTCCCGTTTCTCGATGACCACCCAGTCGCCGTCCAGGATGCCTTCCTCGATCATGGAGTCACCTTTTACCTCCAGCACGTAACAGGGGTTGTCCGTGCGCAGGGGTGGCGGCACGTTGATGGTCTCCGGGTTGGCAATGGCCTCGATGGGCTGGCCGGCGGCGATGCGCCCGTAAAGGGGCAGGGCATTGTCGTCCGTGCCCTGTTCATCCGGCCTTGCCGCCAGACGAACCCCCCGGCGCTGGTTGTTCATGGGCTCGATAAGTCCCTCGTGAATGAGGGCCTGCAGCTGCTTGTGCAGGGAGCCGCGGGAGCTCAACCCCAGGGCCTCGCACAACTCGTCCAGGGTAGGGGGATGGGGAAAGCTGTCCAGGTTCTCCACCAGGAATTCGTAGATTTCCCGCTGGCGGCGGGTGAGATTGGGTGCGGTCATGGCAGGACTCCGGTGTGCTAGGTTTGTTCTATTGTAGAACAAAGGAAAAACTTTTTCAGTGATTGTTTTTCGGTGCTGAAAATTCCGCCATCTGTTTTGGCCACCCTGATAAAATGAACGATTAGTTTTTCAATCCTTGCAGACGCCATGACCGTCAGAACCCGTTTTGCTCCCAGTCCCACTGGCTACCTTCATGTCGGCGGGGCGCGAACCGCCCTGTTTTCCTGGCTCTATGCCCGCAAGCACGGCGGCCAGTTCGTGCTGCGCATCGAGGACACAGATCTGGAACGCTCCACCCAGGAATCCGTGAATGCCATTCTCGAGGGCATGACCTGGCTGGGCCTGGAGTATGACGAAGGTCCTTTCTACCAGACCCATCGTTTCGATCGTTACAACGAGGTCATCGACCAGCTGCTGGAAAAGGGCCTGGCCTACCGTTGCGACTGCTCGAAAGATCGCCTGGACGAGCTGCGCGAAGAGCAGATGAAGCGCAAGGTCAAGCCCCGCTATGACGGATTTTGCCGCCATCGGGAGATTGATCCCTCCCAGCCCCATGTGATCCGTTTCCGTAACCCGGACAGCGGCGCCGTGGTATTCGACGATCTGGTGCGCGGGCGCATCAGCGTGGCCAACGAGGAACTGGACGATCTCATCATCCGCCGCAGCGATGGTTCACCCACCTACAACCTCACGGTGGTGGTGGACGACGCGGACATGAACATCACCCATGTCATCCGCGGGGACGACCACATCAACAACACCCCTCGGCAGATCAACCTGCTCAAGGCGCTGGACCTGCCCGTGCCCCACTACGGGCATCTGCCCATGATTCTCGGCGACGACGGCGCGCGCCTGTCCAAGCGCCATGGCGCGGTGAGCGTCATGCAGTACATGGAGGACGGCTTTCTGCCCGAGGCGCTGCTCAATTACCTGGTGCGCCTGGGCTGGTCTCATGGCGACCAGGAGATTTTTTCCGTGGACGAGATGATTCAGCTGTTCGAGCTGGAGCAGGTGAACAAGGCGCCTTCCGCCTTCAACACCGAGAAACTGTTGTGGATCAACCAGCACTACATCAAGGCCGACGACCCCAAGCGCATCGCCCACCTGCTTTCGCCCCACATGGGACGCCTGGATATCGACCCCACGCAAGGCCCGGACCTGGTGAAGGTGGTGGAAGCCCAGCGCGAGCGGGCCAGTACCCTGGTGGAGCTGGCGCGGATCAGCGCCTTCTACTACCGGGATTTCGACAGCTTCGATGAGAAGGCGGCCAGGAAGGCCCTCAAGGCCGGTGCCCTGGAGCCCCTGGCTCTGGTGCGCAGCCGCCTGGCGGAACTGCCGGACTGGAACCGGGAAGACATCCATGCGGTGATTGCCGGGGTGGTGGATACCCTGGAAACGGGTTTTGGCAAGGTGGCCATGCCCGTGCGGGTGGCGGTCACCGGCGGCGCGCCTTCTCCGGACCTGGATCTCACCATGGAAATGGTGGGCCGCGAGGCCTGCCTGCGCCGTATCGACAAGGCCATTGCATACATCGAAGAAAAATCATGAGCGAAAACAGCACACCCACCAATTTCATCCGTCAGATCATCGAGGATGATCTTGCCTCGGGAAAACATAGCCGGATTCATACCCGTTTCCCCCCGGAGCCCAACGGCTACCTGCACATCGGTCATGCCAAGTCCATCGTGCTCAACTTCGGCGTGGCGGAGGATTACCAGGGCCAGTGCAACCTGCGCTTCGACGACACCAATCCCCACAAGGAAGACGAGGAGTACGTGGAGGCCATCAAGGAGGACGTGCGCTGGCTGGGCTATGAATGGGCCGGCCTGTATTTTGCATCGGACTATTTCGAGCAGCTCTACCAGTTCGCTGTGGAGCTTATCGAGAAAGGCAAGGCCTTCGTCTGTGACCTCAGCGCCGAGGAAGTGCGTGAGTACCGGGGCACCCTCACCGAGCCCGGCAGGGAAAGCCCCTGGCGTAACCGCAGCGTGGAGGAGAATCTGGATCTGTTCCGGCGCATGCGAGAGGGAGAGTTCGAGGACGGGGCACGCACCCTGCGGGCGAAGATCGACATGGCTGCTCCCAACATGAACATGCGCGATCCGGCCCTGTACCGCATCCGCCGGGGCGCCGTACATCACCAGACGGGTGATGCCTGGTGCATCTATCCCATGTACGACTTCACCCATCCCATCTCCGACGCCCTGGAGGGCATCACTCATTCCCTGTGTACCCTGGAGTTCGAGGATCACCGGCCCCTGTATGACTGGGTGCTGGACAACATCAGCGCCCCCTGTCATCCCCGGCAGATCGAGTTCGCCCGTCTCAACCTGGAATACACGGTGATGAGCAAGCGCAAGCTTACCCAGCTGGTGAATGAGGGACATGTGGAGGGCTGGGACGATCCGCGCATGCCCACCATTGCCGGCCTGCGCCGCCGGGGCTATACACCGGCCTCGATTCGTGATTTCTGCAACCGCATTGGCGTCACCAAGTCTGATGGCACCGTGGAGATGGGCGTGCTGGAAGCCGCTATCCGCGAGGATCTGGATCGCCGGGCGCCCCGGCGCATGGCGGTGCTCCATCCTCTGAAGGTGGTCATCACCAACTATCCCGAGGGACAGGAAGAAAGGCTGTCCGGCCCCAATCATCCCAAGGATGAAACCATGGGCAGCCGCGAGCTGGTGTTCAGCCGGGAGATCTGGATCGACCGGGCAGATTTCCGGGAGCAGGCCAACAAGAAATACAAGCGTCTCATCACCGGCGGGGAGGTGCGCCTGCGCAACGCCTACACCATCATCTGTGAGGAAGTGGTGAAGGACGACGAGGGGAATATCGTGGAGCTTCGCTGCACCTACGACCCGGACACCCTGGGCAGGAATCCCGAGGGCCGCAAGGTGCGTGGTGTCATCCACTGGGTATCCGCGGCCGCCGGGGTGCCTGCAGAAGTGCGCCTTTATGATCGCCTGTTCAGCGTGCCGGCCCCCGATGGCGAGAAGGACAGGCCCTTCCAGGACTTTCTCAATCCCGATTCCCTGAAGACCGTTCAGGCCGTGGTGGAGCCGTCCCTGGCGCAGGCCGAGCCCGGTGACAGATTCCAGTTCGAGCGGGAAGGGTATTTCTGCCGTGACACGGCTTCCAAGGAACTGGTTTTCAACCGCGTGGTGACTTTGCGGGACTCCTGGGGTGGTGGCTGAAATTTTTTGCAAAAAAATATGGACAGGGAAAAAAGCCTGCATTATCATACGCGCCTCTTGAGGATGCCTTGGCACCGCAAGGTTCCAGAGGTACTTTGACAGCCTGTTAAGCGGGGCCATAGCTCAGCTGGGAGAGCGCAACACTGGCAGTGTTGAGGTCGGCGGTTCGATCCCGCCTGGCTCCACCAACAAACCGGCCTTTCCCGGAAGCCGGTAAAGTGACAAGTTTACTTGTCCCCTTCGTCTAGAGGCCTAGGACACCGCCCTTTCACGGCGGTAACAGGGGTTCGACTCCCCTAGGGGACGCCATTTTGAAACCCGCTGATTTTTTGCGAATCAGCGGGTTTTTTCATTTCAGGATGATGCCAGCGCTGCACAGCAACAGATATATCAGAATCGTATCCGGCGGCCAGACCGGAGTGGACAGGGCGGCCCTGGATGTGGCTTTGGAGCTGGGTTTGCCCTGCGGTGGTTGGTGTCCCCGGGGCAGAAGGGCGCAGGACGGGCCCATCCCCTCGCGCTACCCCCTGAGGGAAACCGAAAGCGAGGACTACAGGGTGCGTACCCGCCTCAATGTCAGGGATTCTGACGCTACCCTGGTGCTTCACTGCGGAGAATTGAATGGTGGCACGGCCTACACCGTAGAGGTGGCCCGGGAGCTTGAAAGGCCCTGCCTGGCGGTGAACCTGGAGGCGTCTGACGCTGTCACAGCGGCTGTCAACTGGCTGGCAAAACATGATGTGGGGATTCTGAACGTCGCGGGGCCGCGGGAAAATGACTGTCCCGGTATTCAGGAGAAGGCCGGGGCCTTTGTTCTCGAGCTGATGGCGGACAGGAGTGCTGGCGCCCGGTAGCGACTTCAGTCCTCAGCCAGGATGACCTGGTCCCGGCCCTTGTTCTTTGCTGCGTAGAGCACCTTGTCCGCGCGGCGAAGCATTGTCTCCAGGGACTCGTCGGTTTGACGGTAGGATGTCACGCCGGCGCTGAAGGTCAGGGGGTGATCCTGGGGAATCCCCTTCACTTTGGTATTCCTGAACGCAGCTGCAATGCGCCTTATGGAATTTGCCGCGTCTTGTGCCCCGGTATGCGGGAAGATCAGCAACCATTCTTCTCCCCCCATGCGTCCTATGGCGTCCTGTTTGCGAAGCTCCTGCTGTGCGACCCGGACGAAAGCCTTGAGGGTTTCGTCCCCCGCTTCATGGCCGTACCTGTCATTGATTTCCTTGAAATGATCAAGGTCTACCATGGCCAGGGAGAAGGGGGTCTTGTAACGAACGGACTGGTTGAAGGTTTCCTGGGCCATCTGAAATATCCGGCGGCGGTTGGCTGCGCCAGTGAGCTCATCGCTCATGGCCAGTATGGCCATTTTTCTGTGCATGCGGCGCTGCTGCAGAAAACCCAGGAAAGTGAAGAGCAGTATGATCAGGATCAGGACACCAATGATCAGCGCCAGGTTCCGCTGCGCCTGGTTGCTGCTGATCTGCAGTTTCTGCACCTTGTTCTTTTCTCGCAACAGGGCGTTTTCAGCTTCCTTCTGCGCGCTTTCGAACTGTACCTGCAGGCGTTCCAGGTTGCTCCTGCTCGCCTCTGCGTGGATTTTTTCGGCCAGACTGGTGCTGCGCTGGCAGTGATTGAAAGCCGCTTCAAAATCCTTGTTTGCTGCCGCCAGTCTTGATTCGATCCGCGTGACTGTCAGCATTGCCGTGTCGTTGTTCATCCCGCTCACGAGGGTTTCGGCTTCATTGAGCTGATGCCGGGCGGAAGTAGTGTCATTCAACTGGAGATACAGACGCGCCAGCCTGGTCCGGCAGTTGAACTGCATGGATACATTCTGTTCGTCCATGAATATGGACAGTGCCCGCAAGTAGTGTTCCGTTGCTTCCCGGGAGGCTTTCTGGCCTTCCCGCAGTGTACCCAGCCAGTATTCCGCAAGCCCCAGGCTGTCGAGAATTTTTTCCCTTTCAAAGATTTGCCGGGCTTCGCCGAGAAACTGCTCGGCCTTGCCATACTGCTTGTCCAGGGTATAGGCGGCACCGATATTCAGCTTGACGATGGCTATGTTGCGGAATTCTTCATCGGACAGGGATTCTGCGGATTTCTGGTGAAAAAGTATGGCTTTGTCGTATTGCCCGAGATTGAAATATACATTGCCGATATGGGAGTAGAGGATACTGAGATTCTCCTCGTCACCGTGCTTCTCGAAGATCTCGTGGGCCGCCAGGAGATCTTCCAGCGCCGCTTCTTCCGAACCCTGTTCAGTAAGTATCAGTCCTCTGTCGGACAGGGATATGGCCAGCAGGCGATTGTCTTCCAGTTCATGGGCAATGTTGATGGCCTGGTTGCACAACTCCAGTGCTTTTCGGCGTTGCCCCTGCTTGTTCAGGCTGTATGCCTTGCGCAGGTAGAAGTAGGCGAGATTCCTGCGATCACCCGTCTTCCTGGCCAGCTCGATACCCTTGGACAGGGTGGAGGAAAGCTCTTCTTTCTTTTCCAGGCTGTCATAGCCGTATGCCATGAGCAGGAGCATATCCAGCTGTAAAGCCGTGTCCTGCTGTGCTTTTCCCTGCTTGTACAGTTTCTGCACAGGTACAAGAGCCGCTGCCGGATCAGCCCAGATTTTTTCGTAGAGTTCGGGATGGGGTATGGGAGGATAGTCTTCAGAAGAAACGGCCTTTTCCCCGGAGAGCGCAAACAGCAGGAATATCTGCAACAGAATGGAGGGGGCGCGGGCCAGCGGCATGGAATATTTCAAACAGCCAGGATAAGAAAGCCCATTATAGCGGAATTCTGTTGCCGGGCCGAAAGCCATGGCTTGGAAGAACGTTCACGTCCCGGTCGGTGGTATAATTTCAAAGATACCGTCATCCCGCAGCACCGAGGATTCTTCATGGAAAAAATCACCTGTTTCAAGGCCTATGACGTTCGCGGCCGCATACCTGACCAGCTCAACGAGGACATCGCCTACCGCATTGGTCGGGCCTATGCCGCCTTCCTGCAGCCCAAGACAGTGGTGGTGGGCGAGGATATTCGCCTTTCCAGCCCGGGACTGCGCAAGGCCCTGGTGCAGGGGCTCACGGACAGCGGCGTGGATGTGAAGGAACTGGGCCTGTGCGGCACCGAGGTGGTGTACTTCACCACGGATCATTATGGTTATGATGGCGGCATCATGGTCACCGCCAGCCACAACCCCATGGACTACAACGGGCTGAAGTTCGTGCGTGAAGGCTCCCGTCCCATCAGCGCAGACACCGGCCTGAAGGATATCCGGGAACTGGCGGAAAGAAACCAGTTCGCCGACGCCGGACAAAAAGGCTCGGTGGAAGGCATCGACTGGAAGGACGATTACATTCAGGCGCTGCTGGGATACGTGGACAGGGACAAGCTCAAGCCTCTCAAGATCGTGGCCAATCCCGGCAACGGTGGGGCCGGGCCCATCATCGATTTGCTCGAGGAACATCTTCCTTTTGAATTCGTGCGCGTCAATTTCGAACCGGACGGCACTTTTCCCAACGGTATCCCCAACCCCATACTGCCGGAGAACCGCCAGGCCACCATTGACGCCGTGCTGGAGCACAAGGCGGATTTCGGCATCGCCTGGGACGGGGATTATGACCGCTGTTTCCTGTTCGATGAGACCGGCCGCTTCATCGAAGGGTATTACATCGTCGGCCTGCTGGCGGAAGCCTTTCTGGTGAAACAGCCCGGGGCCAAGATCATCCATGATCCGCGCCTGATCTGGAACACCATCGACATCGTGGAGTCCTGTGGTGGCATTGCCATCCAGACCAAGTCGGGCCACGCCTTCATCAAGGAACGCATGCGCGAGGAAGACGCCATCTACGGTGGCGAGATGAGCGCCCATCACTATTTCCGTGATTTCGCCTATTGCGACAGTGGACAAATTCCCTGGCTGCTGGTGGCGGAACTCATCAGCGCCAAGGGCAAGAGCCTGAGCAGCATGCTGGACGAGCGCATTGCCAAGTTTCCCTCCAGCGGCGAGATCAACTTCAAGGTGAAAGACGCCGCCGAGGCGGTGAAGGCCGTGGAAGAAAAGTACCTGCCGGACGCAAAGAGCGTGGATCGCACTGACGGCCTGTCCCTGGAGTATGATAACTGGCGGTTCAATCTACGGGCGTCCAATACCGAACCCGTGCTGCGTCTCAACCTGGAAAGCCGGGGCGACCAAAAGCTGATGGAAGAGAAAACAGCAGAGATCAGTGCCTTTCTCCAGGCCATGGCTGACTGAACTGGGCGGAGACAGTAAGCGTGCGTATACTGGTTACCGGGCAGGCGGCTTCGGGGCTTTTCATCCTGGCGGACCTGTTGCGCCGGGCCTATGGGCTGGCAGATCTCAACTCGGCGCCTGGCGCGGTGCCACGGGATGCCCAGGCCCTGGCGGCATGGATTCGTGATGGAAAATTTCCGGATCAGGGGCTTCTGGTGGGACACTATGAGGCAGAGGAAGAACTGCTGCAGGTCTGCCGGGAGCACCGGGTGCGGGTGTTGTGCACGGTTCGCGATCCCTACCTGACTTTCGAACTGCTCTACATCCATGCCAATGGCGACCGGGGCGTGCCAGCCGTACCCGAGAGCAGCCGCCTCAAGGGCGCCGAACTGGACAGCCCGGTGGTTGCCGGTTTCATCCGCGACGTTTTTTCCCGCCAGCTTGCGATCACGGCCCGATGGCAGGAAAGTGGGGAAGCGCTGATGGTGCGCCAGGAAGCGCTGGTAACGCAGTCAGGGCAGCTCATGGAAACACTTGCCGCCGATCTTGGTGAAATGCAGGCGGATGCCCTGGCCGAAGCCCTGGATCAGATTGTGGACCAGGGGGTGCATGGTTCCGTGGGCAATCCCCTGTCGGATTCGCGTCTGCCTTCCCCGGTCATCTGTGAGCTGGACAAGGTGATTCCGCAGGCTTTCTTCGAACTGGGTTATGAACGGCGCCCCTGCGCGCCCGAGGCAGTGATGAATCATCGCCTGCGCCATTTCTCCCGGTTCATCGACCTCTATAACGAGAAACAGCGCGTCTTCCTGGTGGGGCACGGCAAGTCCGGCACCACCTGGTTGCACATGCTGTTCTTTCATCATCCCAATGCGGCAGTGGTGGCTGAGCGCCGCCTGTTCGAGCATCCGGACGAGAACGAGGCCCTGCTGGACAATCTGCTCGACGACACCTGGTTCGAGAGCTGGTTCCGCAGTTCATCTTTCGGAGTGACCTCGCCTGAGCAGACGGACGTACGTTACGAGCTTTCCCGGCTCATGAGCGATTACCTGCTCTACCGCGCCCTGGCCGTGCGCAAGACGGCCAAGGGCTTCGAAAGAAATGAGCCCATCACCCATTTCAGTGAAAAAATCGCCCTGAACACCGAGCAGGATGCCCGGGTGACCATCGAGACCCTGAAGAAACTCTATCCGGACGCCAAGATCGTGCACATCGTGCGCGACCCCCGGGATGTGGCGGTGTCGGCCATGTTCCATTCCTACCGTAATTTCCGGGAGAAGCATGAGCGTAACTGGATCACCGATTTCGTTGATTCGGTGCTTGAAGGCAACAATGACAACATACTCAAGAAGCAGGCCGTGTCCAGCTATTTCAAAAGCCATGCCAGGGCCTGGAACCGGATTGCCAGTATCTTCCATCACACAGGCGAAGCCCTGTATGGCGAGAACTACCTGCTGGTGCGCTACGAAGACCTGTTGCAGGCGCCGCAGGAGCAGGTGAACCGCCTGTTTGCCTTCACTGGTCTGGCCCATGACGAACAGCTGGTGGCGGATGTGGTGGAAAAGGCCTCCTTCAAGAACCTGTCCAAGGGACGCAAGGCCGGGGAGCAGGACAGTTCCAGTTTCTACCGCAAGGGCGTGGCCGGCGACTGGAAGAACTATCTGACACCCGAAGCCAGCCGCAAGGTGTTCAGGGATGCCTGGGAACTGATGCAGCAGTTCGGCTATGAGTAGAAGGCGCACGCCCCTGGAAGCCAGATTCCGGCGTAATGCCATCATTCTGATTCTGGTGACGGCTGCCGGCCTGTCCCTGGCTTGGTACCTTCATTTCAAGGGCAGAGAGGAGGGCATCTACGCCGTTTCGCGTGACCAGGTGAGCGTTCCGCCCAAAGGCAAGATCCGGCTCATGGCTTTGCCAAGGATCCAGGGCCTGCCCGTCTGGAGCACGGATACGAAAGTCAATCGCATCGCCTGTAACCGGCAGTACAAGCAGGCATCCCAAGGCTGGGTGATCAAGCAGTGGAAAAATCAGGATTCTCTGTGCAATGACAAGGACCCCCGTCCCACCCGGGCATGTCCTGATGCCTCGTCGGAACTGTCCACCCGCACCGCCCGCTATTGCCAGTGGAAGGATGAACAGCGTGTGCTGCTCTCCATGGATGCGGGAAAAATGGCCAACCATGGCTGCAATCCCAATGCCAGGGGTAACGTCGGAGGGTTCGTTTCCTACCTGGCCTGGGAACCCAAGATACTGCCGGACTTTTTCAAGAAGCGGGAAAGGTACATGGTGCGCAACATGGAAGAGATTTTCGTGCGTTTCCGCTTCCGCAACATCAAGGTGAGAGACGCCTACGAATGTGACAGAAGCAAGGTGGACAAGGATGCCGTGCATACCAGGGCCATAGTACATTCCTATGCCACGGCGACGTTCTCCGAAATCGATCCCCGTACCCAGCGGGGCAGCGGACGCACCATCTTCTACCAGATTCTCAACTATGACGCCCGGCCCAAGGTGCAGGAGCACATTCTACAGGGGCGTCATGTGTACCTCACCTGTAACTACAAGAACAACAAGCACAGTACCATGATCTACCGGGACACGGTGTTCGAGTTCGGCCAGCCCATTGCCTACCCGCCCCGGAAAGGCGGCGGAGACTGGGTGGACTACGAGTTCAACCTCCTGGCCGGAATGAAACGCGGCATCAGGGAATGCTATGGCGATATCGATCCGGGCAATTTCAAGTTCACCGGCTTTCATATCGGCACCGAGATCAAGAACGGCGCCTACCATGAATTCATGGTGGAGAAACCGGAGATCGAGATCATTTACAGCAGGGACCCCGGGTGATGGAAAGGGAAGACAACCGCCCCTGGTACTTTCTGCACATCCCCAAGACCGCCGGCACTACCTTCCGGGTGCTGCTGGAGAACCAGTTCCACATGGACGATATCTGTCCCGCCTACGAGTTCTTCCAGCTCGGGCAGTACAGTGACGAGCAGCTGCGGCGCTTCCGGCTGTTTCGCGGTCACATGGGCTATAACTTGGTCAACTATTTGCCGGAAAAGCCCCGGGTGCTGGTCATGCTGCGGGATCCTATGGAAAGGGCAGTGTCCCATTTTGAGTACATCAGCCGCGACCCTGGTCACCCCAAGCATCGCATCATCCATGAAGGGAAGATGGGTCTGAAGGAATACCTCCTCGATCCCGTGCTCAGTGCTGAAGTGACCAATGCCCAGGTGCGCCCCCTGGCCCATCTTTCAGAGCGCCAGACGCTTGATGAGCTACTGGCCGGCAGCGATGGCCAGGAAAGTTTTGCCCGGGCCTGGCGTCACCGCGAGGGTGTGCTGCCGTCGGACGATGAGCTGCTGGATGTGGCATTGCAGCGCCTGCGGGCCGCCGATTTTGTAGGTGTGGCGGAACAACTGGAGCAGGGCATGGGCCTTGCTGCCCGCCTGCTTGGTGCCGCGCCGCCAGAGCGCTTGCAGTCACTGAATATCAATCCGGGACGCACGCGCCTGGATGAACTGCCCGATGATGTGCTGAGCCTGCTGGAGAAAGTCACCCGCTTGGACCGGAAACTGTATGAAATCGGCCAGGGCCTGTTTGAGTCCCGTTACCGGGAAATGCAGAGAGCTGGATGGGGTGATGGCCCGCCAGGTTGTGCCGCCGCGCCCAAGGCCGGGGAGGGCCGGCTGCTGGTGGACTTTGCCCAGCCTCTGTGCGGTCAGGGTTGGCATCAGCGGGAACTGGTGCCGGGCAAGGGGGTGCTGCGCTGGACGGGGCCTGGCACCGAGTCCTATATCGACGTGGCTCTTACCCCCGGACAGGGCTATCGTCTGAAAATCGCCATCGCTGACTGGGTCAGTGAAGCAGTGCTCCACAGCCTGCGGTTATACCTGGACGACCAACGCCTGCCCGTGGAACTGGCGGCAGAAGCGGGCCAGCTGTACGCGGTGGCGGCGGTTCAGGGCGCCCAGGTTCACGGGGGAAAGGACTTTCATCGCCTGTATCTGCGTCTGGACAAGACACGGCCCCAATCAGCCTCCCAGGGTGAGGGAATCGATCACAGTCACGCGCGCCTTTTAGGCATCGCCGTCTATCGCTTCCTGTTTACGCCGGCCTGACGGCAGCAGCTTGTCCTGGAACAGCTCCCGGCTGTTGGGCAGCCTTTTCATGTTTTCGATCAGTTCCGTATCGAAGGCGCTGCCAAAGCGGTCGGCATACCAGCGGGCATAGTGCAGATTGTACATGCGGGCTGCGTTGGCCTTGGGATACAGGCCCGTCTTGATGCAGCCATGACACAGGTCCATGGGATATTCCTGGCGGGCAACGTGTTCACGCAGGGAATGCATGAGTTCGGACCGCCAGATTTCATGGGCGGGCTGTTTGCCTATGTCGCCAAAGGTGACGCCCTTGTAACAACAGGGATGGGCAGAACCCTCATAGCTGAAATACAGGGTCTTGAAAGGCTCCAGGCAGAACATTCTCGGGTGATGGCGGTATTCCACTTCATCTTTTTCCGGTACCCGTACCTCGATCTTGCCCGCCGCCTTTTCTCCCAGCTCGCCGTGTTCACGTTTTTTCCGGGCGATGTTTTTCAGTTCCGGGATGGGAACCACCTGGCTGGACAGGGGACGGCTGCCCATGTGGCGGGACTGGAGTACCGCCGCATCGTCCTGGCTGGTTTCATAGTCACCGGCCTCCAGGCGCAGGCCGTATTCCGCGGCGATGTCGCGGGCCTGTTGCAGCATCCGCCCTTCCTGCTCCGGATGGAAGACCGAGGCATGGCCATGGAGTTCCTGGATGATGTCGTAGGTCTTCATGGGTTTGAGATGAATAACATTGGCCCCGGCTTCTCCCATCAGGCGCACGAATGCTGGCAGCTTGTCCACATGGTGCTTGAAGGCCAGGCTGTTGATGACGATGAG
>Ga0256832_1000905_pt1 | contig 19775 bp, 22 predicted proteins | sample 134614metaG_FD_190534 | JGI IMG/M metagenome (GOLD analysis project Ga0256832, IMG submission 190534) | Hydrothermal vent microbial communities from Lau Basin, Pacific Ocean - 134-614 | ecosystem: Environmental > Aquatic > Marine > Hydrothermal vents | place: Pacific Ocean: Lau Basin | collected...
CAGGAAAAGGGTCAAAAGAGTGATGGTGTCGCTCTACAACCGTTAAAGGAGAGTGCAACGCCAACCAATAGATAAGGTTAGATGACTGACAAATGCCACCACCAACCCCTGCTCTAGCCTCTCCACCTGAGAGTTCCATTCCTCTTTTAAACCCTCTCTTTTGAGTAGGTTTACCAACCAGTTGATAAAAAGAAAAAGTCTCATTAGGATTTATAACAATACCATCTAAAGCTTCTATTACCAACTTAAGGTTCTCAACTTTGTTGTATTGAAGTTGCATATCAGAACTGTTTGAGTACTTACGGATAAGCACACTCTGATGCTTTTTAACACGAAAGGGGTACGGCTCTTTCTCATAAAATTTTGAGTAAATTCTACCATCAAGCTTCCACTCAATATGGCGTTCTATACGTTTAATAAAAATCATAAAATGGTAAAGCCAAGGGTGATAGGTTGCTAAGGATTTTTTTATAAATTTTGGTCGCTTTAGCATCTTGTTGACAATAGTGTTAATTTTTTCATTCAACTACCCCTTAATCCTCTTCCCAACAGCTAGTATCTGCTTTCAAACCAAAAAATCTTTTTATATTGTTTAAAATTACGGTTCCCGTACTACATGTAGGTCGTGCAGGTAGACCAAGTACTACATGTGGTACTTCTTCAGGAGGAGGTACAGGTGAACCAACAGCTTCAACTATAACAGTATCTTCAGACAATGCATTTTCTTCATATACTTCATACGGAACCGTTGCATTGATTTCACCTATATCTCCACCTGCAGACAACAAAGAGAAACTAAGTGTACTGGCGATTAATGCATGGCCCACAGCCACACAAATAGTAGGGTCTTTTTTCTGTAGTTCTTCTACCTCTTCTTTGGTATAGCCTGTTACATCTACTAAGACCTTGTCACAACCCTCACAAAGTCGTTTTCCCTCTCCTACAACATCCATCTCATCCCAAACCATTTTTTCTGGACAAGCTACGGCTATGTCTTTTACTGTAAAGAGTTCTTTGTTTTTAGTTTTTTTCATTTTACTTTCCTCCTGTTGACTTTTATATAATATCATACTATTATATTATTTTTATAAGGAAAATATAATTTATCTAAAATTTTAAAGGCATTATCTTTCTCAATTACTTCCCAGAACTATACCCACCACCATTACCATACGAATGAGAGCTACTACTGCTTCTAACACTACGAATCGACTATTAAAAACTTTGCTTTCTCCATTCCATTAAACTCTGTCATCTTAACCATGCTATAACCCATCATATTTTTAAACCTAACCTTAGAACCAATTTTTAAAGGTTCAAGAAAAAAATACTCTCCAATATAATCTCCTTGCAGACAAGAGTTTCCTGTTAAAGTGTAAAAATAAGGGGTAGACTCAGGCTGTGTTCCCTCAACGTTAACTCTTAGGTTAACAATGGCTACATCGAGCAGATGGGTCTCTGTTGAGGTGTCTAAAATAACCATCTTTTCACCTGCAACCTCTACAATGTCTAAAACTGTTGTTACAAAATCACCACAAGAGCTAACCACCGACTCCCCTGGTTCAAAGATAAGCTCTATATGCTCATAACGACTATGAAAGGCTTGAACTCTTTTAACAAACTCCTCCACTTCATAAGAGTCATCTGTAAAGTTATGCCCTCCTCCTAAGTTGAGCCATTTTAGCTGAGGTAAAAGCTCTTGATAGTTGTTCTCTATATGTTCTAAAAGTAACCATAATCCTTGAAAAGAGCTTTGAAAAAGAGCATGAAAATGTAAGCCCTCTAAAGATGAAAACTCTTTAGGGTTTTCTCTGTACTGCTCTAAAAACTCCACATAATCAACCCCCAAACGAGAATAGGAAACATTAGGATTACAATAGTCAGGAATGGGCAGATTGAGCTTTGGATTAACTCTAAGTCCTAAAGAGGCTTGAGTTACCAAGCTAGAAAATCTACTCCATTGTGAAAGAGAGTTCAACGAAACAGTATCTACCTGCTCTTGCATCATAGAGAGTTCATCGGCTTTAAAAGCAGGAGCATAGAGGTGAATATGCCTAGCCTTTGCCTCTTTGGCTAAGGCTAACTCTTTTAAACTACTAATACTCATACCTGAAAGTCTCTCGCCTATCAAGGTCAATGCACTGGGTTCATTAAAACTTTTTAAGGTATGTAAAATTTTAACATTAGGCTCTTGTTGCAAATGCTCCAAACGTTCAAGATTTCTCTTGAACGCTTGAAGATGAAGTTCAAAATAGGGAGTTTTACTCTTCATACCACTTTACCCAACCCTCGTCATAATATTTAATCAGTGCATGTTGACTCAACTTATTGGCTTTGACCTCTACTTCACTCATATCTGCATCAAAGAGTTGCATTCTAGTTAGACTCGCATGGTTTAGGTACTTCATTTTATCCGTTGGTTGCAATTTACTTAAATCAACAGGAAAATGAGAAGCCAAAACAAACCCCCACTCACCAAAACTTGGAATATAAGTATGATAGGGTTTTACATAAAGCCCCGTATACTCCATACTCTTTTTAATACACCAATAGGCTTTACGTGTAAACAAAGGAGAACTCGACTGTGTCACCATAACCCCCATTTTAGAGAGCTGTGACTTTAGCAACTTATAAAAACTTTGTGAATAGAGACGACTTAGTGAGATATTGTTTGGGTCAGGTAAATCAACAATAATCACATCATAAAGAGTATTGGCAGTTTCAATATATTTCCAAGCATCTTGATTGACTACATTAACTCTCTTGTCTTGGTATGCGTAATGATTTAGCTTACTTAGCAGAGGATGTGTCGTAAAGAGCGTTGTAATCGCCTTATCTAAGTCCACCAACGTTACATGCTCCACATCAGTATAGGTCAATACCTCTCTCACAGCCATTCCATCACCACCACCAATAATTAAAATGTTTTCATGTTTAGGTGTAGACAACATAGCAGGATGAACTAAAGATTCATGGTATCGGTGTTCATCAATGCTATCAAACTGAATTGCTCCGTTGATGTAAAATTGAATTCGATGGCTGTTTCCTGTCACAACAATCTTTTGATATTGCGTCTGCTGAGAATAAATAATGTTATTTCGGTAGAGTTTGTTCTCTATAATGGTTGTTAGTTTTGTTGAGTAAAAAAATCCCAATATCAAAGCTATAAACACAAAAGCGATATAGAGCAAATAGCGTTTAGAGATAATACTTCTAAAGATATACCAACTCATAGAAGCAACAAACAGATTTAACAATCCAAAAAGAAATGAGGTCTGCATGAGTCCGAGTTGTGGCACTAAGACCATAGGAAAAAGCAAAGAGGCAAACAATGCACCAATGTAGTCTAAAGTAAAGACGTTTGAGATGTTACTTTTTAATGAAAAACTCTCTTTTAAAATACGGATAATCAGTGGTATCTCAATCCCCAACATACTCCCAAGTAAAATGGTGATGAGGTACAAAAAGGCATCATAGTTTTCTATAAAAGCAAAAGCAAAAAAGAGAATAAACGCCGAAAAACCACCCACCATAGCGATGATGAGTTGTAGCGTAATAAATGATTTTTCAAGATTCTCTTCAAAAAACCGAGAGAGCCACGAACCAATTCCCATGGAGGACATAAAAAGCCCAATCACCAAAGAGAAGTGATAGACCGAATCCCCCAAAAGATAAGAGGAGAGCGTCCCTTCTAAAAGCTCATAAACCAACCCACAAATAGCAATAATAAACGTTCCAAAAAGAAGAGCAATCTCTTTTCCTTGAGTAGTTTTACTTTCCATTTAGTGTATTGAAGCCGAGATAATAAGACCTAAAGCGATAATAATCGAAGCCAACACAATCGCCAAAGCTACGTTGCCCTCTTGTGCAATTTTTTTGCTAACTGAATATTTTGTCATCACTTCAATAAGTGACAAAACTAAAAAGAAAACAGCTATTCCTATTCCTGCATACATTAATGTTGAAAGCATCCCTACCAATTCAATTTTTTCCATAAAAAACCCTTTGATTATATTTTTCAGGATTATACTTTGAATTTAGTTTAAGAGTGCTTTGTCGAGGTAGGCTCATGAAGATAGGGACTACACCCTACTCCAACAATGCCCGAAAGTCCTCAAACTCAAACAGTAACAAATCTTTGTCATTAGAATTTTTTAGCTCATTGGAAAATCCACTTTTAGAGAAGAGTGCAAATATATCTATCTCTAACTCAGACGTTTCTGCTTTGTGCTTTAACTTTCCTAGTTCACTTTTACAAACATGTCTGCTGGTGTATTTACACTCACCAAGTATCTGTCTGCCATCTTTGTGGGTTGCCCAGATGTCAAACTCACTGTGTTTGTCCCAGTAGTTTCCGTTGATGGTTAACTGATTTTTAAAGTGTAAGTTAAGTAACTCTTGTGACAACTGCTCAAAAACAAATGAGTGTAGACGTGAAAAGTGTTTCTCAAAATTCTCAAAAAAACGCTTGGAGTCACCTCGATTTAGCTCTTTATGATAGGGTTCTACAAAACCAAACCAAAAACGATGAAAAGGCTTTTTAAAGTAGACTTTTGGTTCTATTTTATAAGAGCGTAATGCCTTTTCTAGTTTTTGATTTGGGTGTTTTTTTAGTGGGGCTTCTCGGGACTCTTCAAACTCTATAATTCCTAACTCTTTTAACTCGTCAAGAAGTCGTAAACCTAAACTATCACCAACTCTTGCTTTTCTAAACACATTAGAGAGACGACCATCACCACGTGCTATGGAGACCAAAAGCCAACGGTATGGTTCTTCTATGATGTATGATGGGGAGATAAGTTCGTTTAGAACTTTATATTTTTCTACAAAATTAAAACGAATTATGGATTCTAAATCATCAAAGAAATCAAGCTCTAAAGCCTCTTCCATTCCTCCGAAAACTGCGAAATATTCAAATGCCTGTTCCAGCTCTAAGTAGCCAAAATGTTGAAAGAAGTTTTGAAATTGCGTTTTAATCTTATCAATCCTTTTGAATTATTCTTAGACTTCTTGTATGAGCCTATATTTTGTAAATAAAATCTAATGTCCAATAAATAATATAGACAATTTATAGGCTCATACAAGAAGTCTATTACTATATTATAGTAAAATAAGATAAAAAATCAAGGGTTTTCGTGAGCGATGTCGATTTAGTCTTAAAACACTTAAAAAGTAACAATGTTTTTCTAACTGGTGGAGCTGGTGTAGGTAAAAGTTATACTACAACTGAAATCATAAGGCTTTATCGTTCTCAAACAGATGAACAGGTAGTTGCTTTGGGTTCTACGGGGGTAAGTGCTGTAAACATTGGTGGGTATACCATTCACAGTTTTTTTGCATTTGGAATCTCTTCAAACTTTGAAGAGCTTGACCAAAATGACAAACGTTCACGCTCACGGCTATCTGAACTCAAAAAGATTTTAAAAGCAACTGACCTCATCATCATAGATGAAATCTCTATGGTCTCTTCTAACATGATGGAGATGATAAGCTACCGTTTAAGCTCTATGGGCTACTTGGGTAAACTGCTATTTGTAGGGGACTTTTTTCAGCTTCCTCCTGTACAGAAGTTTGGACAAAATAGCCCAGATATATTTGGAGAGAAACTCTACGCCTTTGAGTCCGATGCGTGGAGAAGCTTTGCCCCTGTGGTTATAGAACTTACAGAGATGAAAAGAACTTCTGATGCAGAATTTACCCACATACTCCATAAGGTACGTGTAGGAGAGTGTGACCATGAAGTGATCAACTATATGTTACGCCTTACCAATACATACATAAAAGAAGAGAATCCAACCTTTCTTTTTGGTCGTAATGCAGAGGTTAACGCTACAAACAAAAATAAGCTAGAGGCTGTTGATGCAGAAGAACACCTACTGTTTGCTACCTATGAAGAGCATCAAGGTAGAGTCCATGAGAAACGTTTAGCTTCATGGAAAAAGATGTTACCAATAGAAGAACAACTTACTCTAAAGGTTGGTGTTCCTGTACTCTTTACCATAAACAAATGGGGCAAATATGCCAATGGTGAACGAGGCATAATACAACGTATAGAAGATGAGTACATTGTAGTAGAAAAAGAGGAGATATATGTACGAGTAGAACGGCATGACTTTGACCTGTTAGAGATACAAAGCGATGAAAATGGAAAAATCAAAAATGTAAAACTAGCAACCATCTCACAGTTTCCCCTAAAACTTGCCTACGCTGTAACCATTCACAAAAGTCAAGGAATGAGTATAGACAACTTGGTCTGTAATGTTGACAATATTTTTGCACCAAGTCAGTTTTATGTAGCCATCTCACGAGCCATTAACCCTAAAAACTTACGACTTGACTTTAACCGTGGAGACTTAACAGGGTATTTAAGGCGAATGGTCAATGTAGACCAACGTGTAGTAGCATACTATACCCAACTGGGTCAAGCCTATATAACCAATGAGGAGTTGCCTTTTTAGTATGAAAAATAGTGAACTCGATAACCTCATCATCTGTCATAAGTGTCATACCTTACATGAAAAAGTTCCTCTTGAAGAAGGGAAAAAAGCTCTCTGCACTCAATGCAACATCGTGCTATATCAAAATGATAAATATATGATAGACAAAACTTTAGCCTTGGTAATAACAGCGTTTATTTCACTAATTGTTGCTTTTCAATTTACCATTGTTACTATAAATATTAACGGCTTGGAGCAGAGTCTGAACCTAAGCTCACTTTTTGTTGTTATCGTTGAACATAAACAGTATATAGTAGGTATTATGCTTCTTTTTCTTATAGTTATTTTTCCTTTTGTTATTTTAATCTCTATGTTTTTTCTACTTCTCTATATGAAACTAGGTAAAGCTGAATACCTTGTAAGACGACTACTCATTCTTCTAGCCCATATCAGACCATGGAGCATGGTTGATATATTTTTTATCTCCCTTTTAGTTGCCATGGTTAAACTTTTTGATGTTGCACAGATAGAACTGGGGGTCTCTTTTGCTGCTTTTATATTTACACTGTTTTTAGATGCCATCATTACAAAAAACATTAGTTTTTATGAGCTTTGGGAACATCATGACAAAATTTATGGAGCCAATAATGCTTAGAAAAAGAAGGCGTTTTACCCGTTGTCATATCTGTGAAGCTGTTAACTATGATGATAAAAAAAATATAGAGTGTAGACGTTGTCAAACAAAAATACATCAACCAAGAAATATCTCTTTTCAAAAAACATTGGCTTTTTTAATCACAGCTATTATTCTCTATATTCCTGCAAACATCTACCCCATACTCATAAGTAAACAGTTTGGTATAGTGACTGAAAGTACCATCATAGGTGGTATTTTGCATCTTTGGGAGCATGGCTCATACCCTATTGCTATTATTATTTTAGTCGCTTCTGTTTTTGTTCCTATATTAAAATTTATATTTATAATCTATTTACTATTATCAAGTAAGTATAATGTTAAATCATCAAAAGTTGACAAACATAAACTTTTTTACATTACAGAAGCCATAGGACCATGGTCAATGATAGATGTCTTTGTAGTACTTATACTCTCTGTACTTATCCATTTTTCTGGAATAAAAATATATCCAGGTATAGGGGCAACTGCTTTTGCACTCATGGTCTTTTTTACCATGCTCTCTGCATTGTCATTTGATACCAGACTAATAATAAAGAGGTTTAATGAAAAAATATAACGCACCTAAAGTAAGAGAATCAAAGAGTGTTCAGGTTTTAACTACTATCTGGTTGGTACCTTTTTTAGCCATGATTATCGCTTTATGGTTGGCTTTTCAATACTATGCAAAACTGGGTTCTACTATTGAGATATCATTTGAGTCCAATGCAGGACTTATAGCAAACCAAAGTCAAATTAAATTACGTGATGTAACCATTGGTATGGTAACTAAAATTTCACTCTCTAAAGATGGGAAAGGTGTTATAGTTCAAGCCAAAATGAACAAAGAGGTAAACCCTTACTTAAATGATAAAGCAAAGTTTTGGATTGTCCACCCAGATGTAGGTTCACATGGTATTTCAGGTCTCGATACTTTAGTTTCAGGCTCTTATATTGAGCTATATGGGGTTAAAGAAGAGGAGACAAAGAAAAAATTTGTAGGTTTAGAGAAACCCTATATTGACCAAACAGCCAATGGTGAATACTACCTTCTTGCAGCTCCTAACTCCTATAATATTACCGAAGGCTCAAATGTCTACTACCGTATGATTAAAGTTGGACGTGTTGAACGTGTAGGTATTGCACCCAATGGTAAACAGATTAATTTTACTATTTTTGTTAAAAAAGAGTACAGTAAATATGTTAATAAAAAAAGTCAATTTTATGCTAACAGTGCAGTAAGCATAGACTTCTCTCAAGGTAAAGTAGATATGAGTATCGCTTCTATTTCACAAATTGTACATGGTGGAATTTCTATCTATACTCCTGTACAAACCATTCATTCAGATAAAAACAACACCATTGCACAAGAGAAAGTTTTTCCTCTCTATAAAAACTTATCTGAGATGAAAGAGAAACACCTCATGACAGGTATGGACAACAAAATCTATAAGTTCAACTTTAAAAACAGTATCAACAGACTTGAAATTGGCTCACCAGTAGAGTTTAATGGATTCCAAGTTGGCTATGTAACCGATATTGACAGTAGTTTTGATGAAAATAATCAAAGTATCAAATCTGATGTATATGCCATTGTTCATACCAAAGCATTTACAGGAAAATCAAGCCAAATAGAAGGTTCTAAAATGATAGAAGAGCTGGTTCGAAATGGACTCAAAGCTCAACTTAACTCTAACATACCTATGGTTGGTTCTCAATTTATTGACTTAGTCTTTAATAAAGATGAAAATAATGAACTTTTAGTAGATAATAACTTTAGCATATTTCCTACTATAAAAACAGCAGAAGGGTCAAATATTCTTAACGAGGTAGAAAAAGTACTTGTAAAACTAGAGAATCTTGAACTAGAGAAACTACTCTCTTCTGCGACAGAACTTTTAGACCAAAACAAAAAGCCTGTAAATAATCTTTTAAAAGATTTACGAAAAACCATTAATCATTTTGATACTACAGTTAAAAACTTAAATAAACTTACAGAACAAGATGCACTACAAACACTGCCACAAGATATAGAGGGAACCTTAAATCAACTCAGCACTACATTAGAAGAGATTCAAAAACTTAGTAAAGATTATAACGCAGACTCCATATTTGCTTCGGAACTCTCCATCACACTAAAAGAAGTAACACAAATGGCTGAATCAATGGGAGCCATAAGTCATAAACTTGAGAGAAAAACAAATGCATTACTATTAGGAGATGAATAATGAGACCTTTACTGAAACCACTATTAACCGCTTTATCTTTTCTGCTACTGACAACGGGATGTGGTGCTAAACACTACTATACTCTAGGGGACAATATTGAAATAGAAGTAACGCAAAGCTATAAAGAACCCATAGATGTGGTTACTGTTATTGTTCCAAAGTACTTAGAAGAGTTTAAACTGGTACGACAGACGAGTCCTTATAATATTGAGATTATAGACAACGCACACTGGCTTACTCCTATGAAAGAACGTTTAACCAACGTACTTATAGACTATCTTCAACAGAGTATGGACAATCCAAATGTACACTTATACCCTTGGGAGAGTGGGGGAAAGAGTAAAAAAAGAATTTCTATTCGTATTAAAAAATTTATTGCTTTCAATAACAATGTCATCTTAAAGGCAAACTATAAAATACATGATTTACCAAGTAATACAATAAAAACAGAACGTTTTCAAACAGCTGTAAAAACAGATGGTAGCTTAAAAGACATGATGCACTCTATGGAAAAAGCCTATTTAAAACTTGTACAAAACATTCAAAAAAACATTATTAAATAAATATAAGAGTCTATTTAGTCTCTAAGGAGTATAATCCCAACAATGAAAATTTTAAACACATTTTACAACCTTATAAGAGTGATGCTTATCTTAGCACTTACCACAGTGATTGCTATTATAATATATGCATATACTCCTCTAAAAACTACTCAAACTGTTACTTTACCAAAAGGTAGTATCACCAACACCATAGAACACTTAAAAAAAGAGGGTTATGAGTTAAACACTATTGATACCTATCTTTTAGCTTATGCCATTGAAGGTCAACCTAAAAGTGGTACACTCATTATAGGTGAAGAGAGTATGCCCCGTATTGAGTTTTTAAAAAAATTAACCGATGCAAAAGAAGCTATAAAGGTTATAACACTTATTCCAGGGGAGACACTTCCTATATTTTTGGAAGAGATTGCAAATAAGCACAACTTTGATATAAAAGAGTTAAAAAGAAGTTATAAGGAATTTTCTGACTACAATGAATCAGGAATTATCCCTGAAACATACCATATTCCTACAGATTCTAATGAGACACAACTCATAAAAACTTTAATAGAACAGAGTAACAAAAAGTATGAAGAGTTAGCTAAAAAGCATCTCAAAAAATATGATAAAAAAGAGTGGAACAAAATATTAACCATTGCCTCTATAGTACAAAAAGAGGCTGCCAACAAAGAGGAGATGCCAGTAATCGCTTCTGTTATTTTTAATAGGTTAAAGAAAAAAATGGCACTACAGATGGATGGAACACTAAATTATGGTAAATACTCACATGTTAAAGTAACACCTAAACGGATAAAAGAGGACACAAGCAAGTTTAACACCTATGCTAATATTGGTCTACCTCCCTACCCTGTCTGTGCTGTCTCTCTTGATGCTATAAAAGCAACACTAGAACCTAAAAAAACAAACTACCTATATTTTATGAGAAATAAATCTGGAGTACATGATTTTACCGACTCCTATAAAGAGCATTTAAAAAATATTAAAAAAGCCCAATAGACTTATAATTAACATATAATGTGATAAAATCCCACAAAATTTTATCCCGTTAATTAAAGGTTTATTTATGGCAAAGAAAGAGATTAAAAAAGCAGTCTTAGCATATTCTGGTGGGCTTGATACCAGTATTATTTTAAAGTGGCTTCAAGATGAGTACAACTGTGAAGTGGTAACGTTTACAGCAGACCTTGGTCAAGGTGAAGAGGTTGAACCAGCTAGAGAAAAAGCTTTAGCAATGGGGATTAAACCTGAAAATATTTTTATATTAGATTTACGTGAAGAGTTTGTAAAAGATTTCGTCTTTCCTATGTTTAGAGCAAATACTATCTATGAGGGTGAGTACCTACTTGGAACATCTATCGCTAGACCACTTATTGCAAAAAAGCAAATTGAAATTGCAGCACAAACTGGTGCTGATGCCGTAAGTCACGGAGCAACAGGAAAAGGGAATGACCAAGTGCGTTTTGAGCTTGGCTACCTTGGACTTAACTCGGACATCACTGTTATTGCACCATGGAGAGAGTGGGACTTGAACTCTCGTGAAAAACTTTTGGCTTATGCTGAGGCTCATGGTATCAAAATAGAGAAAAAGCAAGGTCAATCTTCTCCATACTCTATGGATGCAAACTTGCTTCACATCTCTTACGAAGGTCTTGTTTTAGAAGACCCAAGCAAAGAGCCAGAAGAAGATATGTGGCTCTGGACAACAAGCCCTGAAAAGGCACCAGACCAAGCAGAGTATATTACCATAGATTACAAAAATGGTGACCCTATTGCTATTAATGGTGAAGCAATGACTCCAGCGACTATTTTAACCAAACTTAACGAGTATGGTAACAAACATGGAATTGGACGTATTGACATTGTTGAAAACCGATACGTTGGAATGAAAGCACGTGGTTGTTACGAAACTCCAGGTGGAACCATTATGCTAAAAGCACATAGAGCTATTGAGTCTATTACTCTTGACCGTGAAGCAGCACACCTAAAAGATGAACTTATGCCACGCTATGCAAAACTTATCTACAACGGTTACTGGTGGTCACCAGAGCGTGAGATGTTACAGTCTGCTATTGATAAGACACAAGAGCATGTAGAGGGAACTGTAAAATTAAAACTCTATAAAGGAAGTGTTATGGTAGTTGGACGTGAATCAGAAAAATCACTCTTTTCAGAGGCACACTCAACATTTGAAGAAGATGATGTTTATGACCAATCAGATGCTGAAGGGTTTATTAAACTTAATGCTTTACGATTTATTATTGCTGGTAAAAATAGAAAATAAGTTATAAACTATAAAAGTAAAAGTTATAAACTTCTTACTTTTATATTAAATATATTATCTATTTTATAATTTTATATATTTTTATGTTATCCTTAGATTATTTTGTTAAAATAAAATATAAAGAGTTTTTACAGAAAAGGATAATTAAATGTTTTATAGACCAATAGTATTAGATAAAGAGATTAAGTTTTCAAAAAAAAAGTTTATTGTAAGTAAAACAGACCTTAAGGGTAATATTATCTTTATCAATAAAAACTTCTCAGAGGTATCAGGCTATAATGAAGCTGAACTTATTGGTGCTCCTCATAATATTTTAAGACATCCTGATATGCCTAGAGCTGTCTTTTTTATTGTATGGCAAGCACTTCTATCAGGACAACCTATCTCTGGTGTTATTAAAAACTTAGCAAAAAGTGGAGAGTATTATTGGGTCATAGCAGACCTAGAACCTAAGTTTAATCTAAAAGGTGAAGTAGTCGCATTAACTGCATTTAGACGTGCTGCTCCTCAAGATGTCATAGATACAACAGAAGAGTTATATGAAACCATGTTGGCTATAGAAAAGAAACATGGTATGGAGAAGTCACTAGCCTACCTTGAAGCCTTTTTAGAAGAGCATAATCTTACCTATAACGAATTTATAGAAGAGCTTATCAAGCCTAAGGGTATTATTGCTACTCTACTTAGTGCTTTTAAACGAATGTTTGGATAAAAAAGAGAACTACTCTTTTTTATCTTTATCTTTATCTTTTAAATCTAAACGATTACCTTCCTCATCAAACTTACGCTGAAAATTACCTCTGATAATCACAAATGTCATATAAGAAAAAAGTAGTGCTGCCATAATATATAATATATCTCCTATAGCCATTATGCCTCCTCCAATGTATTGGGAATGGTAATCTTCTCAAAGCCATCATAGTTTTGACGCAATGCTTCATAAGTGACTACTCCAACAGCAACACCCAAGTTTAAACTACGTCCTTTACCTCCCATAGGAATAGTAATACACTGCTCTTTATTTTCCAATAAAATATCTTCCCGTATACCTTTAGTTTCTGAACCAAAAAGAATATAGTCTCCTTTTTTAAATGCTGCGTCAAAGTAAAGTTTATCTGTTTTTGTTGTTGCCAAGTGACAATGTTCATCAATAGGATGTGCTTCTAAAAACTCATCAAAACTCTCCCAAATTATTAAGTCTAAATCTTTCCAATAATCAAGACCTGCACGAGTTACTGCTTTATCATCTATATCAAAACCCAATGGTTTTATAAGGTGTAAAGTTGCATCTAAATTTACACATAAGCGACCTATGGTTCCTGTATTTGGTGGTATTTGTGGTTCTACTAAGACAATGTTAAACATATACTCTCCTCTTTTTATTTTTAATTATCTTTGATATAATGATTCTATTACAAATGAAGGAGAATCATGTCAAAAACTTTTAAAAAAATAATATTGAGTGCTATTTTAGCACTTTTATTCATAGGATGTTCTAAAGCACCCATAACAGGTAGAAATCAACTCATCATGATTAACCCTAGTCAAGAGTTACAGTTAGGATTCCAAAGTGCTCAGGAGATTCTAAAAAAAGAGAAAGTAAGCTCAGACCCACAAAAAAATGCCATGGTTCAGCGTATAGGAAAACGTATTGCAACCGTTGCAACAAATCAATATCCTATAGCTAAGAGCTTTACTTGGGAATTTTTTGTCATTGAAGATGATGAACAAGCCAATGCTTTTTGTCTCCCTGGAGGAAAAGTATTTGTCTATACAGGACTCTTTAAATATGCAGCAAACGATGCTGAATTAGCAGCTGTTATGGGTCATGAGATTGGTCATGCCTTAGCAAGACATGGAGCTGAACGTATGAGTAATTCACAACTTACTCAAATGGGAGGTCAAGTTTTAGCTTCAGTTATGCAAGGACGTGGTAACCCACAAAATACAGCAGCTGTTATGCAGGCATTTGGTATAGGTACTCAACTAGGAATCGCCCTACCTCACTCACGAACACAAGAGTATGAAGCTGACCATATTGGTTTAGTGCTTATGGCAAAAGCTGGGTACAATCCACAATCAGCCTTAACTTTTTGGGAAAAATTTGCTAAAGATGGACGAACACCACCAGAGTACCTATCGACTCACCCTGCACCTGCCAACCGTATTCAAAAAATCAAATCATTACTTCCAAAAGTAATGCCTATTTATAATGCTAATAGACATTAATTTTTATTGTGTGGATTATCAAATCCACACACATTTTTAATAAAAAATTCTCCCCTTACTCCGATTCCGTATCACATCCCTATAAATCCAATCTTCCATAATTTTTTCTCTATGCTCTATTGAAATTTGAGCTTCATCATACATCTTAGCTTCATCACGTTGTCGCCCTGCTTCGTAAAGTATCAAGGCAGTAGCCACAGAGACATTTAAACTTTGAGCCATGCCTCTCATGGGTATAATAATGTTCACATCAGCCACAGCCAACACTTCTTCACTTATGCCTTCATGTTCATTTCCCATCACCAACATGGTAGGTTTACTATAGTCCACCTTAGAAAAGGAAACAAACTCTTCACCAAGATGGGTAACCACCACTTGAAAGCCCTCTTCTTTCTTCTTCTTCAAAAAATCAACTCTATCATCAAACTCAACCCGTTCACGGTTAATCCAACGATGCGTCCCCTGAGTAATGGTCTTATGTATACGCAAATCTAAGTTGTCTACTGTACTATAATACAAGTTCAAAACCCCCACTCCATCACAAGAGCGAATAATAGCAGAGATATTTTGAGAATTTGAGACGTTGTCCAGCATCACTTGTAAGGTTGGTTGTTTTTGCATTAAAATTTCTTCTATACGTTGTTTACGTTCTTGATTTATCATGAGAGATTATACTTGAAAATAGATTCCAAATTGTTAAAGTAGGGTGTAGTCCCCGACTACACCGTCAAATGCATATTAACATAAATTCAAAATTAAACAATTTCATGAACATGGTTTAAACGGTGTAGACGGGGTCTACACCCTACGCATTCTAATAATACAAATAATAAACATAATGAAAAAACAGAGGAGCCGTATAGACCAAGCTGTCGACCCTGTCTAACACTCCACCATGCCCTGGAATGAGATTACCTGAGTCTTTTACACCAATATCTCGTTTTATCATCGAGATGACCACGTCACCTACAAAACCAAAGGCTGAAATGATTACCCCTGCACCCAATGCTTCGTACCAAGTAAATGGTGTTAAGTAAGAAAATAGAAATGCCAAAATCATAATGCTAAAAAATGCTCCTACAAAACCCTCAACTGTTTTATTTGGGCTAACTTTTGGGATAATTTTGTGCTTTCCAAAGCTCTTTCCCCAGAGGTATTGGAGTACGTCATTAAAGGCTGTAAGCAGTACCAAGTAGAGTACCAACTCTTTTCCAGAGGCTCCATTTACTTCGGGTAGGGTCAGCATGTAAGCTAAGTGGCTTAGACCAAAAACAAACATCATCAAGCCCCATTGCACTCGTGCTGTGTTCTCTAAAAAACCTTTGGTATCACCTATGAGTACTTGCCTAAAAGGAAGCAGTAAAAAGAGGTAGACAGGAATCCAAATAATAAACATACCATACCAAGAGATACCAGCAAAATAGTACTGAAAAGGAATCGCCAAATAGGCATAAAACATGACACGTCGGTCGGTTAAGCGTGAGGGAATAAGGGTAAAATACTCCTTAAGTGCCAAAAAGCTCAAAAAGCCAAAGAAGAACATGGCAAGTGTAGTATTTAGCATAATACCAACGCTAAAGAAAACTAAAATATACCACCATGAATTGACCCTCTCTTTTAGCTCTTTTGTTGAAAACTCAAAATAAATTATTACCGTAGCAACGGACAAAATAGCCATTAGCAGATAGAGAGTTAGCGTTGAAGCACTCATTAGATGGAACCTTTCATTGCTCGATTATAGGTTGATACTACACCTAAAAAGATAGATACTTCTAACAATACATCTGCCCAAATATCGACTTGAAGACCTAAACCAAGAAGTAAAGCCATAAGTCCCATCACAAAAACACGGTCACTCTTACCCATTGGTCCATCATATCGGCGTTCACCATTGAGTGTTTGAGCAACAACCCCTGCCATCTCATTTAAAATACCTATAATGGTAAAAAGTACTACTAAAATAGGGTTCATCCCTGATATAAATGCAAAGGGTAAAAAAAGAGCTACATCAGCAATAACATCACTCATTTCATTAAACATCGCACCCCGTTTGGTCTTCATGTTATGCTCTTTGGCTAAAAGTCCATCAATGGCATTGAGTGCCATACGCACAAACATAAAAATGGGAACAAATAGAAGAATCACCTTGGCTCCATGAGTTAAAATAATCATTACACCTACCCAAATGGAGAGAAGCATAGCAAACATAGTTACTTGGTTTGGAGTCACCCCTTGATTGGCTAAAAGCCGAACTATTGGTCTTAAAAGAGCTTGAAATTTTGGTTTTAAATCGTATATGGTCATTTTCGTTCCTAATATAAAGTATTAAATATAAAATTTATTTTAGCATTTAAAACTAAATGTAGAAGTGTTTAACTTTTATATTACACATATAAAAACTTTTGCGAATAATTTTTCCTTTCATATTCTCTATTTTAACCATAAGGTGGATATATTAGTACTATTATATTTGTTAGGAGTATCTGACCATGCCATTTAAAAACTTATTAGAGATAGATATTAAAGCTTTTTTCTTTAACTCGAAAACTGACTACCTCCCTTACTACAAGAATTTTTCATTTACAGTCGATAATAATACAAAACTCGTAGATATTCTTAAACTCATCAAGAAGAAAAACTCTGATTTTTCATACCCAGATAAAGACCTGCTTTTTAGAGTAAACCAACTCATGGTTACAGGAGAAGAAAAAGTATCTGATGTTGTTAAAGAGTTAGGAAATGAACTTACGATTGAACCTGCTTTAGCCTACCGTTCTAATAATGGATTAATACTGAATAATAGTGACTTTTTACATCAATATAGAACCCTGTTTTCAGGACATAATACAAGTAAAGAAGATTTAGCTTACTACTTAACACTCTACCCTGTTCACTATGCTTCTGAAGCCTTTAACTATAACCATGAGTATATTGGTGATGCTATTTTACTTTTGGCTCATAAGATGATTGTAGAAGATGGCTCAGAATATAAAGATGAAATTTTAGCAATTATTAACGATAAATTTAATGGTATAAGATGTTGTGAATATGAAAACAATATCTTTCAAGGTGAAGACCATGGTGAGAAAATCAATGAATTAAAAGCCATGTTAAACCTTAAAGAACGTAAATTATTCATAGATAAAATATCAGAGTTAACTTTAAGAAAAAAGAGTCATAAGATAGAAGGGAGTTTAGAGGGTACAAATGTTGCTCTATATTTGGGAGATAAAAACTCAAATGAAATTAAAGAGAAGGTAAAAAAAGAAGTAAAAGCCAATAATATAAACTTTATTGACTTTTCTATGTCTACTAAAAAAGCTGGACAAAGTCTTCTCAGTTCATACAGTGAATTAGCCTATAAAAAAGCAGGAAAAGCTCTACTTGATGCCCTTGATAATGGGGCAGACACCCTAATATGTTCTAAAGATACCGATGTTAATTTCTTTCACTCTGTTATCTCTAACTGTGAGCGTGAACATGGACGTGATATAGAGTTAAAAATCATCTCTTTAACTACATTCCGTACACATGTAAAAAAAGTTACCCAAGAGGCATAACTTAAAAATAAAATTACATATTTTTTTATATTGATATTGGAATCTCTTTTTCCTATAATAATTTTTTTAAACTAATTATAGGAAAGTAACAAATTATGTTCAGAAAACTATTAAAAAAAATCTCTTCAAGTTTCCAACCACAAAGATATAAAGCTGGTGAGCTATACAGTATGCCTAATAAAGGTAAATTTGGTATTTTTAAAGTATTAAAGGTTGATAACAAAGGAGTACATGTTTGTGTTTATTCAAACTTGTATTCCAAAATCCCATCTAAAATCAACACAAAAGAACTTTTTATAGATAAACAAGACAAGTCAAGTACTAACCATACCCCGTTAACATTTTCTAGTATCAAATTATGGAACCCATCATTCTTGCAGAGAATAAAAGTTGAAAAAGAGGAATTGAAAGATTACTTTTCTTGGAAGTATAATACCCCTTACTATGTATAAAAGTAAGAGGCATTGAAATTTAATATCCTACAGGGTCAACACGTCCCTTATGACAACGACTCTTAGGAGTTTCTCCTTTTTTAAGGAGTCCTGCTAAGTCATCTGCACCATTACCTATGTGGAACCATAACTCCGTTATAAGACCTCTATTACAGTTCATCGTTACATGCTCTCCAGCACCTTTTCCAAATGCTTTATCTACTACTTGACGAACCTCTTTTAGTCGGATTGTCTTACCAATATTTAGTTTAAAATATTTCTGTAAAGCTGACGCATTAACTTGTGTTAAAAGTATCATTGCATCATTATAGTACTCGTTGGCTGTTGTACCATAGCATGTTCCATGTTTCACCCACTCATGCTTATGTAAGTTTGAGCTATAACCTGGCATAAATTTAGAGAGTTTGCTACGTACTGTTTCATTTAAATCCAACTTATTGAGTTTATTCCATTGTTTATTTTTATCTTTACCAATCTCTCTTTTACTCACATTACAGTATTGATTGTTGCGTGGTTGAGGCCAAAGACCATGAAGAACAAAATGTGTTGCTCCAAAATCTTTTATACTCATAGATTTACACTCTTTTTTATATTGATGCGTTTGACAAAAAGCATTTTGCCAAGAGAGAGCTAAAAGATTTTGTTTTGAGGTAGATTTTGATAAAGATTCTGTTTTTTTCTTACCTATGCTTGAATTTTTCACAGTCTCTGATAAACTAGCTGTTGTTTGAGTAGCAACTTTTTTTGGCTCTTTAACAGCTCTACTACTATCGTTAAAACAAGACTCATCTACCCAACGTTGAGCAACTCTTTGACCATCTATAAGCGTTAAAATTTGCCCTTTGTTCTTCTGTAAAATTCTATATTTCTTCCCGACTTTTAGCTTAATGTTATTGCTATTTGAGCTATGTTTCATATTATTAAATGCAGGACACTCTTTAGTGGCTTCCTTATAAACATGGGGCTTCTTTGCCACAAGTACTAAAGGGAGTGTTAAAATAAGTGTTGACGTAAGTAGTTTGTTCATTGTTTTCCTTATAATTTTTTAAATGGTTATTGTATAGTTAATATATTAAAATTATAATAAATTTTAACAACTAAAAAACAAACAAGGAGAAAATATTATGATATTCAATTCATTGAAATTTATTGAGAAGCTAAGCATACAAGAACGCTTAACAAAGTTAGGAAAAGAGCATAAACCTTATGCTTCAAAAACACTCTATCGTTCAAACATGATGCTAAACCCCCTAAAACTTAAACATTTAAACCGTATAGATAATTTAGATGCCGATATGATTACACTTAATTTAGAAGATGCCATTTCCCCTTCTCGTAAAAAGGAGGCTCTT
>Ga0256832_1000906_pt1 | contig 19759 bp, 18 predicted proteins | sample 134614metaG_FD_190534 | JGI IMG/M metagenome (GOLD analysis project Ga0256832, IMG submission 190534) | Hydrothermal vent microbial communities from Lau Basin, Pacific Ocean - 134-614 | ecosystem: Environmental > Aquatic > Marine > Hydrothermal vents | place: Pacific Ocean: Lau Basin | collected...
TGCTTCTCCACCAGGGTGGCGCGGAACAGGTCGGAACTCAGCAGGCGCTTCAGGGCCGCCTGGGCGTCGTCGAAGTTGCCGTGAATGCCAATGACTTTCAGATTGTCGGCATCCTCGGTCACCATCTGCAGGCGCTGCACATCGGAGGTGCCGCCGTCGGGATACATGCAGGCCACCTTGATATTGGGCTTGTCGCGGAAGGTATCCAGGGCGGCGGGGCCGGTGTCGCCGCTGGTGGCCGCCAGGATCAGGTAGTGCTCGTCACGGGCCTGGGCCAGGCCGGACAAAACCACGCCGAAAGGCTGCAGGGCCATGTCCTTGAAGGCCCGGGTGGGGCCGTGATACAGCTCGCTGACATGCAACCGGTCACCAATCTTCACCACGGGAACCGGGTTGGCAGGATCATCGAAACGGTCATAGGTGGCCAGGGCCGCCTCCACCAGTTCACCGGGAATATCCACCTGGAAGATATCGAGGATGTCCCTGGCCAGAGCCTTGTAATCCTTGTCCAGGGATTCCCTGAGGAAATTCTCCCCGAACCGCGGAATCACCTCGGGCGCATAGATGCCGCCGAAAGAGGCCATGGGATTGAGAATGGCCTGGGAAAAGCTCACGGTGACGGGCCTGCTGCCGTCATTACCCCGGGTTTCGATGAAGTTCATGGGATTTGGATGGTCAGGGATGAAAGATTGGCCGGATTATACCCCGAACAGTGGCATTCAGGGGTCGGAGTCAAATCACCCGAATCGTCAGAATCCGCGCAACATCATCCTGATTTGACTCCGACCCCTTTCTTGACACAGATAAGGATCAGTCCAGATACTCCACCCGAATGCGGGAAACGCTTTTCACCGCGTCCATGGCCTCAATGGCCTCAAGCGCCCTGTTCATGTCGCCTTCCAGCACCCGGTGGGTGAGGAGCACCAGGGGCACCTCGGTCTCGCCTTCCAGGGGCTCCTTCTGTTTCACCGCTTCGATGCTGATGCCGGAATCCCCAAGAATGCCCGTGACCCGCGCCAGCACGCCGGGCTTGTCTTCCACGGTAAGGCGCAGGTAGAAGGCCGTCTCCACCTTGTCCATGCCCAGCACCGGCAGGTCGGACAGCTCGTCCGGTTGGAAGGCCAGGTGAGGCACCCGGTTGCCGGGGTCCGTGGTCAGGGTGCGGGCCACGTCGATGATGTCCGCCACCACGGCAGAGGCCGTGGGCAGGGAACCGGCGCCAGCGCCGTAATACAGGGTGGGACCGACAGCATCCCCTTTCACCAGCACGGCATTCATCACCCCATCCACATTGGCGATGAGACGTCGCTCGGGAATCAGGGTGGGATGCACCCGCAGCTCCACGCCTTCAGACGTACGGCGCGTGACTCCCAGGTGCTTGATGCGGTAGCCCAGCTCTTCGGCATACTCCACGTCCTGGGTCTCGATTCGGGTGATGCCCTCGGTGTAGCAGGCGTCAAACTGCAGGGGAATGCCGAAGGCCAGGGAGGCCAGAATGGTGAGCTTGTGGGCCGCGTCTATGCCTTCCACGTCGAATGTAGGATCGGCCTCGGCATAGCCCAGGGCCTGGGCCTCTTTGAGCACATCGGCGAAGTCCCTTCCCTTGTCGCGCATCTCCGTGAGAATGAAGTTGCCCGTGCCGTTGATGATGCCGGCAATCCATTCGATGTGGTTGGCCGCCAGCCCCTCCCGCAGGGCCTTGATAATGGGAATGCCCCCGGCCACGGCAGCCTCGAAGGCCACGGTGACGCCTTTTTTCTGGGCGGCGCTGAAGATCTCGTTGCCATGCAGGGCGATGAGCGCCTTGTTGGCGGTGACCACATGCTTGCCGTGCTCTATGGCTTCCAGCACCAGCTCCCGGGCAGGCGAGTAGCCCCCGATGAGTTCCACCACCACGTCCACTTCCGGGTCGCGCACCACGGCAAAGGCGTCGTCGGAGATGCGCACATTCTCCAGGCCGTCCAGGTCATCCGGATTGTATTCCCGGGCCGCGGCATGACTGACCACGATGTCGCGTCCGGCGCGGCGACTGATCTCTACCGCGTTGCGATGCAGTACATTCAGGGTGCCGCCGCCGACGGTACCCAGTCCCAGCAGTCCCACCTTCACAGGTTCCAAACTTCTTCTCCTCGATTCAACGGTTTTTGCCCCCGCGCGGGGGATGGTATCTCATTGTCACAACTACTCGTCAGCAACAGGGATGCTGCCACAAAGCTTACATAGATGTATTCACTGCATTCTGGCTGTTTAATGCCTTGTCGCCTACTTGCTTTGGTTATTCTCAATCCTTCAGCAGGCCGTCCTTGCGAAACATGTCACGAATGCCCCGCACGGCCTGCCGGGTACGGTGCTCGTTCTCTATCAGGCCAAAGCGCACATGCCCGTCACCGTATTCGCCAAAACCGATACCCGGGGATACCGCCACCTTGGCCTCCACCAGGAGTTTCTTGGAAAACTCCAGAGACCCCATCTCCCGGTAAGGCTCGGGTATGGGCGCCCAGACGAACATGGTGGCCTTGGGCCGCTCGATGTGCCAGCCGACATTGTCCAGGCCGTCACAGAGCACGTTGCGCCGGGATTCATACATATCGCGTATCTCGCGCACGCAGTCCTGAGGGCCTTCCAGGGCCTGGATGGCCGCCACCTGTATGGGGGTGAACATGCCATAGTCCAGGTAGGATTTCATGCGCGCCAGGGCCGCCACCAGGGTCTTGTTGCCACACATAAAGCCCACCCGCCAGCCAGGCATGTTATAGCTCTTGGACAGGGAGAAGAACTCCACGGCGATGTCCTCGGCGCCAGGCACCTGCAGGATGGACGGCGCCTTGTAGCCGTCAAACACGATGTCCGCGTAGGCCAGGTCGTGAATCACCCAGATGTTGTGCTCCTTGGCAATCTCCACCACCTTCTCGAAAAAGTCCAGCTCCACGCACTGGCTGGTGGGGTTACCGGGGAAGTTGATGACCAGCATCCTGGGCCGCGGCCAGGAGTCCTTGATGGCTTCCTCCAGCTTCTCGAAGAAATCGATACCATCCACCAGGGGCACGTGACGCACGTCGGCGCCGGCGATGACAAAGCCCCAGGGATGGATGGGATAGGCCGGATTGGGCACCAGCACCGAGTCCCCCGGCCCCACGCAGGCCAGGGCCAGATGGGCCAAGCCTTCCTTGGAGCCTATGGTGACGATGGCCTGGGTTTCCGGGTCCAGGTCCACCTCGTAACGGTCCTTGTACCAGTTGCAGATGGCCCGGCGCAGGCGGGGGATGCCCTTGGACATGGAATAGCGATGGGTGTCCTTGCGCTGGGCCGCCTCGCACAGCTTGTCCACAATGTGCTGCGGCGTCGGCTGGTCGGGATTGCCCATGCCGAAATCGATGATATCCTCGCCACGCGCCCGCGCCTCCGCCTTCAACTCATTGACAATGGCGAAGACATAGGGCGGCAGCCGCTTGATGCGGCGGAATTCTTCCATTTCCGGGCTGGACACTGAAAACCCCTCGGGACGGTGGTTCGGGCAAACGGGTAAAGTACATGAGCAGGCAGGAAAATTCAATTGGCAGCCTGCCGTCATGCGGTATCATTCCACCCATGAAATTCGCCCAGGATCAGATCGACAGCCGCTATCTCATCGAAGCCTACGAGCCCGGCCGTATCCAGGTGGCCGGGCAGATATACAGCGGGAACATGCTCATCATGCCGGAGCGGCTCCTCCAGCCCTGGGGCCTGGTGTCCATGGACAGTTTGTCACGGGAGGATCTGGAAGGCCTTCTTTCCCATGAACCGGATTTGATCCTGCTGGGCACGGGAAAGCGTCAGCTGTTCCCCCACCCTTCCCTGTTCGCCCCCCTGATGAGGGCAGGCACGGGCTGGGAGGTCATGCCCACGGACGCCGCCTGCCGCACGTACAACATCCTGCTGGGTGAGGACAGGCGGGTGCTGGCGGCGCTCATTCTCTGACGGTTTTTCTGCCGCTTCCCAGCAAAATGTTGAAAAAGACCCTCCATGGACTTTTCAACCAACGGAAGCGGAAAACGCGGTTTCCCGCTTCCTCCATTTTCAATGACTTACAGCCATTGAAGGGTGGCACATCCTTGTGCCACGCACAGGCTGTCGAAAAACGGTGTTTTTCAACGGCCTGCTAGCGCCGCCAGAACCAGGCCGGCCAGGAACCAGCCGACAATCATCTCGATTCCCGCAGCAATGGTCATTTCGCCGGGAAACCCGTACCAGTTCCACCAGGGTATGCTGGAGGTCAGCCATGAGAACACCCCCATGGCGGTAACGAACAGCAGGCGCCCGACAAACCCCAGAGCGGTGAAGTACAGCAAAGCAGCGGCAATCAGGCCCGCCGTCAGATCGGTCAAGGCCTGCACCATGAACAGGCGGGCATCCATGGGATCACCGCCTTCCGGACGGTACAGAATCATGCCCACGGGGCCGTCCCGGTAGTCCGATTCCCATTCCGCCCAGGCTTCCCGGGACATGTCATCTTCATCCATCCAGGGAAACACGTACAGGCCGGGGCCTTCCAGCGCCAGATCCAGGGCATAGGTGACGCTGGTGGCATGGGGCAATTCCCGCATGCCCATGTTTCCCAGGGGCAGAAGCATGTGGGCGACAGCGCCCCAGATGAACAGCACCACCCCGGCCAAAACACCACCCAAGAGTACATTTTTCATTGTTCTCATCTCCTTGACACTCTACCGATAGAGCATCGACAATGATTGCATCTCCACAGCAGGAAAACCACCATTGGACGACCTTCCCATAGGCGGCCTGTTCGCCGCCCTGTTTGTTCTCATCATCCTCTCGGCATTCTTCTCCGGTTCAGAAACCGCCCTGATGACGCTCAACCGTTACCGCCTTCGGCATCTCGCCGAGGAAGGCCACAGGGCCGCCACCCTGGCGCAGCGCCTGTTGCAACGCCCCGAGCGCCTCATCGGACTCATCCTGCTGGGCAACAACTTCGTCAACATCCTGGCATCTTCCCTGGCCACGGTACTGGCCATTCGCCTGGGGGGTGAAGGCGCCATTCCCATTGCCGCGGGACTGCTGACCCTGGTGATTCTGATTTTCTCCGAGGTGGCGCCCAAGACCCTGGCCGCCCTGCACCCGGAAAAACTGGCCTTTCCAGCCGCCTGGGTTTACACCCCCCTGCTGAAACTGGCCTACCCCATGGTCTGGCTGGTAAACCTGTTCGCCAACGGGCTGCTGCGGCTCCTCAAGGTCTACCCGGAAGATGCCAACAGCGATGCCGTGACCCGCGAGGAACTGCGTACCATCGTCAACGAGGCCGGCGCCCTGATTCCACGCAAGCACCGCAAGATGCTGCTGGGCATTCTGGACCTGGAAAAGGCCACGGTGGAAGACATCATGATTCCCCGCCAGGAGATCGACGGCATCGACCTGGACGAGGACTGGGACGAGTTGCTGGAAGACCTGCGCCAGATGCCCTACACCCAGGCCCTGGTGTACCGGGGCAATATCGATCATGTGGAAGGCTTCATCCACGCCAGGCAGGTCATGCAGGCGCTGATGAAGGGGGAACTCACGCCGGAGGTTATCGGCAATCTGGTTCAGGAACCCTATTACATCCCCGAGGGCACGCCACTGAATACCCAGCTGCTGAACTTCCAGAAGGCCCGCCGGCGCGTGGGACTGGTGGTAGACGAGTACGGCGACGTGCTGGGACTGGTGACCATGAGCGATCTGCTGGAAGAGATCGTGGGCGAATTCACCAGCGATCCCACGGACAGCATCTCAGACGTACAGCCCCAGGAAGACGGCAGCTACCTGGTCAACGGAAGCGCCAGCGTGCGGGATCTGGTAAAGACCTTTGGCTGGGAACTGCCCACCGGCGGTCCCAGGACGTTCAACGGCCTCATTATCGAACAGCTGGAACAGATTCCGGAACCCGGCACCAGCCTGCTCATCAACGGCTACCCGGTGGAGGTGTTGCAAACCCAGGACAATGCCGTGCGCACGGCCAGAATACTGCCGCAGCAGCGGCGCGAGACAGGCTGACAACCCACGGGAGAAGACGCCGTCAGGCGATCTGGTTACCGTACACCGCCCATTCCAGGCGCTGGAACACTTCCTTGCGGGAAAATGGCTTGCTCATGAAATCGTTGGCGCCAATACGTTCCACCCAGAACTTTTCCGTGGCTTCGGGGTTGCCGCTCATGATGACGATGGGGATGTCCCGCGTCTCTTCCATCTTGCGCATGCGCCGCGTGGCCTGGAAGCCGTTGAGCTCGGGCATGACGATATCCATGATGATGAGAACCGGAGAGTGCGTCTTGGCCAGTTCAATGGCTTCCCGGCCGTTTTCGGCCTCCAGCACCTCATACCCTCCCTGAGCCAGCATCTTCTTGAGGGCAAAACGAATGGTTCGGGAATCATCCACCACCAGCACGGATTCCCCGTTACGCGGGATATGCCGGATGTTGTGCCGGCGCTCACGAATGACTTCCACCTCGCGGTCATTGTCGCGCCGAAAAAGCCGTCTCAAACTGAATCCCGCCACCTTGACACTCCCTCCGAATTACCGGTTTGTCCCTGTCCTCAACCCCGTTTCCAGATCCAGCTCCAGGTAAGCCACGTCTATCCAACGCTGAAACTTGTATCCCACTTCGTGGAAGTAACCGGCTGGCGTGAAACCCAAGCATTCATGCAGGCCCATGCTGGCGTCATTGGGCTGAGTTACGGCTGCTATGACTCTATGATAACCCTGCCTGGCGAGGGAAGACAACAACCGGCCGTAGAGTTTCCGGCCATACCCCTTTCTGCGCGGAGCCTGGGGATGCAGATAGATACTGCTTTCCACCGTGTAACGGAAAGCACTGCGTGATTTCCATTCACTGGCGTAAGCGTATCCCACCACAATCCCATCATCCTCGAGGACCAGCCAGGGATAGCGGGCAGTGGTCTCGCGAATGCGCCGGGCGAATGTTTCCACATGCAGCGGCTGTTCCTCAAAAGTAATGATGGTGTGCTCGATGTAATGATTATAAATGGCGCAAAGCGCGCCGGCATCGTCGAGCTCGACGTTACGCACCATCATGAAGGCGTCTCAGCTCCCGCTGATCTGGAACAGGTACTCCTGCAGGCCGTTCTGCAGAAGACGCGACTGGACCACCCGGAACTCCGGCATCCGGCTCTCCAGCACTCTTTGCGGCGGACAGGGCGCACCCACCATATCGTCTGTAATACGGGTGCAGCGCATCCTGTTCGGAGAAAGAACATCGAAGCGCAGGGGGCTGGCAGGCATGTCTCCTCGGGAATAAACAAAGGCATGTAGCCAGGCGCCACGGTTGCATCTGGCCGCCAGGTGTCTGCTGAGTAGGGGCAGAAGTTCCGGATGAAGGTAGTTCAGGCCGTCCCAGGCAAGAACCAGGTCCAGGCCGTTGGCATGGTGCAGGGGAAGGAGCGTCTCCATGTCCACCACCGGCGTATCCTCGCCGGGAACGGGCCAGCTCTCCATGGCCGCAAGTACGTCGCCAATGTGGTACTTGCAGCGAAAGCGGGAGAAGAACTCGATATGGTTTCCTGAAGCCCTGGCCAGATCCAGAATGCCAAACTTGGCGTCTTCCTTCTCCACCCGGGATTCCATGGCCTCCACCAGGCTGGCAAAGGCCGGGCAGCCCAGCTCAGAGGAAGCAGGCTGCACCGGCTGAGTGACTTGCGCCGAGACCCGGGGCTTGGCAAACAGGGCCATGCAACAGAAAACCGGTCAGTACGGATTCAGGCGGATTTGGCGTTGGCGGGCTGGGCAGCCGGCTTCACGGCCTTGGCATCCATGTCGATGCTGCCCTTGAAGGTTGCCCCTTCCTCGAGAATGACCTTGGGCGCCACGATGTTGCCACGCACACGTCCCGTAGAAGTGATGGTCACCTTGTCCAGGCCATTGAGATCACCCGTCAGTTCCCCCCTCACGGTAATGGTCTTGGCAAAGGCGTTGGCCTTGATCCTCCCCTGTTCACCAATGGTGAGATTGTGCTCCTTGAGGAAGATGTTGCCTTCCACCTGCCCCTGTATGAGCAGGTCTTCGTTGCCGTTGAGCTCACCGTTGAGGGTGATGGAAGCTCCGATAGTGGTGGTCTGGCCGCTGCTGCCAGCAGAGGCGGGTTTGGATGCCGGCGCCTTGGGGGCGCTGGCGGCGGCCTTTTCCGGTTCTTTCTTGGATTTGTCAAACATGGCGGTTTCCTTTGATGATTGCGGGGCCATCCATGAGTTCTCGTCTTTATGCGTCCCTGCATGAAAGCTTTTCGATTATAGGAAGCTTTTTCCCCCCTTACCACAGGGAATTCGAGAACAGCTAGGCGTTTTTCATTCCACGCCCATGAAATCCACCCGGCATCACCCCACTGATTCCGTGCCATCCGGAAGATGACACTGCTTGAGGGTTGTCCCTCGTTACCGCGGGAGCCGGCCGGCATACTGAGTAGACACCTTTATTGCAAAATCAACCCCACCAATGGCCGCCACAGATGCATGGACGTGGAATACAAAACCGTGGAAACAGAAAACGGCAGCACCCGCACCACGCACAGGATCACCCCCACCCAAAGCACCGCCTGCACCAGGCCCATAACCGCGCCCGGCGCCGATGGGCTGGATTTTTTCTTTTTCAAATCCGAAAGATAGCGATGTATCTTCCAAAGGAAATAAACGCTCAGCAACACCAGGGCCAGCATTCCCACAAGACGGGAAAGGTGCAGATAATCGTTGACCAGTGTATCCAGAGACTGCCAGACAACCCGGGTAAGGCCGTAGCCTGCCAGCAGGGACAACATGAGGACGGCGCCCAGGGCCGCATGGAGTTCCGGAAAGAAACCCCGCCGCCAGCCACGCAGCACCGACCAGCACAGGTAGAGAATCACTACCCAGTCGAACAGGGTGCGGGGCAGCCAGTCCGTCATTCCTCGAACAACACCGCCAGGGCCTGGGACAGGCGCTGCACGGGAATCACCTCTATGCCCTTCACGGCCTTGCGGGGTCTGTTGGCCACCGGCAGCAGGATGCGGCGAAATCCGTGCTTGGCCGCCTCGCGCACCCTGTCCTCGCCGCTGGGCACGGGACGAATCTCCCCCGCCAGGCCCACCTCACCAAAGGCCGCCAGGCCTTCGGGCAGGGGCCGGTCGCGGAAGCTGGACAGCACGGACAGCAGCACCGGCAGGTCGGCGGCGGTCTCCGTGACCCGCACCCCGCCCACCACGTTGAGGAACACGTCCTGGTCGTACATGCCGATGCCGCCGTGGCGGTGCAGCACCGCAAGCAGCATGGCCAGGCGGTTCTGCTCCAGACCCAGGGCCACCCGGCGGGGATTGCCCAGGGGACTCTGATCCACCAGGGCCTGTACTTCCACCAGGAGGGGGCGCGTGCCCTCCCGGGTCACCAGGATGGCACTGCCCGCCACCTGTTCATCATGGCGGGAAAGAAAAATGGCCGAGGGATTGCTGACCTCCCTGACTCCCTTGTCCGTCATGGCAAACACACCCAGCTCGTTCACCGCGCCGAAGCGGTTCTTGATGGCCCGCACCAGGCGGATCTGGCTGCCCGCCTCCCCTTCGAAATAGAGCACCGTGTCCACCATGTGCTCCAGCACCCGGGGACCGGCCAGGGCGCCCTCCTTGGTCACATGCCCCACCAGGAACAGGCTGGTACCCGTCTGCTTGGCGAAACGCACCAGCTGGGCGGCGGATTCACGCACCTGGGCCACGGCCCCGGGAGCGGACTGCAGCTGTTCCGAATAGAAGGTCTGAATGGAATCCATGACCATGACATCCGGCCGGTGCTGCAGGGCCAGGCTGAGAATGCGCTCCACGCAGGTCTCCGTGAGCAGTTCCAGGCACTCCGCGGGCAGGCCCAGGCGGGAAGCCCGCAGGCCGATCTGCTCGGCGGACTCCTCACCGCTCACGTACAGGGGCTTCATCTGCGCCGACAGGGCCGCCAGGGCCTGGATGAGCAGGGTGGACTTGCCGATGCCGGGGTCACCGCCGATGAGCACCACGGAGCCTGTCACCAGGCCGCCCCCCAGCACCCGGTCCAGCTCGGGCAGGCCCGTGGGCGTGCGGCGGGTCTGGCAGGCGTCTACTTCCGACAGGGGCCGGATGAGGCTGGCGGCATCACCACTGTAGCCGGCAAAACGGGGCGATGCGGTTTTCGCCTTGGCCACTACGGTCTCTTCCAGGCTGTTCCAGGCGCCGCAGTCCGGGCACTGCCCGGCCCACTTGGGAAAGCTGCCGCCGCAGTCCCGGCAGGCATAGAGGGTCTTTGCCTTGGCCATCAGCCCGTCACCTTGCGCCCCACCCGGCCACCGATGCCGCAGAACAGCGTGTAGGGAATGGTTCCGGCTGCCGCGGCAATGGTTTCCACCGGCAGCCCCCGGCCCCAGAGCAGCACCGGGTCTCCCGGGCGGGCCTGGGGCTGCTCCCGCAGGTCCACCATCAGGGTATCCATGGACACCCGGCCCACCAGGGGAAGGATGCGGCCATTGACCAGCACCGGCGTACCCGAGGGAATTTCCCGGGGATAACCGTCGGCATAGCCCGCCGCCACCACCCCCAGAGGCATATCTTCCGGCGCTGTCCAGGAAGCCCCATAACCCACCGCTTCTCCGGCACGCACTGTTTTCACCGAGACAAGGCGTGCGTGGAAGCTCATCACAGGTTCCAGTTCTTCCACGGGCGCGGCAAAGGGCGAGGCCCCATAGAGCATGATGCCCGGCCGCACCCAGTCGCCATGACTCTCCGGCCAGCCAAGAATGCCGGCGGAGTTGGCCATGGACAGAGGCAGGCCGGCATGGGCCACGGCATCATGGAAACGGCGCAGCTGCACCCGGGTGAAGTCGTCTCCCAGGTCATCGGCATTGGCCAGGTGAGTGAGACAGCCGCGCACGGCGGCCACGGAAGCCAGTTCCTTCAGCTCCTGCAACAGCCCGATGGCATCGGCGGGCGCCACGCCCAGGCGGTTCATGCCCGTATCCACCTTGAGCCAGACGGCTACCGGCGCGGCAAGGCTTGCCTCCTTCAGCAGAGCGATCTGGAAAACATGATGCACCACCAGCTCCAGGCCGGCGGCGGCGGCGGCCTTCAGCTCCTCGGCGTCATGGGCGCCGGCCAGCACCAGCAGGGGCTTGTCCACCCCGGCGGCGCGCAAGGCCAGGCCCTCGTCCACCCGGGCCACGGCAAGGCTGTCGGCCCCGCTCAGGGCCTGGGCAACCGGCAGCACGCCATGGCCATAGGCATTGGCCTTTATCACCGCCATGACCTTCGTCCCCGGAGCATGGCGGCGCACCACCCCCAGGTTGTGCTTCAGGGCGCGGGGGTCGATCTCGATCCACGGGGAAAGGGACATCTTGACGGAAAAATCAGTGGACGGGATCGCCGTACACGGGATTGATATAGTTCTCGAACTTGGTGAACTGCCCCAGGAAAGTCAGGTTCACGGTGCCTATGGGACCGTTACGCTGCTTGCCGATGATGATCTCGGCCATGCCCTTGTGCTCGCTGTCAGGGTTGTACACCTCGTCGCGGTAGATGAACACCACCAGATCGGCATCCTGCTCGATGGCGCCGGATTCGCGCAGGTCGGACATGATGGGCCGCTTGTTGGGACGCTGCTCCAGGCTGCGGTTGAGCTGGGACAGGGCGATCACCGGGACGTTCAGTTCCTTGGCCAGGGCTTTCAGGCTGCGGGAGATTATGGATATTTCGTTGGTGCGGTTCTCGCCGCCACCGGGCACCTGCATGAGCTGCAGGTAGTCGATGACGATGAGCCCCAGCTGTCCCTGCTCGCGCATCAGGCGCCGGGCCCGGGCGCGCAGGTCCGTGGGGCTGAGGGCCGCCGTGTCATCGATGAACAGCTGGGCCTGGCTGAGAATATTCACCGTGGAGGTCAGGCGGGGCCATTCATCGTCCTCCAGCTGGCCGGTACGGATACGGTGGCCGTCGATACGCCCCAGGGAGGAAATCATGCGCATGGTCAGGGCCTCCCCCGGCATCTCCATGGAGAATACCGCCACGGGCAGGCCGGACTTGATCGCCACGTTTTCCGCCATGTTCATGGCGAAGGTGGTCTTGCCCATGGAAGGCCGCCCGGCCACGATGATCAGATCCGCTGGCTGCAGGCCGGATGTCATCTTGTCGAAATCATCGAAGCCCGTGCTCAGTCCGGTGATGGGATCGTCGTTGCCGTAGAGCTCGTCGATGCGGTCCACGGTCTTGCCCAGCAGGGACTTGATGGACTGGAAACCCTCGCCCTCCTTGTGACGCTGCTCAGCAATCTGAAACACCTTGTTCTCCGCCTCATCGAGAAGCTGGGCCACCTTGCGGCCTTCCGGGCGGAAACCGCTTTCGGCAATTTCGGTGCCCACGCGGATGAGCTGGCGGGTCACGGAATGCTCGCGCACGATGTCCGCGTAGGCGCGAATATTCGCCGCGCTTGGCGTGTCCTCGGCCAAGGCGGCCAGGTAGGGCAGCCCCCCCACATCTTCCAGCTGCTCCCGGCGCTCCAGTTCCTCCGCCAGAGTCACCACGTCAAAGGGTTTCTGCTCATCCGCCAGGGTGGCAATCACCGAGAAAATAAGCTGGTGCTCGCGGCGGTAGAAGTCTTCCGCGCTCACCCGGTCCGCCACCTGGTCCCAGGTGCTGTTGTCCAGCATAAGGCCGCCGATGACCGACTGCTCGGCCTGGAGGGAATGAGGCGGCACCCGAAGCTGTTCGACTTCGGCATCCATCTCGGGATAATCGGGGGGGGAATCGGGATAAGCGCTTTCGAATGACATGGAGGGGAGATTAACGAAATTTGCCCCTGTTGAAAACAAGGACAGATGAAACAAAAAAAGAAACCGCGAAAAGACAACAGCTTATCGCGGTTTCTTCAGGTGCATCACCTCATCTGCCCGACAGAAGGGCCCGCAACAGGCGGCAGCCTGCCACAGGCGAGGGAGATAGCGGCAAAGATAGCGCCCAGAGAGGGCGCGGCCATCACTCCTCGGCGACGATGATGACTTTCAGGTTGGCGTTCACATCCGGGTGCAGATGCAGCACGATATCGAACTCGCCAGTGGAACGCATGGGGCCTTCCGGCAGGCGGATTTCGTGCTTTTCCACGGTGACACCGGCCTCGCCGCAGGCGCGGGAAATGTCGCTGGTGCCCACGGAGCCGAACAGCTTGCCTTCCTCGCCTGCCTTGTGGGTGATGGTGATGCTCTCCAGCCCCTCGATGGACGCCTTGCGGGATTCGGCGGCGGCCAGTTTCTCGGCAGCCTCTTTTTCCAGCTCGGCGCGACGCTTTTCGAACTCCGCCAGATTGTCGCGGGTGGCGGGAATGGCCTTGCCGCTGGGAATGAGGAAATTGCGGCCATAGCCAGGCTTGACCACTACCTTGTCGCCCAGGTCACCCAGGCCAGTTACTTTATCCAGAAGAATCACTTCCATTTTACTTGTACCTCGTTAAGGTCTCTCACTCGCCGCCCTTTGAGCCACGAGCCCGGACTTTCGCCCGAAAATTCAACCAGCCATCGGCAAAACCCGCTGCGGAAACCGCGGTAAAACTCGCCGGCATACCAATGACCAACAACATGTAAAAACCGATCAGCCAGCCCGGATTGGCATTGAACTCCTTTACCAGTCCATGCACCAGGGCCACTCCCTGCAGAAAAAAGGCCGCCATTCCCACCAGGGCGATCTGTGAAGCCAGTCCCGGCTGTTCGGACAGGCTACCAAGCACCAGCAACACCGGCACCAGGATCAGCAGCCAGTACCCCAGCCGGAGTCGGCGCAGTTCTTCGCCAAAGCCGCCCGGATTGTACAGCAGGGCCTGCCAGCTCCTGGCCAGAAACAACGACAGGGCCAGCTGCAGGAACCAGGCGGCGCCCATGCCACCGGCCATCCAGGGGGCCATCTCCGTAACCATGGCCTTGCGGTCCGCATCACTGACCACATTGGGGTCCATGATCTGGGCACTGTATTCTTCCAGTATCCCGGTCCAGAACCCGGCTACATCGTCCAGCAACAGGTACTGCATGCCAATGGCCAGGGCGCCCAGCAGAACCGCCACCTCGATAACCAGCCTCAGGGACCGGGTGGCCCGCAACAGCTCCGCCAGAACCAGCATGGGCATCCACAGCAGCCCGCCGGCAACGGCCAGGGACAGGGGCTGCCCGAACAGCAGCATGCCCAGTCCCATCAACGCCGCCAGCCCCAGGAACATGACCAGCAGGCCTTCCCGGAACCCCCGCCGCAGGGTGACCAGGGCCACCACAGCAGAGCTGGCAATCCCCAGGGGGGTGATGAGCAGCGCCAGCACGGTGAACACGGAGGCCACCATGACGGCCTGCATCCGGCCTTTCATGATGAAGGCCGCCAAGGCCTTCATCAGGCTTTCTCCCGCGCAAAGCCGGAACTCACATGGTGTCCCGGCCTGCGCGATCTACAAGGGGTAATCCACATTTTCTTTTGGATAAACAATCTCCTGGAGGAGAAAGTTGATCCTGAAAAGAAACTTACTTGTGGGAGTCGGTGTAAGGCATCAGGGCCAGGAAACGGGCGCGCTTGATGGCCGTGGCCAACTGGCGCTGATACTTGGCGCTGGTACCCGTGATGCGGCTGGGCACGATCTTGCCCGACTCGCTGACGTACTGCTTGAGCAGGGCGAGATCCTTGTAGTCGATCTCGGTGATGCCCTCCACAGTGAAACGGCAATATTTTCTGCGACGCATGTAACGTGACATATTCTGTATCCTCCTGTCGTCAGGCTGCAGCTTCGGGAGCTGCGTCTTTCTCGTCAGCCCGGGCCAGCAGAGAGGGTTCGGTGATGGCATCGTCACGACGGATGGTGAGGTGACGAATCACGGCGTCATTGAAGCGGAAAGCCGTCTCCAGGTCATTCAGGGTCTTGCTTTCACACTCAATGTTCATGAGTACGTAGTGCGCCTTGTGCAGCTTGTTGATGGGGTAGGCAAGCTGGCGGCGGCCCCAGTCTTCGAGGCGGTGAATCTTGCCGCCATCCTCCTGGATGCTGGCGGTGTACCGCTCGATCATGGAGGGCACCTGCTCGCTCTGGTCCGGATGGACCATGAAAACGATTTCGTAGTGTCGCATTGTCGCTCCTTATGGCTAATCAAAAGCCTCCCGCGCAAACGGTGAGGCAAGGAGAACCGGCCCGAAAGCCGATCAGGAGCGCGGATTTTATGAGAACAGGCCACTGATATCAAGCTTTTTCAGGACCTGGCAACAGTCTCTCGTTCAGGAGCCTCCCCGGGAAGCTCCCTTCCGGCCACATCCCGAACCGGAAACAAGGCAGGCCTCCAGGTCCCTGGCGGGCATGGGCCGCCCCAGGTAATAGCCCTGCATCTCATCGCATCCCAGGGAAAGAAGCATTTCATACTGTTCCCGCGTCTCCACGCCTTCGGCCACCACGGCCATGCCCAATTCGTGGGCCATGGTGACAATGGCGGAAGTGATGGCGCGGGAGCCTTTATTGGCATGGAGTTCCTTCACGAAAGAACGGTCAACCTTGAGGCGGTCGAAGTCGAAGCGGGTCAGATAGCTCATGGAACTGTAACCCGTGCCAAAATCATCGATGGTGATGCCAATGCCCATGGCCTGTACCTCTTCCAGCACTTCCTCCACTTTTGGCGTACTGGACAGCAACAGGTTCTCGGTGATCTCGAATTCCAGCCAGGCCGGATCAAACCCCGTGCTCTGGACGATGTGCCGTATCCTGTCCACCACCCGCGAGCTATTGATTTGCCGGGGAGAAAAATTGCAGGCCAGTCTCAGGGAGAAGCCCTGATTCCGCCACTCCAGGACTTGCCTGCAGGCACGATGCAGTTGTTGATATCCCATTTCCGTAATGAGGCCATTGCGCTCGGCCACCTCGATGAATTCCTCCGGGGAAATGGGTTGCCCGGATTCATTGTTGAGTCGCGCCAGCGCCTCCACGCCGACAATCTTCATGGTGGAAGCGTCCACCAGGGGCTGATAGAAAACTTCCAGGTCTCCCTTGTCCAGCGCCTGGTGAAGATAGGATTCAATTTCCAGGAGACGGGAGGCCTTGTCCTGCATGCCAGGCTCGTAGTAGACAATCTGCCTTCCCCCTTCCGCCTTGCCGTAATGCATGGCGGCACTGGCATGACCAATGAGCGATTCCGGGCTACTGCCATGCAGGGGGTAGAGGCTAACACCCAGGGTAACGGAAATTCGCATATTACCCACGCCCTTGATATGGAAGGGTCTGGCAAACAGGGCAAAAATCAGCCCCACCATGTCGTTCATGCCCCGGTCGAGTTCCCGCTCCCGCAGAATCAGAAGAAATTCGTCCCCTCCCACGTGGCCTACATCAATCTCATCACCGAGAAATTCCTTCAGTTTCCCGGCCACTGAACAGAGCAGGCGGTTCCCTACCTCCAGGCCCCGCACTTCATTGATCTTGGAAAAGTCGTCGATGTCCAGGTACACCACCGCGAATTTTTCGGAAGTCTTACCCGCCTTGTCGATCAGGGCTTTCAGCTGTTGCGCCATGAGGCCCTGATTGGGGAGCCCCGTGAGAACGTTATGCGTCTTCCGGCGCGAGACTTCACTGGCCAGAGCATGTTCCTTGCTCACATCCGTCAACACCATCACCGTGGTCTGATTGTTTCCTGCGGAACGGGACACCTTGTTGAGTACCAGGTTGACCCGGTACTCTTTCCCATCAAAACTTTTCAGCAGCAAAACCTGGCTGAAGCCACGAGGACTTCCACCCACCTGCTCCCCCAGGCGAAAAACCTGCCCGCCAGGAAGAAAAAAACGGAACACCTCATCCACTGAACGGCCATTCACCTCCGCGGCCTTTTTTCCGGAAAACTTTTCCGCAACGGGATTGAATTTGACGATATGCCCCCTGCCATCCAAATGCACCACGGCTTCGCCGATGGCGGTCAACGCCGTCTGCGAGAGACGTCTTTCCTCGAACAGTACATTCAACAGTTTTCTGATCAGGTGCCAGTTCGCGGCCAGAAAAAAGAACACGATGCTCATGAGCATGACCGCCGGCGGATACCAGTAGCCGAACAGGCTGAGCAGCAGGAAGTCCCCCACGGCAATCACGATAGACAGGAGAACGATGCCATAGACCCATTTCCAGCCTCTTGGCTGATACAGCATCAGCATGAGCAAAATCAACAGGGTGTTGCCCCCGTACTGCCAGACCCGGTTTACAGGAACGATCAGGCGATTTTGCAACAGCGCGTTCAATACCCAGGCATTGAATTCCACTCCCCATACAGGCCTTCCCCGGGCAGAAACCGGCGTGGGGATATTGTCGCCCAGTCCCGCCGCCGTTGCCCCCACCAGCACATATTTGTCCCGGAAGTGCTCGGGGGCCACCTTGCCCTGGATCACGTCGGCATAGGACACCCTGTCCAGGTCCTGGCTGCCGGCGGGAAAGGGAATCAGCACTTGGCGGTGATTCCGCCAGACTTCAGGCGACAGTTCCCGATAGGCAGGCGTCTCACCGGACCTCGGGAAGCCGCGACTCTGTGGCCAGTCTCCCGCAACCCTGGCCATGGCTAGGGAAAAAGCCGGCCACCTGGGCCTGTCCAACCCCGCCACAAGAAAAACCGAGCGCGCGATTCCGTCTGATTCCAGTTCCACATGCACATGGCCCAGGGCCGCGGCCGCTTCCCGCAACGCGGGGAAAGGCAGACTTTCGCGCAGCCCTCCGTCTGGGCTGTACTGCTCCAGCACCACTGGAAACACGGTGTTCCCCGCATCCCGCGCGGCCCGCACCAGGGCCAGATCATCCTGTGGATGTTCCTGATCGGGTTCGGCGAAGTTGATGTCCACGCCCACCACCGCGGGTTTTCCCCGGGCAATGGCCTTCAGAAGGTCGGCGTGCATCTTTCGGGGAAAGGGCCAGCGTCCCAGGAGAGTGAGGCTCTTGGGGTCTATGGCCACGATGACAATCTCTTCCGTTACCGGCGTATCCAGGTAGCCGATGAACCTGTCATAAACAAAACCGTCCAGGGAGGAAAACCACGACTGGCGGGTGGCCCCAAGGGCAAGCAGAATCAAGATGCCGCCCAATACAAGCCTCATGCCCCAATCCTTGTGGCGCCTGTCTGTCATGTCAAAGCGCCAGCAGTATGATGGCTATGGCAGGGATGCCAAACAAATACCAGGGCTCCGGTTCCGGAAACACGGTATGAGCGGGACTCCAGGCGCCCGCATAGCCGTCATCATCGATGACCCGCACCCGGAAATGAACGGGACTGTCGGATCTGGGCGAGGCCCAGCGCGGTTCCGTCAGCAACTCATCAACGAGCAAGGTATGAAACCCCTTGTCTTCAGCAATCTGCAGATGGTATCGCTGTGTCGGGCCACCCGATTGCCAGTGAAGCTGCATCTGTTGCTTGTCGGCGGAAACACGGACATCCGGCACTTCCAACTCCGGCTTCAACTCGAAGCGCTCCGCTTTTCCCCAGGGCCCCTGTTCACCCTCATGGACGGAAGCGACGCGCCAGAACCAGACACCTTGGCGCAATGGGGAAACTTCGAGGCGGGTTTTGCGCAAGCCATCGCGAGTGATCACGCCGGTGCGAAACTCCGGGTCCGGGGACAACTGAAAAAGATAACTGCTAACCTCGGGAGGCGTAGACCACTCGAACTCGGCCTTATCGCCCCGAAGTGTACTGTCTGGCGCCGGCCGCATGGCTACCGGGGGAAGCGGCCTGGCGTCGAGGACAAACGCGACTTCCGTTTCCCCGCCTTCCAGTCCGGCCCCATCCACGGCGCTGAGGCGTACCCGATATTTTCCATCCAGCAGTTGACTGCTGCTGAACCGGGGTTGAGCCAGCTGAACGTCCATGACGGGGACACCATCCGCCTCTCCTTCGAAAAACTGCAAACGGTAAGCCTTGGCCCGCGCAACCTTCTGCCATCGCAATTCCAGGGGCAGCTCCCGAATCACGCCGGATACCTCATCCATGACAGGAGCCGGCAACAGCTTCACCGCCGGAGCCGGCGCCTTGCCCTGCTCCACCAAAGTGCCGAAACCGGCGGGGAGCACCAGCCTGCCCTCGTCTCCCGAGACATTCACCTTTCCTTCCAGCACCTCCACCCGGGAACGGGTTTGCTCGGAAGGAGGAACCTTGACCCGAAACCAGGTACCGCGAACGGCAGTATTGGCGGACGGCGTGCGGATCTCGAAGCGGGTGCCCGCCCGGGGCACCCGGCTTTCCGTGTCCCCACGAAGCACCTTGATGGTGGTATCACCAATGCCGGTATCGGAAAAACGGTTGACCCGCACCAGTTCCACCTCGGTATCGCCGCCGAGAAGCTGGCGGGTGCCATCGGCAAATTCCAGCAGTAGGCTGGCGTCCTTTCCCAGACTCAGGCGATCCCCATGTTGCAGCAGATCACCGGACTCCAGCGACCGGGCAGGACGATCTCCACGATTCAGCAGAACCTCACCCCGTACATCCCGCACCCTGACCTTGGCCGCCTCAACTTTCAGCCATTGCAAGGGAATACGCACCTGGGTTCCGGGAGGCATGTGTCTCGGATGACGCACCTTGTTCAACCGAACCAGCCTGCTCCAGTAGCTCTGATCGATGAGAAACCGCTCAGTGAGATTCCACAGGTTATCGCCGGGCTGAAAACTGTAGAGCCATTCATCTGTCTCTGCCGCACTGGCCTTTCCCTGCGCGCTCAACAGCAAGCCACCTATCACTCCCAGACAACAGGCGCGAAAAGAAGGACTTGATAGACAA